>Ga0182027_10008359_pt1 | contig 15081 bp, 9 predicted proteins | sample 712E1DmetaG_FD_121300 | JGI IMG/M metagenome (GOLD analysis project Ga0182027, IMG submission 121300) | Permafrost microbial communities from Stordalen Mire, Sweden - 712E1D metaG (Illumina Assembly) | ecosystem: Environmental > Terrestrial > Soil > Wetlands > Permafrost | place: Sweden... | reverse complement strand
GCGGCCGGGTGACGCAGTGGCGCGTGGAACCGCTCGGCGTGCGCCTCACGCTGACCGATGAACTCCAGGTCCAGGGCGCGCGGCGCGTCGGCCGGCTTCTGCGCGCCGGGATGATCGACGCCGACGCTTCCCCCTCGCTCGGCCTGACCCTCCCCTGGATCTTCGGCCACGTCGAGGATGCGACCCTGCCGCCGCTCCACGCCGGCGTGACCAGCGAACTGACCGCGGCGGTCACAAGCAGCGCCGCCACCCTGCCCATCCTCTCGCTCCAGGGCTTTCCCTCGCAGGGTCGCGTGCAGGTCGGCGCGGACGTGGTGGAATACACGATCCCGACCCCGCCGCCCGGCGCCCCCGCGCTGCAAATCGTCGGCGGAAGTCTCTCCGCCGATTACCCCAAAGGCACGGTGGTGCGGCGCGTGCCCGACGGCGGCTTTCAATGGCTCGTCGCCGATCACCCCTGCCGCTCCATCCTGGCCGTGCGCGCCGACGGCCAAACCTTGGACGGCGCGGCCTGGACGGCGTCAACCCTCAACCTGGGGCAATACCCCGCGCAAATCGTGACCCTGGCCCGCTGGCCTCTCAATCCGCAAGGAAGCGAAACCAAGCGCCTGGCGGCCACCGTCGAGGGCTGGCCGGATGCCACCGGCGCGTTGCTCGACAATCCGGCCGACGTGATCGAGTTTCTTTTGACCCACCCGCGGGCGGCGGCCCTCAGCGCTTCGTCGTTGGACGCCGCGTCCTTCGCCGCGATAAAAACGGATCTCAGCGGCCGGCGTTATCGCTTCGCCCGCCGGCTGAGCGGCGACGAAACCCTGGGCGATCTCCTCGACGGCGCCGCGCGCGAAGCCGGCGTCTGGATCGGCGCGGGCAACCCTCGCCCTTTGTTCGTGGCCGATCCCACGCCGCACCCCGAACGCGTCCAGGAGGATCTTGACGCGACCAAGACGCTCCAGGCCGTGCAGCCGGCCGACGTCAGCGCGCCGGCCGGCTTTATCCCGCCCGACGCCGTGGAACTGATCGGCCCGCCACGCCTTGAGGGTCAGGGGCGCCCTTCCTATCAATTCCCTCACGAGACCGTCGCCGCCGGCACGATTCCCCAGCTCTTCAGCATGGACTGGCTTGACCTGGACGTGATCGGCGCGGCCTCGGACATGGGCGAATTGCTCTGGACCCGCCTGGGCGAGGCGCCCTTCACCCACGTCCAGCAATACCCGCTCGGCGCGGCGCTGCTCAGCGCGGGCGATACCGTAAGCCTGGACAATGGCGCGCTCGGCCTCAGCGAAGCGCCGGCCTGGGTGACGTCGCTCGAAGTGCTCGCCGGCTCGCGCGCACGGCTCGCCCTGCGCGGGCCGTGGGCCGGCGTCTATTGCTGGAAGAAAGATCCGCACAATTTCATGCGCAGTTTTTCCTTCGGCGGACAAATGGACTTCTGCCTGGCCGGGCGACCGGTGGCGCGCCTCAACCGCTCGGGCACCCTGCGCCTTGCGGGCCAGCTCACCGAGGGCGCCTTGCCGGTCGGCCCGCTGGCCAGCCCCGTCTCGGTCCTCGGCAATTGTCTCCATTTTGCCCTCGGCGCGCCGGGCGGTTATGTTTCGTTCTTATCCATCGACGCCGCCGGCAACGCCCACCTGGTCGGCACGTTGAGGGAACGTTCGCCGCGCTCGCTCGATCCCGCCGGCCAGCGCCTCGGCGCCGATGAAAGCCGCTTCTGGCTTTCCTGCGACGGCCAGAGCGGCGCGTTCGAATATACGGCCGACGGGCAGGTGCTTGAGCTTAAGGGCATCCTGATCGAGTCGGTCCGGCTGTAGACCCGTCAGCCCCAATGGATCAGGGGATCATTTTCGTGCTCGTGCTCGTCATCGTCATCGATTCCCTTTTTGTGTTCTGCCGTGTTCGGTCCCTATTTCACCTCATTTCACCTGACGAGGAGGAACGTCCCATGCATGGTTCCCTAACCATTGCTCGCTCTCTCGCACGCGTGCTCTCTCGGCGCCGGCCATTCTTCATGCTCATGCTCCTGATCCTGTTCTCGCTTTTGCCCCTCCGCGCCTGGCCGCTCCAGACCCAGCGCGTCGAGATCGGATCGGCGGCCGGCTATGACGGCACGGTCGCCATCACGCGCGACGCCACCGGGCGGATGATTTTTCACGACAACGAAACCGGAACGACCACGCTCGGCGCGATGCTTTTCAGCAGCCAGACGCATGGCGGACTGCTCGGCCTGGGCAACGACGACCACCCGCAGTATCTCAATATCGCGCGCCACGGCGCGGCCCACACGGCCGATTTCAACAGCGCGCTGGCCGTCAACCCCGACCTGAACGCCAACGCCACGTTGGGCGCTCACCTGCTCGATCAGGCCATCCATCTCAAACGCGCCGCGGCCGAGACCATTGCCGGCAATTGGATCTTCACTGGATTGCCGGAATGCCGCGCGGGCCTGCGCCTGAGCAACGGCGGGGTGGCCGGCAACGTCGGCCTGCTCTTTGCCACCGCCGCCCAAGACGCGCAACTGCTCTGGAACAACACGGCCAATCAGTTCGAATTCAACCGCAATCTGACGGTCAATGGCAACGCGACGCTCGGCACGGTGGGCTGCGGCGCGATCACGTCGAATGGGAATCTAACCCTGAACGGTTACAATCCGACCGTCCATCTGGCCAAAAACGGCGCTACGACAAGTTATTTCGAGATGTATGATAACAGTGCAACGCAAACCAGCATTAATCGAGTGTCCAATTCTGGTGACTGTCTTATTGATTGGAACCCTAAATGCACCGATGGCACGGGCCAGGCATATTTCAGGTTCTTTCGTGACACCAATACGAGTAATGCGAACTCGGGACTGTATATTTACAAGGGTGATGGGACCAGTACGAGTTATGCCTATATCCTGTCCAGGACGGGGGCGGCGAATTTCGGGTCGCTGTTGATCGGGGGAACGTCGGTTATTGATTCCAGCCGCAACGTGGCCAACGTCGGGACGGTGGCTTGCGGGGCGATTACGGGCGCCTCGACGATCACCGGCACGACGCTCAATGGCACGACGGGCCTCAACACCGGGTCGGGCGCGGGCACGCAGCGTATCGACGCCAGCGGCAACCTGACGGCCCCCACCGTCACCTTGACCTCCAACGTGCTCAAGGCCAGCGACGGCGCGACGGCCCTGACGACCACGGCCGCCACGGGCGCCGTGGCGGTGGCCGGAGCGCTCAGCGCCCCGTCGATCGCCACCACGGGCAACAATACCCTGGGCAGCGCCAGCGGCAACACCACCACGGTCAATGGCTCGCTCGCCGCGACCGGGGCCAGCACCGCGGCGAGTTACAGCACGGAAACCCATAGCATTACGGTTGGCGGACAGAAGACGGGCCTCACGCAAAGCAGCGCCACGCCGTTCTTGCGGTTCACGCCGCCGGCTTCATCAAACGGTCAATTTGTCGCGGAAATTCAGGTCATGGTTTCGGCGCAAGGGTCAGGCGCCAATGGTGTATGCCAGCACTTTACCCTTTCACTGGCATCGGATGTGTTTAAGGACGCGGGTGGCGTGGAGGGCGCTTCCATCGTGACGACCAACGGAGCAAAAAACACAAATTCTTCTGGCGTTATTGACATTTCATCGTCTGCCTTCACGGCCACTGGCCGATCCTCGGCTCCCCTGAAGGCCGAAGTTTCAAGCAATATCGCCTTGTCTGGATCCTCGTCGAGCGCAGCGAGCTACACCATAACCTATACCTGTACCATGATTTGGTCGGGATTCAGCACTGCGCCGGTAATCTTGGGTTTGTAAATGGATGGAAGTCTCTTTCCGATAAACAACCTTTTGATCAATGGAGGACGATCATGCGCACTCTTTTTGCATTTCTCTTGCTGGCCGGATCCAGCCTGGCCCCGGCCCAAAACCTCGCCATCACCGGCTTCTCGCCGCGCTGCGGCGGCTTTGTCGGCACCTTCCGCGCCGATGCCGACACCACGGCGCGCCTGCTGGCCGTCAGCGACGCCGGCACGACCGCAACCGGACCGTGGGCGCCTCTCTCCGCCAACACGGAGGCGACGCTCAAGGTGGGGGACCTGCCGCCCTCCAGCGCAAACTACCGCGTGCTGGTGGATCCCCTGGGCGGTCCGCGCGCTCAGGTGACGCGAGGCGCCGGACCGTGGGATGTGGTGACGGTGGCCTCGGAAACCAGTTACGGCGCACCGATTCAATCGCTCGATGTGACGGCCGTCATCCCGCTGGATTCCCATTGGCTGCCGGCCTTCGAGACGGAATTTGCGAACCAAATGAGCAAACTGACCCCCGACCAGCAGGCGGCCACGCAGCAGTTCGTCAACGCGCTGGTCCTGGGCGCTTACGAGCGGGTTCAGGATCAAAAACAGAGGGAAGCCGAACGTCTGCTGATCACCCAGCCGGGCTTCATCCATAACAACTGACCGCCACACCCGGAACCAATGAAATGCCTGGTTTTATTCCGCATTCCAAGTGAGAAGGCCCAGTGGGCCTTCGAGACCGCATTCCGCATTCCGCATTTCCTTGAAAGGAGCCGACCCATGCCCTGGCTTGAGGAATTTCGCGAACAAACCCTCCCCGTCATCGCGGAGCCACTGCTGGGCTGCCTGGCCGAAGCCATCGCGATCGTGGAATCGGACCACGGCCGCAAGGCCATCCGCACCGACCAGGGCTTCAACGAAATAGGCTACAAGGCCCTCGCCGGTTATCCCAAGACCAGCCGGCAAACCCAAGAGGCCAATGCCCAGGGCGCCCTGCTGACCACGTCGGCCGATTTCCGGCTGTTCCGCGACCGCGCCGAGCAGGCCCGGGCGCTGCTCTGGCTGATGCGCTCGTCCTGTTATTACGAGACCTGCCGCCTGCTCTTCATCCTCGCCTTCTACAGCGCCTACGCGCCCGGCCGGACCGCCGGCCTGCGCGCCCTCCTGGGCGTCTTCAATGAGCTGGCCCTCAGCGGAGCGCATCCCGGCGTGCGCCCGCTGGCGCTGATTCGCGACGGGAACAATGAACCGCTGCCCATGGATGCCGAGTGCGCCGCGCTCAATCACGCCGCCGCCCGCCAGGCCGTCCAACTTTTTGCCGAACTGACCCTGTCCGCGAAGTCTCCCGGTTAATCACTCCCCGACTGCCTCCGAGAAGTCTTCTCTGAATTTTTCGTGCTCGTGCTGCCACGAAAATTCTGACGGCGCAGCCGTCTTTGGAGTGCGGCGGCTTGCCGCCGCTTTTCTTGCGGCCAGGGCATCCGAAAGGCCAAAGCGGCGGCAAGCCGCCGCACTCCAAAGCATTTTCATCCTTCGGGGTGAGGCTTGGCCTCAGGAGTGACTCGTCATCGTAATCATAATTGGTGGAAATTAAACATTCCGAAGACGAGAACGATTGAGACATTACTTTCAGGAGGGATTTCAAGCGCCATGGACAATCAGATCCTCTCCCAACTCAACCGCCTGATTGACGAACATCACGAATCCCTCTGCCAACGGCTCGACGACTTGGCCGCTCAGGTTGAAGTCATGCACGCCCTGGTCGTCGCCCGGCTCGAAGCCCACGAGCTTTATCACCGCCAATCCGAACACCGCTGGGGCCTCATCCGCCTGGCCGAGCGCTATCCCTTCCGCCTGGCCTTGCTGGCCTTTGCCGGGGCCTGGGTTTTGCTGGCCGGCGCGCCCGGTTCGCTGCGTTGGCTGGGCGAAGCCGCCCGCCGTCTCCTTGTCCTGGCCTTCGGGAAATCGTTCGGGTAGGCTGAATGCATCCCGCGAATTTCTTGCGCCATCAAGGACCCGCTGAGGTTGAACCATGGAACCGCGCTAGCGGTTCGATTACAAAGCCGTGGGTTGAATCGTGTATTCATGATTCAACCCACGGTCCCACGGGATTTCCATCCGAACCGATTTATCGGTTCGATAATTTCAGCCCTGACGGCTCCCGGCGCCTTTCTTCTCGCCGCCTATTGATGACCTTTTTGACATCAATTCTTTGACACTCTTCATTTTTTTGACGCTTTTTTGCCAGTTCGGCTTGACACCCGCCCGCCCACGGGCGATAATGGCATTTGTGAATTGGTCCTCGATGGATCGATTTTTCGCTTAAGTGCCATGAGATAAATAAGGATTGTTTGAAGTCCGGTCACGGATGGCCTGCTCACCGCTCGGCGCTTCAGTGCTGGGGATTCAGGAATGATTCTGTCACGCCCCCTCGGGACGGCGGAAATCAAAACCTGAACGCGATGGACAACGGGTATCGCAAGTTTCTTCAGTGAGTCGTGATCCCCATGGCCCTGTGTCTGACGGCAAACACCTGCGGCGTTGATGCCTTCTTGGCTTTCGGCCTGCGCTGGCCGCAAAACCAGCATTCGGCCGCGAGCCGCGAACGCCAGAGCCGTTCGGCCTCCGCCCAGGTGATCGATGTCGAGGCCGTCCCGCTCGGGAGCACCTCGACCGGCCAGTCCGCCCCCCACGCGATCCCTTTGGCCGCCCAGTCCGTTCCATCCTCCGCTTCTAACCTAACGCAAGTTCCCGGCCAAGTGATCACCCAGCGCCCTGTCGCCTTGCCCGAGGCCCCCGAGGCCCATGTGACCGCCTACGCCCGACCCGTCCATCACGGCCAGGCGCCGCGCCTGCTCCGCGCCACCCCCCCGCTCGGCCAGCGTTTGGAAGCCTGGGCCTAAACCCAATATTCGTTCCGTCCACATCGTCCACTGCGTCCACGACGTCCACACCGTCCATGCACCGCCAAGCTAAAACCAAGCAAAATACCGCGAAGAAACCACCTTCATCAAGGGTTCCGCCGTGCCTCTTCGTGCAAAGATCCCCCATGGCCCCCCGGCGCCCCTCATCACCCGCGAAGGGAACCCCTCATGAACCATCCGCCCTCTCCCGCCACGCCCGCCGCCGCCCCCCGCCGCCCCGCCGAACGCGAGTCCGCGATCGAATACTGGCGCGTGGAACGGGTCGCCCGCTATCTCGATATCAGCAAGAAACGCGTCTACCAACTCGTCCAGGAAGGACGCCTCAAGGCGGTGCGCCTCGGGCCGCGCCAGATGCGCGTCATGCGCCGCTCGCTCGATGAATACCTGCGCGACCTCCTCGCCGACGAACGCGACGACTCGGAATCGTAGCGCCGGCTGGTGTGGGGAATCGAGCATCTATATTGTTGCATTTTAAACAGTTGCCCCCGGTCAAGAGTGATGAGCGGAGGAACCAAACCCGGTCAGGAAACGCGCCAGGGAAGCCAAAAACAAGGGCCGGGTCTTTTCGCCGGCCGACCGGTTGAGAACCATACCATTGCTTTTACGCAATTTAGGGTTAATCTGAGAGGATAAGGCAACGCGGGCGCGGCGTGCGTGCCGGCCGTGCCCGGACGCATTCCCTCCGCCGGACCGATCTGGCGTCGTTATTGCTGCCAGGTGCCTGACCGCGTGATTGTGAAGACGACTAAGCGAGGTTGATCATGGAACAACTCAAAGCCTTGCGGACCGATCGGGATCGGAAAAACAGGCGCGCGAACCCTTGGACGCGCCTGGGACTGTGGGGGACCCTGGGCCTCCTGCTGCTGAGTGCGGCCTGCACGCAGCTCCGGCGCGTCGTTCATCCCGCGCTCGAACCGGCCGAGCGGGCCAAAGCCGTCCGCGCCGAGGGGATCTTCCGCGTGCCCGTCAGCAAGCGTCCGCTGCCGGATCTTGCCACCCAGGCCCCCCTGCCGCAGGTCTTGCAATATGCCTTTAACAATAATGGCGAGATCGAGGCGGCCTACCGCGAATGGCGCGCGGCGATTGAGCGGGTGACGATGGCCGGGGCGCTGGCGGACCCTAAGCTCGATTTCAGCTTTCTCTTCGATGCCTCCAATCTGAATTCCTTCAGCGCGGCGCTCAATTCCTTCCGCCTGATGGTCAGCCAGGAGATTCCAGCCTCGGGCAAGCGCGAGGCCAAGGCCGGCCAGGCGCTGGCCGAGGCGCAAGCGGCGGGGGAAAAATTCCGGGCCGCCCGCTACGGCCTGCAAAAACAGGTCGTCCAGGCCTACGCCGACCTGGCGCTCAACCGGGCGCTGGCGGCGCAAACCTCGGACACGCTGCGCCTGCTCGGCCAATCCAATGAGGTCGCCCTGCATCGCTATCATGAGGGGGCCGAGACGGTCCTGGCCGACGTGCGCAAACTCGAAGTGTCGATCAAGACGACGCAGAGCGAGCAGCGCGCGCTGCTGATCGCGCAGCAGGGTCTCGCGGCCGCGCTCAATGGCGTGCTGAACCGCCCGGCGCAGGCTCCGATCGGCGCGCTGGATCTCCCCCGGCTCGAGCTGCCGCCGCTGGGCGATCCGGAGTTGCTCGCGCGGGCGGTGCGCAACAATCCAGGCCTGGCCGCCATGCGCAAGGATGTCGAGGCGCGCGGCGCGGCGCAGGTGCTCGCCGAACTGGAAAAAAAGCCCGATTACAGCATCGGCGGCGGGCTGGACAACCCCCTGACGCCGATCCTCAGTGCCGGCATGACCCTGCCGATCAATCGCGAGCGGATTCGCGCCGGCATCGCCGAGGCCCTGGCCCTGCGCCAGGCGGCCCAGGCGCGCCTGCGTGCGGCCGGCCACGACACCCAGGCCCGCCTGGTCATGGCCCTGGCCAGCCTGCATGACGCCGAGCGGGTGCTCGCTGATTACCGCCAGCAGATCATTCCCAAGACCGAGGAGCTTCTCGACACCCAGCTTTCCACGTACGGCAGCGGCGGCGGCGAGGTGCTCGATATTCTCGATACCGAGCGCCTGCTGATCGACTTCCGCAAACTGGCCCTGCGCGCCGAGTCCGACCGCGTGCGCGCCTCGGCCGAGATCGAGGAGATCGCCGGCGAGGATCTCTTTCGCTACTTGCCCGCGGAGCCGCCGGCCAAGGAACCCAAGCGATGATCGAAGCGCTGATCGAGTATTCGTGCCGCAATAAGGCGATCGTCATCATGGCCTTTGTGGCGCTGACGGCGGTCGGCGTCTGGGTCATGAACCGCACGCCCATCGATGCGATTCCCGACCTCTCGGAGAACCAGGTGATCGTGTTCACCGACTGGATGGGGCGCAGTCCCAAGGAGATCGAAGACCAGATCACCTACCCGCTTTCGGTCAACCTGCAAGGACTGGCCGGGGTCAAGACCGTGCGTTCGTCGAGCGAATTCAACTTCTCGATGATCAACATCATCTTTGACGATTCGGTCGATTTTTATTTCGCCCGCACGCGCGTGCTCGAGCGCCTGGCCCTGGCCAGCACCTACCTGCCGCAAGGGGTCGTCCCTTATCTGGCGCCCGACGCGACGGCGCTGGGGCAGATCTTCTGGTATACGGTCGAGGGGGGAAAAGAGGATCTGGGCTCGCTGCGCGCGATCCAGGATTGGTACGTGCGATACCAGCTCAACTCGGTCCCCGGCGTCGCGCAGGTCGCGAGCGTGGGCGGCATGCCGCGCGAATACCAGGTCGACGTGACGCCCGAAAAACTGCGCGCCTATAACGTGACCCTCGGCCAGCTCTATACGGCCATTGCCCGCGGCAACAGCGCGGTGGGCGGGCGCGTCGTGCAGAAGGGCAATGCCGAGTACCTGGTGCGCGGCGTCGGCTGGCTGCGCAACCTGGACGATATCCGCGAAACGGTCGTGCTCGAACGCGGCGGCGTGCCGATCAAGGTCGGCGACGTGGCCACCGTCCAGATGGGCAGCGAGTTTCGCCGCAGCGTGCTGGAGAAAGACGGCAAGGAAGTCACCGGCGGCGTGGTGATGATGCGTTACGGCGAGAACCCGCTGGACGTGACCCGGCGCATCAAGCAGAAGATCCGCGAGCTTCAGAAGGGGCTTCCGGCGGGCGTGCGCATCGTGCCGTTCTACGACCGCACGCGCCTGATCGAGAGCGCCGTGCACACGGTCCGGCGCATCCTCGAACACGAGATGCTGATCGCGACGCTGGCCATCCTGCTCATCCTGACTCACGTGCGCAGCGTTTTTGTCATCGTCATCACGCTCCCCTTGTCCATTCTGTGCGCCTTCATCCTGATGCATATCTTCGGCATCTCCTCCAACATCATGTCGCTCTCGGGCATCGCCATCTCGATCGGAATCTTGGTGGACCAGTCGATCGTGATGCTGGAGAACGCGACCCATCGACTCACCCAAAAGTTCGGGCGCGAAAAAATCACCGGCGACACCACCGATATCGTCGCCGCCGCCTGCCGCCAGGTCGGCCGGCCGATTTTCTTTTCGGTCGTGATCATGGTCATTTCGTTCCTGCCCGTCTTCGCGCTGACCGGCGAGGAAGGCAAGCTCTTCCATCCGCTGGCCTTCACCAAAACCTTCGCCCTGATCGGCACGGCGCTCATTTCGATCACGCTGGTGCCGGCCATCATCCCGCTGCTGATCCGCGGTCGGCTCTCGCACGAGGAAGACAACTGGATCATCCGCGGCTTCATGGACATGTACCGCCCGGTGCTGGGCTTCCTGATCAAGCGCCCCAAGACGGTCATCTGGCTCTTCGTGATCCTGCTGGCTTTGGGATTCTTCGTGGCCCGCCACCTGGGACGCGAGTTCATGCCGCCACTCGATGAGGGGAGCGTGCTCGACATGCCGGTGACCGTCCCGCGCGCGTCGGTAACCGAGGTGGCCGACGACCTCAAGGCGCGCGATGCGCTGCTCCGCGCGCTGCCCGAGGTGGAGCTGGTCGTCGGCAAAGCCGGCCGCGCCGACACGCCGACCGATCCCTCGCCGCTGGACATGGTGGAAACCGTCATCACGCTACGCCCGCGCGAGCACTGGGTCAAACGCAAGATGCGGCAGGGCGACGCCTACGCCGAAGCGGACCGCGTCGCGGCGCTCTTGACCGACAAAGGGGCGCTTGCGCCGTTCAAGAGCGAGGACGAGCGCAAGACTTTCCTCAACGGCGTGAGTAACGGCGCGCTGACCCGCTTTGACGCGGCGATGCGCCTGGCCGTGATCCGCCGCCAATTGGCCTTTGAGGAAACCCTGGCCGGCGAGTCGGCGTGCTTTGTGGCCGAGCAATTACTGGCTCAAATCGATGGCCACCACGGCTGGCGCGCGCCGCTTTCGCCGCAAGAACGCCAGGCCTTCCTCGATCAACTGGTCGCGGGCCATCGCGCGCATTTTGAGCGCCAGCCCCAGGACCTGGATGTCGGCCGCGCGATCGACGCCGGGCTCGCGCGCCTGCGTCAAGACCAGCGGCTCGCCCCCGCGCTGGGCGACCCGCTCGCGCCACTCCCCTCGCGCTGGAACGACCTCATCGAGCCGATTAAAGACGCTCTCGGTTACGAAAAAGTTGATTTTGTTCAGCGCACCGCGGACGCGATGGACGATTTCCGGTTCAAGAAAACGCGGGAATGGATCACGACGGCCAACCAGGCGCTCTTCGATCCGTCCATGACGCGCTTTGAAGAGGGCCTGCTGGCCGAAATCGAATCCCTCGCCCGGATGCAGAGCCTCTGGCAGGCCAAGCCGGATCGGCCCGCGCTCGCGGCGGCCGACCTGGCCCGCGATTTCGGCGCCAGGGCCTTCCTCTGGCCCAAGACCAAAACCGACCTGGTTCGCGAACTGGATGAATCGGTTCGCCAGGTCGGCTGGGCCAACATCTGGACCCAGCCGATCATCAACCGCGTCGATATGCTGGCCACCGGCGTGCGCACGCAGCTTGCCGCCAAGGTCTTCGGGCGCACGCAGGAACAGATTCAGGAGGTCTCCAACCAGGTGGCCAATGCCCTGCGCGCCATCCCGGGCGCGGTCGATGTCGTCGCCGATCAGGGGATCGGCAAGGGCTACGTCGAGATCGAGGTCGATCGCGAACGCGCCGCCCGTTACGGCGTCAGCGTCGGCGACGTGCAGGACGTGATCGAGGTCGCCCTGGGCGGCAAGCCGATCACCACCACGGTCGAGGGACGCGAGCGCTACCCGGTCCGGGTGCGTTATGCCCGCGATTACCGCGTCGATGAGGAATCGATCCGCCACGTCCTGGTTTCATCCGGTGGGATGGCGGGCGCCGCCACAACTGGCGCGATGGGCGGCGCGAGCGGTGCGGCCTCGCCGGCTCCGTCCTCCAGCGCGCCGCCGCAGCCGGCCGTTTACCTCGGCGACGTCGCCAACGTGAAGGTGATCGAGGGGCCGGTGATGATCAAGAGCGAAAACGGCCTCTTGCGTTCGTACGTGCAACTCAACGTGCGCGACCGCGACATCATTGGCTTCGTCGAGGAAGCCCAGCGCGCCATCGCCGCCAAGGTCAAGCTGCCCGAAGGCTCGTACCTGGAATGGACCGGCCAGTTCGAGTCCCAGGTGCGCGCCAAAAAAACCCTGCGCATCGTTTTCCCGGCCGTGCTGTTGATCATCTTCCTGATCCTCTACGTGACGTATCATGACGTGACCCACGCGGTCCTGATGATGATGGCGGTGCCGGGGGCGCTCGCCGGCGGCGTGCTCTTCCAGTGGCTCTTCGGCTACAACTTCTCGGTGGCCGTCTGGGTCGGATACATCGCCTGCTTCGGCATGGCGACCGAAACGGGCATCATCATGCTGGTCTATCTGCGCGACGCCATCGCCGAGCGCGGCGGCCTGGCCGGCATCCCCACCCTGGAGGCGCTGGAGGAGGCGATCATGGCCGGGGCGATTCACCGCTTGCGTCCCAAGCTGCTGACCGAAGGAACGGCCATCGTCGGCCTGGCCCCGATGCTCTGGGCCAAGGGCGTCGGCGCCGAGGTGATCGCGCCGATGGCCGCGCCGGTCCTGGGCGGACTGCTCATCGCCGACGAGGTGATCGATATTTTCCTGCCCGTCCTCTTCTTCCAAGTCGAGGCGCGGCGCTGGAAAAAGATTCAGTCCCAAAAACTGAATGATGAAAATCTCAAAGATCCGTCCACTTCGTCCACCTCGTCCACCTCGTCCACTGAAACCCTCGGAGACAAAGACCATGCCTAATCCCCCACCCTCCAACCACGGCATCGGCCGCAAGATTCTGTTCTTCCTTAAATTCCTCGAGATCCGCCTGCGCTTTGTGCTGATCCTGCTGGTCACGGCGCTCGTGGTCGGATACTGGGATAATATTCAAAACTATTACGAGCGCTGGGAGCGCAACCGCCAGGCTCAAACGAGCCACGGCCACGGCGGCGGGCCGCACTCCGAAGCCGATGCCGAATTCGAATATTACTGCGCCATGCATCCCTTCGTCGTGCGCAACCATCCCGGCAAGTGCCCGATCTGCGGCATGGACCTGGTCAAGCGCAAGAAGGGCGCGCCGCTGACGCTGCCCGAAGGCACGCTGGCGCGCGTGCAGGTCTCGCCCGAGCGCATCATGCAGGCGGGGGTCGAGGTCGAGCCGGTGGCCTACCGGCTGCTCACGCGCACGGTGCGCACCTACGGCGCCGTCGAGCCCGACGAGACGCGCATGGCCAAGATCGTCGCGCGCTTCCCCGGCCGCATCGACGATCTGATGGTCAACGCCGTGGGGATGGTCGTCAAGAAGGGCGAGCCGCTGGCCCGGATCTACAGCCCCAAATTCCTGGCCGCCACGCAGGAGTATCAACAGGCGCTCAAGGCGCAACGCAATGCCGACGCGGATCGCCAGGCCAATGCTGACGACCGCCGCCGCGCCACCCAGCTTGCCGCCTATGCCCGCCAGCGCTTGCTCATGGCCGGATTCACCGACGATCAATTGAGCCATATTGAAGACAACAGCGAATCCAAGGATACGGTAACGCTGCACGCGCCGCTCGCCGGCACGGTCCTGGAAAAGAATGTCTTGCTGGGCGAATCGATGGAAGAGGGATCGGTCCTTTACACCATTGCCGACCTCTCGCAGGTTTGGGTCCAGGCCCTGGCCCTGGAATCGGACCTGGCGGCCGTCAAGCTGGGCATGCCGGTCGAAGTCACCACGGTTTCCTATCCGGGCGAAATCTTTTATGGCGTGGTCAACTTCATCTACCCGACCCTGAGCGCGGACAACCGGTCGGTCAAGGTGCGCGTGGTGGTGGACAATACGGCGGGCAAACTCAAGCCGGGGATGTACGTGTCGGCCGTCATGCGCGCGCCCGTGGGCCGCTATGGCGACGCGGGATCCTTCAAAGACGACGCGGCGGACAAAACCACAACCGCGCCGAGCCCCGCGCCGCCGCCCGCAAACGAAGCGGCCATGGCCGACATGCCGGGCATGGCGAATCATGGCGCGATGAAAAACGAATCCGCTTCAGCCAAGAAGGCGGCGGTCAAACTGCCCACCACAACCCAGGAGGATGCGAATCATTACCTGGCCACGCTCGCGGCGGGAAGCGAATACTATTCCTGCCCGATGCATTCGGAGGTGGTTTCCGATCGCGCGGGCGATTGCCCCCTCTGCGGGATGCACCTGGAAAAAAAGAAGAAGGAGGGCGCCGGGGATCATGCGCAACATCCGGAGAACGCGCAACCTCCGGCGGCGGCGCAACAGGGCGACCAGCCATCCCAAGAGCGCTGGGTGGAAGGATACTCCTGCCCCATGCATCCTGATGAACTCAGCCCGACGCCGGGGATCTGCAAAATCTGCGGCTGCGGCATGAAGCTCAAAAAAATGCGCATCGAGCGCGTGCTTTCGATTCCCGAATACGCCGTGATCGACACCGGCGCCCGTCAGATCGTCTATGTTGAATCGTCGCCCGGCGTTTACGACGCGCGCTCGGTCACGCTGGGCGCGCGCGCCGGGGCCTACTATCCCGTGCTCGATGGGATCAAGCTCGGCGACCGAATCGTGGCGCGCGGCTCGTTCCTCATCGACGCCGAAGCCCGGCTCAACCCGGCCACGGCGGGAATCGGCGCAAGTCCCTCAGGCGGCCATCAACACGGCGGCTGAAACAGTGTTTGGACGCAGTTTGTATTGAGGGAATCTCTAATCGTTCGCGTCCTCAAAATCCATAATACCTCATTACTGCCGTGTGGCGTCCCTTGCGTCCCTTTTGTCCTTTCGGTCCTTCTCCTTGATCCTTCTGACCGTATGAGGAGTTCTTCGTTTGACCCATGAATGTTCGTGATCGCGGCCCCGACGGGGCCGAATGTGAGTAGCCGTGGGTGACCGAAGGGAACCCACGGATAGCGAAT
>Ga0182027_10008358_pt1 | contig 15081 bp, 15 predicted proteins | sample 712E1DmetaG_FD_121300 | JGI IMG/M metagenome (GOLD analysis project Ga0182027, IMG submission 121300) | Permafrost microbial communities from Stordalen Mire, Sweden - 712E1D metaG (Illumina Assembly) | ecosystem: Environmental > Terrestrial > Soil > Wetlands > Permafrost | place: Sweden... | reverse complement strand
TTTCTTCGAGGATGGCATCGCCACGCTGCGCGCCCAGCGTACATCGGCCTCGAGGATTCTCCTGCCGATCAATTCCGGGCGCAAAATCCGCGCAATGGTTTCAACTTCTGGAAGTTCAGGCATCTGGGCGTGTCACGGATCGAGGATCAAGTGCCGCGTAGTATCGGATACATGATCCCGGCACTCTCTCATTCATTGAACATCTCTCCGACGCTTCGCCCCTCATGGGCGCGCTTGATGACCTCGCCGATCAATCCGGCGACTGAAATAATCGAGAGGCGATCCTTAAGGATGACCATTTTCTCTTCCGGGATCGGCACGGTATCGGTGGTGATAATGTGCTTGATGGGTAATTCCATGAGTCTTTGTGCGGCTCCATTCGATAGGATTGGATGCACGAAGGCCACATACACATCGCGTGCGCCTTCCCGCTTGACGAGTTTGACCGCCTGCGCGATGGAACCGCCTGTATCCACTTCGTCATCCACGATGATCACGTCGCGGTTTTTGGCCTCGCCGATCAGGGTCAAGGCTTCGGCTTTGGCATCGTTACCTGAACGCCGTTTCTCGATGAACGCAATGGGCATATCCATGTCGGCGGCATAGTTGCGTCCCTTTTTCGCAAAACCGAGATCGGTCGCGATAACCACCGGTTCGTGCAGGTTCGGACGGATGGTTTGGTTGATATTGTCTATGATCAGGCGTGATGCCGTCAATACATCGCCTGGGATGGAAAAGAAGCCCTGGATTTGACCCGCATGCGGATCGAGGGTCATATAACGGTCGGCGCCTGCAACTTCGATCATGTCTGCGACCAGCCTGCTGGTGATAGGAACGCGCGGCTGGTCTTTTTTGTCCGAACGGCCGTAGGCGAGATAGGGAAGAACGACCGTGATCCGTGCGGCTGAATCAAGGCGCAGAGTCTGGATGGTGATCAATAATTCCATGATATTGCGGTTCACGGGCGAGGCGGTGTGCTGGATCAGGTATACATCCTGCCCGCGCACACTGTGCTTAAGCTTGATGAAGAGGTTCTCGTTGGGGAACTCGATGACTTCATGTTCGCACAAAGATGACCCAAGGTAGTCTGAAATTTTTTGGGCAAGTACCGGTGAGGCTGTGCCCGTGAACAACTTGATTTCCCCATAGACTTTCATTTCGTGATTGTGGGTATAATGACTCATTTCTTTTCCTTATTAAGATTTCCACTCTGAACGCAGGACGCTCATGATGTGAACATTGGCATAATTTCCATGCCGGTAAGCGGCTTCGCGCAGGGTACCTTCCAAAACAAAGCCCGCTTTCTCGTAGGAACGTATGGCGCGCGGGTTGGTGGAATAGACCCGCAAATAAATGCGGTTCAAATTCAAGGTTTCAAAACCATGCTGTAACAACAATTTCATGGTCTCCGTTCCATACCCTTGATTCCAAAAGGATTTCTCCCCAATGGCAATGCCAAGTTCGGCAGAGCGATTTGTCCATTCGATATTGAAGACGCCGCAATTGCCGATCAGTTTCCAACCTTCACCATCACGTGCTTCAATGGCCATCGGCTTTTCCGCTTGATCCCGCTGGGCCATTTGCTCGAACCATTGTTCCTCATCCCTTAGGGACATCGGTAAATAGATTGCCAACCCGTCATTGACTTCGGGGTCATTGATCCATTCAAAGGACCTGGGTATATCATTTCTTTCCATGCCTCGCAGGCGGATGCGTTTTCCGTAGATCATTTTTTCCTCCTGGATTTTTCAACGGAGTGCGAAGTCTCATGGCTTTCCAGTTCCGAGACGGCAGAGGCCGCCGCATTCCCATTCATCAGGGTTTTTACTGCTTCCAATGGCGACAAATTTCTTGCAAAAACCTGATCCATGACTTGACGGAAATGAGTCTCCGAAAGATGTTCGCGGAATTGATTTATTAACGCCGATTGAAGCGCCGTGTCCAATTCGGACTGGAGCCGGGCGTGTTCCCGAACAGCCCAGTCTCCGCTAAGGTGCAAGTATTCGTCATGCTTTGCAATATGTCCTGCCAACTCTGTGATCCCTTTTCCCTCAGTGGCAATCGTTCGTTGAAGAGGGGGAAACCAGACATTGGATTTTGATTCCATCAACCCATCCCCTTCTCCCAATTTTGAGAGAGGGAGTGGGGCGAGTGCTCCATGATGTCGAAAGACTCTTTGGGTTGGATGTGCCAGCTCGAGCATGGATTTCAAGGCCTTCTCAGTACTTTCGATTCCGGGACGATCCGCTTTATTGATCACAATTATATCGGCAATTTCAAGGATGCCGGCTTTGATGGCCTGGATATCATCACCGAGGCCAGGTGCTTCCACTACCAGGGTGGTATGTGCCAGTTTGGCAATATCCACTTCGCTTTGTCCCGCACCGACCGTTTCGATCATGATGATCTCATAGCCTGCCGCGTCGAAAACCTGCACCACGCTGGCGGTCGTTTGGGCCAATCCGCCAATTGAACCGCGTGAGGCCATCGAACGGATGAATACACCAGGATCGCCGCTCAAATCCTTCATGCGCACACGGTCGCCCAGCACCGCGCCGCCCGTGAACGGACTCGATGGATCTACAGCCACAATCGCAACGCGTTTGCCTTCCTTGCGGAAGTGCAGGGCCAATTGGTTCACCAGCGAGGATTTGCCGGTGCCGGGCGCACCTGTCACGCCGATGAGATGCGCCTTGCCGGTTTGGGCGAACAGGGCATCCAGTGCTGTGCGTCCATCGGTTGTTTCGTTTTCAACCTGTGTCAACAAACGCGCCAGCGATAATCGGTCTCCTTCAAGAACAGAATTTGCCAAATCCATCAAAATCTTCCATGAGCACTTTACGTTTTACTCCTTGTGTCATCCTCATTTCACCGCATTCTTAATCTCTTTGACAATGTCTACCGTGGAGGCCCCAGGCCCATAAACGCCTGCAATGCCCATCTCCATTAATCGTGGAATATCCTCGTCTGGAACAATGCCGCCGATAAACACCTTTACATTCGTCTGCCCGTTGCCTTTTAATAAATCCATGATACGCGGGGCTAGTGCCATATGCGCTCCGGATAAAATCGAAAGTCCCACAACATCCACATCTTCCTGCAGCGCCGCTTCGGCAATCATTTCAGGAGTTTGCCTCAGGCCTGTATAAATGACTTCCATGCCGGCATCCCGCAATGCGCGTGCCACCACTTTTGCGCCGCGGTCATGACCGTCCAGGCCGGGCTTGGCCACCAGTACACGGATTTTTCTATCAGACGAAGTGGTTTGGTCTTTATCAGCCATGGTTCCTCCAACGGTGAAATCATATGGATTATACTATGGGTCCTTTTCCGTATTATTTGTAATTCACCTGCAACCTCAGGGATGCTTTTTAGATAACCCCACCTTAAAGAAATATGCTATACTGCATTTATGCGGTCTTCTTACGGGCATACGTCGCCGCGCGACCATTGGCTTCGTTGGGCGGGAACCCTGCGACGTTATCAACTGGATGGATTTGCCAGATGGGTGCTGGATGCAGGCAAGCCATTGGCTATATTGTCGGCTCAGGTGTTATATATTGGGCGGCCTTTCCTCGGGGAGAATGCAGACGCCTTGGCGCGTACCCTTGAATCTGATGACGAACTACGCGCTTTTGTTTCCTTCCTGGATGGGGGGGCGGATTTATGAACCTGATCGGACTCGGCCTGGTTGGCTTTGCCGCGATTCTGCTTATAGCGCTGTCATTGATAAAACGAAAATCGCCGCCGAAATGGCGTGTCATTCCTGCATTGATGCGCTTATCCCGCGCCGCGGACCTCAGCGTGGAGGATGGGACTCGTCTTTTTGTTGCGCTTGGACGTGCCAGTTTACTCACGCCGCGCGGCGCCGCGCCGCTCGCAGGCCTGGCTGTACTGCGTCGTCTCACCGAACGTACCTCGTTGAGTGACCGGCCGCCGATTGCAGCCGCAGGCGAAGCTTCATTGGCTTTGCTCGCACAGGATACGCTTCAAGCAGGATACCGGACAATGGGTGCAAGCGATCTCTATCAACCCAGCTCCGGACGTTTGAGTGGAATGACACCGTTTTCTGCCGCGGCGGGTGCCATGCCGATCATTTGGGATGAAAATGTTTCTGCCAGCATATTGGTTGGCGATTTCGGTGTGGAAGCCGCCCTGCTGGCCGATGCGGCGGAGCGCCGGAATATTTTTTTGCTCGGCGCCAGTACGGATATTTCCTCGCAAGCCGCGCTTTTTGCATCTGCGCAAGAGCCGCTGTTGGGTGAGGAATTATTTGCGGCCAGCGCTTATCTTGACCCCGGCTCGTCGCGCGCCGCGAGTTTGACGGTCCAGGATATTTTGCGCTGGTTGATTGTTCTGACGCTTTTGGCCGGTACGGCTTTGAAGTTAATGGGGTTGATCTAATGCGTTACCTTGCCGTTGCAATTGCAATTGCTGCAGGTCTGATAGTTTTGATCAGCTATTTTGTGCCTGCCTTGGCCATGGTACAGTTTGTCCTGCTCAATTGGGCAATTATTCTGGCGGGCATGGCGGCTCTCGTCGGTGTATTCAATTTAATCTCAGTGCATGGCGATAAAGTCCGCCGCCGCGAAAAGGGGAACATTTATAGTGCGGTTTTGCTGGTCAGTCTGTTTGCAAGTTTTATTTTTGGCCTCGCGCTTGGACCGGATAATCCGAATATCCGCCTGCTTGTAAACACAGTGATCGTTCCGGTCGAAGCCGCGCTTATGGCCCTGCTGTCTGTGACACTGCTTTATGCCAGTATCCGCCTCCTGCGCCTTCATACGGATGTAATGAGCATTGTCTTTCTTCTCACTGCCGTGCTGATGCTGGCCGCCTCCGCCACTTTGCCTTTCGGCGAAATCAGCCCATTGAACGATTCCATGCGTCCATGGATTCAACAGGTGCTTGCCCTCGGAGGGGCGCGCGGCATTCTGATCGGTGTGGCGCTCGGTACGTTGACTACCGGCTTACGCGTTCTGTTTGGGGCAGATCGTCCCTACGGAGACAAGTGATGGATACCGCCAAATGTCCCGTTTGCGGTGAGGTGAATCCTGCCGATGCAGAGTTTTGCCGAAATTGTCTGTCGCGTCTCGAACCGCTGGCTGGTCCCGCTAAAGGAGAAGACGCGCCTCTTCAACCCGGACAGGTACCTACCAAAAAAACCACCGCCGATCTCGAGCCGATCCTTCCCCAATGGCTAAGGGAAGCTCGTGAAACGGCGCGTCAATCTGCCAGCGAAGAGGCAACGGATTCATCATCGAATATAAATAACCCCAGGCCGGTCACATCATCCAAACCAGACCTGCTTGCGGGTTTGGCTTCACAGGGTAAGGATGAAGATGATGAAGATAATGAAGCGGAAGAAGTTCCCGATTGGCTTGTGAGCCTTACCGGTGATGTGCCTGTTCAAAAGAAAAAGGCAGATGAACCCGATGCCGGGGATGGACAACGAGCGAGATGGGTTGAACTCGGCAGACAGGAGGAAAAACCATCTTCCAACCTCGCCAACGCGCAGGCTTCGTCCGGAACTTCCGTTGAAAACGCCACACCTTCCTGGATGACGCCTCAAGAGCCTGCACCTGAAAAAGATGAACTGACCGATTGGCTTTCACGCGCCGATCAAGTCTCTGCTTCTTCCTCAACTCCATTGCCGGCTTCCGACCAACCGGCTGGATCAGCGGCATCAGCCCTCCCACCTTCAACGCCTTCTCCGTCAGGAGAGACACCCGATTGGTTGAACAACCTTCAATCCTTCCGGTCGTCCTTCGAAACATCCTCTCCTTCACTGGAAGAACAACCGGCCTTGTCCCAGCCTGATGAGTTGCCAGCCAGTGCCTCTCCGCAAAGCGCGATGGCTGGGCTGCCGGGAATCCCGGACTGGTTAAAAGCTTTTGATCAGGGGTCATTGGCTCCAGCGATTAATTCATCAGATTTGCCTGATTGGCTCAAGAATGTTGCTCCACAAGGCGAAGTCTCTTCGAAGGGGGAATCTCCGCAAACGGACCCGCCTCCTGCGCCTTTACCTTCGGAGACCAGTAGACCCAAACCATCGGTTGAATCTAATAAAACACCTGACTGGCTGTCTGCTTATGAGCCCGCGAATCTTCAACCGCCTGGTTCCATGCCGGCATTTGTGGATGGCGCCCTGGAAAATGTTAACGTGGAGGATCTCAATGCTTCATTGCAGGCGCCCGATTGGTTGAGCGGTTCTCCATCGGAAACCACAGATCAAGCTGCCAGCGAAGCGAATCCTCATGCGGCCGCGCAAACAGGGGAGGCCATTGTTCCGGCGGCATTGCCATCCTGGGTGCAGGCGATGCGCCCCGTCGAATCGGCGCTACCATCTTCGATACCTCAATCCGGCCGCGATTCTTTTCTGGAAGCCGGCGGTCCATTGGCAGGTTTGCAGGGCGTTTTGCCGGTGGGGATGTTCCGACCCACCAGCAAGCCAAAAACCTATTCAATGAAATTAAATGCCACGACCGATCATCAAACGCAGGCGGCATTGCTTGAACAGGTCCTCGCTGCAGAGATAACGCCCATCCCGATGATGACATCCTCTGTAATTTTCTCGCAACGGGTTTTGCGTTGGGTAATCGCAGTATTGATGTTCGTGGTCGTGGGAGGCATTCTCTTTTCGGGAACAGAAATTTTTGGTCTGCCAGCCCGTATCCCGAACGACCAAACGGAAATGGCAATCTCTGACATAGAAAAAATTCCGGTGGGCGCCCCCGTTCTGGTCGTGTTTGATTACGAGCCTTCCTTATCCGGAGAGATGCAAACGGTGGCCGAGCCTTATCTAAATCGTCTGCTTTTGTTAAAGCATCCTCGTGTAGCGATCCTCTCTTCATCGCCGACCGGTTCAGCCCTTGCGGAAAGTTTTATCGCCGGGCCATTGGCGGAGCGCAGCTATAACAGCGGTAAACAATATATTGATCTCGGTTATCTTCCAGGCGGATTAGCCGGTATATACGACTTTGCCCGGAATCCAACTGCCGTGATGCCTCTTGATGTGGATGGCTCGCCGCCCTGGCGGGCCGCGCCCCTGCAGGGCATAACTCATTTTTCAGATTTTGCCTCGGTTATTCTATTGACAGATAGCGCGGAAACCGGACGCGTTTGGATCGAGCAGGCAGGGCCAATGCGCGGCAATTCTTCTCTTGTAGTCATATCCAGTTCACAGGCCGGCCCGATGCTGATGCCCTATTTTGCCTCCGGCCAGATCAATGGATTGGTCAATGGATTGAACGATGCCTCCAAAGTCGAACAAGCCAATGGACAAGCCGGTCTGGCAGCCCGCTATTGGGATGCGTATAGTGTTGGGCTGTTGCTGGCTGCCGGATTGATCTTATTGGGCGGATTATGGAATATTGTGTCAGGCATAAAGACACTCGCTAAGCAAAAGGATGGAAGCTAACGTGTCTCTAGACCTGATTACGGGCATTGTGGCTTTTCTCTTTACGCTTTTCATTTTTAGTTACCTGATAGGCGATAATCCCTTATTCCGCCTGGCAGTTTATATTTTTGTGGGCGTTTCGGCGGGCTATGTTGCCGCGGTGGCCTATCGGCAAGTGTTATGGCCGGATTTGTTTTTCCCGCTTTTTACCGGTACCTTCGCACAAAAGACTTTGCTGGTAATTCCTTTGATTTTAAGCGCACTCCTGCTGACAAAAGTTTCACCGCGTCTTAACTCCATGGGAATGCCGGCGATGGCTTTGCTGGTTGGAGTCAGCGCGGCAGTGGCCGTTGGCGGTGCGGTTACCGGAACGCTCATGCCGCAAGCAGGTGCGATCATCAACCAGTTCGATTTGCGTGCCGCGGCTTCGGTTCCCCAACTGGCTCAAATGATGTTCAATGGCGCGTGGATTTTGGCAGGCGCCATCACCACGCTGGTCTATTTCCATTTCGGCGCGCACACAACCAGCGACGGCTCGGTACACCGTTTCGGTTTCATCGAGCTTGTTGCTTTTATTGGGAGCATTTTTCTCGCCATTACTTTGGGCGTTTTGTTTGCCGGTGTCTATTCCGCCGCGCTGACGGCGCTGATCGATCGTTTTCATTTCTTTGGAATTCTGTTCGGGTTGCATTGATCTATGCCTGATTCTTTGATTCAAGCTGACTCTTTACTGGCTGTCAACATCGGCTCGGCGGTCACGCGCGCGGTTTTCTTTGACGTGGTCGAAGGCGAATACCGTTTGGTCGCATCCGCCTCGGCCCCTTCGACAACCGAAGCGCCATTTTACGATGTCAGTGAAGGCGTCCGCAACGCGATCAATAACCTGCAAACGGTAACGGGCCGGACGTTGCTAAATGCAGATCATCGCCTCATTACGCCGTTACAACCGGATGGTTCCGGCGTGGACGCGTTTGTTGCCACGATATCCGCCGGTCCCGCGTTGAAAACGGCCCTGGTTGGTTTGCTTGACGATGTGTCCCTGGGAAGCGCGCTGCGCCTGGCGGAGATGACGTATACGCGCGTGGTCGATTCGGCCGGATTGAACGATCATCGCCTGAGCGACCAGAAAATTGATACGCTTCTTCGCTTACTGCCGGATGTTGTGATCATCACCGGCGGTACCGATGGGGGAGCCTCCCGTTCTGTTCATAAGATGCTGGAACCGGTGGGATTGGCAGGTTACCTTTTGCCGCAGGAGAAACGGCCAGCCGTGTTGTTTGCCGGCAATCAAAAACTGGATGATGAAGTTAAAGAGTTGCTAGGCAACGTGACGTCCTCCCTGCGCTTCAGCCCCAATGTGCGTCCTTCGCTCGAAACCGAAGATCTGGAGCCGGCTGCGCGTGAACTAGTCGGCATTTTCCTTGAAATTCGCCAGCGCCAATTGAAAGGCCTGGATGTAATAGCCAATTGGGCGGATGGCAACATTTTGCCTACGGCTTATGCCCTGAATCGTATGGTGCGTTTCCTCGGCCAGGTATATCCCGGACACAAGGGCCTGCTGAGTGTGGATATCGGCGCTTCAGCCGCGGTAGTGGCGGCAAGCTTTGGACAAACATCAACGCTGAGCGTCTACCCGCAATTTGGTCTTGGGGAGAATTTGCCCGCTTTATTACAATACACAACCTTGGAAGACGTATTGCGTTGGTCGCCGCTGGATGTTTCCAACGATGTTCTGCGTGATTACATTTATCAGAAGGCTTTATATCCATCCTCCATCCCGGCCACCAAGGAAGAACAGGCGATCGCGCAAGCAATAACCCGTCAGGCGCTTTATCTTGCCGTGCAAACGGCCGGGCGTAATTTTCCGCGCTCGGTGCGTACCCCGCGTCCCGGCTTGCTGCCCGGTTTTGAACCGATCCTGGCGGGTGGCAACGCGTTGGATGATGCTCCGACCCCCGGGCAAAGCCTTTTGCTTTTGCTGGATGCGGTACAGCCAACCGGTCTGACCACGATCATCCTCGATAAGAATGATTTACTGCCGCTTCTCGGCGCAGCCGCGAAGCGCAATAGTATCCTTCCGGTACAGGTTTTGGAATCAGGAGCGTTTCAGAGTCTGGGCACTGTAGTTTCTGTAACAGCTTCTGCCGTGTACGGCTCGCTGGTGGCACGTGTTCGAATGGTTTACGATGATGGTCACGAAGCGCAGGCCGAGATCAAATATGGCAGTATTGAAATACTGCCTCTGGCAAACGGTCAATCGGCCAAATTGACACTCCAGCCCACACATGGCACAGATGTGGGCTTTGGGCCGGGCCGCGGCGGCATGGTGCGCGTCAGCGGAGGTGCAATGGGAGTTGTGATTGACGGACGCGGCCGCCCTCTGGTTTTACCGGGTGATCCAGTGCGGCGGCGTGAACTGATCAAGAAATGGTTGTGGACGGTCGGAGGCTGAGGAAATGCTTGCTCCTGTTCTTCACATTTTGCCATTGACCACCATTTCACGGGAACGCGTATTGCCCATTAATGGCCAGGTGAATGTACGCCTGAATCAAAAAGTCAGCCCGGCCGATGTGATCGCGGAAGCCAGTTGGGCGCGCGAGCATGTTTTGCTGGATGTTGGGCGCACACTCGGCCTGCCGCCGAACGCGGCCGACAAATTGATCCGATGCAAAGTGGGGGATGGAATACCTGCGGGTGCGGTTCTCGCAACTAGGCGCGGATTGATGCCGAGGATGGTCAAAGCGCCGCGCGATGGCAAGGTGGTGGTGATGGGTGGAGGTCAGGTTTTGATGGAGGTCGGCGAAACCCACATGGAATTGCGCGCCGGCATTCCCGGTAGTGTGATTCAGGTTATCCCTGAGCGCGGTGCAGTGATCCAAACTGCAGGCGCGCTCGTGCAGGGTGTGTGGGGCAACGGCCGCATGGGAACCGGGATCATGGTCAACCTGGCCGATAAGCCCGATAGCGTTTTGACCCCTGGAAGGCTGGATGTCAGCCTGCGCGGTATGGTGATTATTGCCGGTCAATGCCGGGATGCCGATACTTTGCAGGCCGCCGCGGATCTTCCCGTACGCGGTTTGATTCTTTCAAGCCTTTCTCCTGCGCTTCTGCCCCTGGCGCGCGAAATGCGTTATCCGATTCTCCTCACCGACGGTTTTGGCTCCATACCGATGAATTCAGCCGCCTACCGTTTGTTGACCACCAATGTCAAGCGCGAGGCGACCCTGAACACGGAGAATTTTGATCGTTACAGCGGCACACGGCCTGAGGTGATCATTCCTCTGCCGGTTTCTTCCGAACCGGCTCCGCCTCAGGACAAAGTGGAATTTGCAGTCGACCAGACCGTACGATTGCGCCGCCAGCCTGCTTCAGGGATGATCGGCACGATTACGGCCGTGCACGTCGAACCAACCACACTCCCAAGCGGCCTGCGCGCCCCCGCCGCCGATGTCAAATTGGAGAATGGCGAACAGGCGCTCGTCCCTCTGATAAATCTGGAAGTTGTGGGATAATTAGGAATAACGTCACTCGAGGAGAAACCCATGTATCCAAACGACCAATCTAATCTGGAACCTGAACAGCCGCCGGAGGAATCCAGCAACCGCACATTTTTGATCGTGGGAGGTGTATTGGGCGGGATTGTCCTGCTTTCGGTTCTCTGCCTGGCCGGAGTTTATTTTTTTAGCATTATGCCCAGCCGTAATGCGACCGCTGCACAAGCCCTGGCGCAATCCACTCAGAACGCTCAAGTGCGGGAGGCGTTGACCGCGACCTCCATGGCCGCCAGCCTTGCTACTCCAACCGAGGCGCCCACGGATACGCCGGTGCTGGCCGAGGTGACCTCCACAAGCATCCCGCAGGCAACGAACCCTTCCAGCCCGGTTACGGCTACTGTAGGTGCGGCATTTACGCAGGCCGCCATAGCCCAGCTCACCATCGTGCCGACATCAACCGCCTTGCCGAAGACGGGCATTGGCGATCAATTTGGAGCGCCCGGTCTGGTGATTATGGGCATGGTGTTGATCGCAGTGATCTTCCTCGCACGCCGATTGCGCGCCGCACCGACGAAATAAAATATGTAGGAGTGCAAGGTTTGCCAGCGCTTTGCATGCTACGCGACCGTCCCCTCCTGCGTTTTAAATTTGAATGGGACAGCTACGGCTGTCCCATTTTTGTTTTATCCAGTTATCCGCTCTTTTACACCACGCTCTCCGCGACTTTCTTTCCATAACCCATCAACGCTTTGACCATCTCCTGCGTTCGCCCTTCGGCGTAGACGCGCAATACAGGCTCTGTTCCCGACGGACGAATTAATAACCACGAATCATCCGCCATAATATATTTCACACCGTCGCGCTGGCTGACTTCTTCCACTTTCGCTCCACCGATTTCTTTCGGCGCCTGTCTGGTGATAAATTCCGTCATCTCGGCTTTGGCGACCGGGCGGCTCAGGCGCAAGTCCACACGCTCGTAAAAAGCCGGACCGACCTCTTCCAACAAGTCATTGACCAATTCGCCCAGCGGCTTTTTCCAAGCCGCGATCATCTCAACCAATAACAACCCCATGATCGGCCCGTCGCCCTCGGGGATGTGTCCCTTGAATGAAATGCCTCCCGATTCCTCGCCGCCGATCAACACATCTTCCTGCATCATGTAATCTGCGATGTGATTGAAACCCACCGGCGTTTCATAAAGCTTAAGGCCATATTTTTTAGCGAGCCGATCAATCATGCGCGTCGTCGAGACTGTCCGCACGGCCGCGCCGGTCCAGCCGCGCTGCTCGACAAGGTATTTCAACGACAGCGCAAAGATTTTATGCGGGTCAACGAATGCCCCGCGTTCATCCATCGCGCCGATGCGGTCTGCATCGCCGTCAGTGACGAGGCCGAAGTTGCCCATACCGGAACTGACCGCCGATGAGAGTGCGCCGAGATTCTTCGCGATCGGTTCGGGATGGATCCCGCCGAAGCCGGGATTCATCTCCGAGCGGATCTCGGCGATATCACAACCGGTGCCCTGCAAAAAGGCCTTGATCACGCCGCGTCCTGCACCGTACATCGAATCAACCACAAAACGCTGTGGGTTTTCGGCGATGATCTCGGTGTTGATCAGCTTATGCAGTTGATCGAAGTAGGCGGGCAGGGGATTGAATTTTTGGATCAAGCCGGCATCGCGCGCCTTTTGGAAATCCATCAGGTTGGGGCCGCGCGCCTGCTCTTCATTGTCATTGATATAGATTTCCACACGCCGGCATTGCTCGGGCAGGGCCGACCCGCCGTACGAGGCTTTCAGTTTGACCCCGTTATAACGCGGCGCATTATGCGAAGCGGTGATCATCACGCCTGCGATCGCATTTTGATGCTTGACCGCGAAGGAAATTGCCGGTGTGGGCGCATCGGACTGGGAAAGCATGACCGTGAACCCATTGGCCGCCAGCACGCGCGCCACCTCGCCGGCAAAGCGGTCTGACAGAAAGCGCGTATCGAACCCAACCACGATCTTTTTACGGTCGGGTTTGGGAGCGTCGAGGCCCTGCGCGTTTTCAGGGCTTCCGGATTTATCCCAGCTCTCCGAAGCGACCGCGTCCGCTATGGCCTGCGCCACGATGCGCAGGTTATCGAATGTAAAACTATCTGAGATGACGGCGCGCCAGCCGTCTGTGCCAAAGTGAATGGGCATAAGAACTCCTGTCTATTTTCGTTTCCCTTATCCTTTTTCCCTTTTCCCTTTGGAGTAAAGAGGCGAGGGGAAAGGGGAATCCGGATTATGGCGTTGAAGTTATGGTCGGTGTCTCCGTATCCACCGGGGTGGATGACGGATTCCAAAGGGGGACCGGCGTGGCAATGGCGAGGACAGATTGCAGGATCCAGCCGTCGTAGCGCTGGTTGTTCCGTATGGCGATCACGTGCGCCCATATGACACCGTTGACATCCTGGGTATCTGGCTGGACCTCCACGATGGTGCCGTTATCCAATTCGATAATAAATTTGCCGTTCGGGCTTACGCGAAGATTCGCGCCGTTCGCCTGTGTGGCATCAATGCGCGCATACACCGGGGTTGGCTGGATGGTGAGCGTGAAGGTCGGCGTATCCGCTTGGGGTAAAGTTACTGCGAGCGTAGCGAGCGTCGCGGGCGTCAGCGGGACAGGCGTGGAGGTTTCGATCAGCGGCGTGGGGGAGGTCTGAACAAAAGAACCTTCCGTTGAGGTGGCGGGTAAATTCAAGGCCAAAGTGGGAAGCATGGGGACTGCGGTCGGCACACTGGGTTGCAACAGCATCGAAGGGAGTTTCCAATTGCCGCCGGTCATCAAAAAGACAAGGAGCGCCACGAAGATGAGCAGACTGCCCGTGCTAAAGACAAAACCGTTCAGGTTCGTCGGCAGGAAGCGCAGGGCGATCAACGTGAGCATGCCGAATAAACCGGCCCACGCAAAGTGCACCAGAAAGACCAGCATCCCGTTCGGCCAGATGCCCGCCACACCACTGCCCAAGCCAAAGCCGCTGGCGCTGAGCGGCAGGAAAAGTTCATAAGCCAGCATGATGCTTGGCAAAAAGGGCTTATCCTCCGAACGCACGAAGGAAACCGTCAGGATGACTGCGGCGAGGGCCAGCACGATCAAATCGAGCCACCATAGCTGGCTGTGGAGGAAGGCCTCATTTAATGTGCGCGGCAGAAAGGCGCGCACGGCGAATCCCGCCAGAAGGCCGCTCAAGAAGATCAGCGCCGAACTGATGAGCAAGGCCGCGAACGTTTCAAAGAAGAAGCGCGGCGAGCCGGTGAGAGCGGAAAGCAGGAGGCCGATCCAGGGTGTCAGCAAAGGCGCAAGCAGAATCCCGAAGATGAGCACGGCCTGCGAATCGAAGAAATAGCCGAGGCCGAGGATCGCCCCACATAAAAGGGCGAAGACAAATAATTCATACGTGGGGTGGGCGCGGTGTGCCAGGGATTGGATCAGCGCAGCGCGGCCTTCCGCATCACGCGGGATCACCAGTTGGCCGCGCCTGCGGCGCCGTGCGCGCGGCGGGATGGCTGGTTCGGGAGTGGGGGAAGGTTCGTTAAAGGTCATTTTATAGGTTGTTTTGGTTACTTGCGAAGCGTAGCGACGATGCGCAGGGGCTTATCGAGCAGGTCGAAGGCGGTGAATATATCGGGAACAACGATGTCGGCAGAGAGCAGCGTTTCCGCGGCTGCGCCTTCCTGTGACATGACACAGATACCGAGGGCCGCTTCTTTTAACATGGCGGCATCGTTGGCGCCCTGGCCGATGGCGATCACCTTCCCCGAACCCAGTTTCTGGACATAGAGGCGTTTTTGTTCCTGTTCGTTTCCAGCCGTGAGCCGCGCGGCGGTCAGGTTGAGCTGCTGATCAATCACAGCCTGCTTGCCATGGGTATCGGCGGTGAGCAGGTGAACCGTGATCCGGTCATGGAGGGAGGCGATGCGTTTGGCGAGTCCGTCCAGAAGCAGGCCATCCAATGCCAGCGTACCGTTGACATCGCTGACGAGATGTTCCAATTGCAATAACCCGCGCCCGGGGATGTTGATCTCGATCATCGTGCCAATTATACCTGCATTGACATGCCTTTTTCTTTGGAGTATTATTGCGCCCGCTGGCCCACTAGCTCAATGGCAGAGCAGTTGACTCTTAATCAATTGGTTCAGGGTTCAAGTCCCTGGTGGGT
>Ga0182027_10008357_pt1 | contig 15083 bp, 9 predicted proteins | sample 712E1DmetaG_FD_121300 | JGI IMG/M metagenome (GOLD analysis project Ga0182027, IMG submission 121300) | Permafrost microbial communities from Stordalen Mire, Sweden - 712E1D metaG (Illumina Assembly) | ecosystem: Environmental > Terrestrial > Soil > Wetlands > Permafrost | place: Sweden... | reverse complement strand
GGCCTGGGCATCGTGGGGGCGGCCGCGCAGACCGCCGTCGGCGTGCAACGGATCAAGACCGGAATTCTGCGCGGCGATCGATCGGTGGCGACGCTGGGTGTTCTCGATCTCGGCGGCGGTCTGCTTTGGTTGGGCTGGGAGGTCCTGGGCTGGCAGCAGCCGCTCTTCGTTGGCAGCTACGTGGTGCTGATGGTCGGTCGAGAGGCATACGCCAACCGGAAAGTCGTCATCGAGTTTCTCCGCTCCATGCAAACAGAGCTGTCTTCGGAGCTGGCTGTCGGCCGAGACATCGTCCTGGAAGTCAAGGCTCTCGTCGCCCAGGCGCTCGCATCGCCTGCTGAGGGCTAGTTTTTCGGTCGGGAAGTTTCGCGCCTCGATCCTGGGCGTCGGACGGCGCAGGGCTGCGGACCCCACTTGGTTCGTGCTCCCTGCTGACCTTGGCACGGATATCGCTGAGGGTAGTGTGGATTCTGCCCAGCGCCGCTCGCGATTGTTCCAGATCCGCGACTTGCTCCCGTAGATCGTCCCGCTCTTGCGTGATCTCTTCGATGGTCAGGTGGGCCTGTGCGAGGTCTCGCGTGCGTTGCTCCTGGACGTTTTCCAGCGTTTCGACCCGCTGTTCGAGATCGGCGATGGCGGCCTTTAGCCGTGTTTGATCTTCGACGGCCTTTCGGCTCCCTTCATCGGCGTCCCTAATCTGCTTTTGCAACTGTTCCGTAACGGAGCGCCCTTTTTCGACTGCATCCTCCAGAGCTTCCTGCAGACGGCGAATCTCCGTGACGGCTTCGGCCCGCTCCTCTTCGGAAGCGCCCAGTTCCGTCGCCAACTGCTCAGCCCGAGCGGTCGCGGCGGCGGTTTCGGCCTTTACCCGTTCAAGCTCGCGGGCGCGGGACTCGGCGAGCGTTTCGGCGCGCTTGTGCAGATCGCGGGCGGCGGCGAGATCCTCGTTGAGTGCCTGGATCATCTCCCAGCTTTGCTCAAGCTGGCGCCGCAGATCATCGGCGATGGAGAGGACATCCTGCGCTTCCTGATCAAGCGCGCTGAGAGTCCCCGCTGGTTTGCTTGGATTAGCCATCTTAGCCTTTCTCCAGAGTGGCACGAGTAGAGGTCTGAACGCTTGCTACCTTTTCCTGACGCTCAAGCAGCCGGACCGCACGGCGTCGCAGCACCGGATCCATGGTGGGATAGAGGTTGTCCAACCGCTCCCGGGCCTCCGCCGGATCGAAGGCCACCAGGGCCTCCAACGCGGCCCACTTCACCGTCGGGTCTGAGTCGTAGCACAGTCTCAGAATCTCAGCCATGGCCCAGGCCGGATGGCTCCAGGCCAGGTAGCTGAGCGCCCGCCGCCGTATCCCAATCGAGGGATCGCGGAGCGCCTTCTGCAGGATGGGCTTCTGTTGCTCCACCGACAGGCAGCGGCTGACCCGCACGGCGACCATGCGGAATGCCGGGTCCGGCGCTTCGGCTAGTTGGCGCAAGAGGGCTGGGGCCTTGGTCGACCCGATCTGGATCAGGATCTCCAGGCAAGCCTCAGTCACTTGCAGCGAGGCACCTCGGGCGCAAGCCACCAAGATCGGCTCAGCCGCCAGGCCGAGCGCCGCCAAAGTCGGCGCGGCGTTGCGCCGAGCGACCTCTGACCCGTGCAATATGTCGTCCAGAGCAGATCGTACCCGGACCTTCTGCGATCGATCGGGTAGCGCCAAAGTCGCGAGCCAAGCCTGTACATCGATGGGGCGACTTTCCGGCGAAACCGCTGACGCCTCCGGACGTCCGGGTTCAACTACGCGAGCCTGGGGGCCTGGCTTGGAGGGCTCGGGCGCGATTCGTTCGCTCTTGGGCGCGACCGCAACTGTCGAAGGCGCTTGGGCTGGGGGCGCGTCTTCCGGGGACTCACGGCGGACAGCCGCCACGGCCGGGGCCGCAACGGTCGCCGCTGCAGCCACCACGCGGGCGAAGAACCCCGCGGGCGGCGATTTCTCATCCTTTGACTGAGCTTGAGGAGACGGTGCCTTTGCATCCTTTGGCAACTGGCGTGACGTCCCCAGGTCGGCCGCAGGCGATGGGGCAGGGGAAACGCTCGGCCCGCGGTCGGTGGATCGCGGGGTTGGCGACGCTTCAGCCCGCGAACCCACCTGCGGCTTCACCAGACCCTTCACCTTGGACACGCCCGAGGTTGTCCCATGTTCGACTTGTCGCAGGGCAATCCCAGTGGTGCGAATGAGGCCCAGAAAGCCCTGGTTCGCTCGCTCGGCAAGCGTCGCCGGCGTGTACCATTTCTTGCGCTGCTTGACCTCGCTCATGTCTCCGGTGGCGCCCTTTCTGACCAACGTAGCTCCCGCCAGGTTCCTGTCTACTTTTCAAGCTCTCTTGGCACAGCGTCAAATGCTACCACAACCGGGTTGGCTCTGCCTTGGACGCCCTTGGAGGGTGATGAGGTCTGTGCAGTCGATGGTATTCGCCGTCGGTTCTAGCGCACCCCGTGCTTTCCCTGCAAAACGTTCTGGTCGAAGTCGGACGGCAGGTAGGAGCCTTCGGCGAGCGCGCGGACCGTCGGCAGCGCCACCTCGCCACCCGGACTGTGTCTGCGCAAGAAGGTCGCCATTTCGCGGTCCACAACCCTGACATGCTGGTGCCACAGATCCTCGGCGAAGAAGCTCAACTCTACGAGGAGCTTCTTCGTCGGTCCCTGGGCTCCCTCGACTGCCAGCTTGGCGAGCGAATTGGAAAAGGCTGCGTGCTGGCGGCGGTGTGCGGGGAGGTTGGGGTAGCCGTAGGTCTGCATCACCATCTCCTCGCAGGCGAAGTGAAAGGCGATATAGTTCTTCAGATAGGAGATCGTGCGTTCAAAGAACGTCCGGTCCCTGCTTTCGTCGGATGTTTCCGTCAGGTCGGTCACCAACTCGAGCAGAACTTGGTGTTGTGCATCTATGTCATGAATGCCGGTTTCCAAGTCCTGAGGGAGATCAATGCGCGGTTTGTTCATTCTGATCAGCTTGTCTGGTCGGTTTGCAGGCGGAACTCGGGTGGCCGGCGGCGCCGTTGCCGGGGCCTTGTTGTTCCACTCTAGAAACCATCGGTGGGCGGGCGCACTTGCTTGAGCTTGCCGGCCAGGCCCTTGGACACATGCACAAGGTTGTTCGCATCCACGATTACGCCCTCTACCCCGGGAAGTTGCTCGATCAGCGCCAGCCCACGCTCGGCACCCAGGATGAAGATTGCCGTGTCAACTGTATCGGCCAGAAAGGTGTTCGGCGCCAAGATGGTGACCGAACGGGTGTGGGTCACGGGAAACCCGGTCTTGGGGTCCAGGATGTGGTGGTAGCGACGATTGCCCTTGATGACGAAGCGCTCGTAGTCGCCGGAGGTAGTGAAGGCCTGGTTCGACAGCGGCAGGAATGCGAAGCTTGCAGATCCGGACTTCACGTCCTGGCTGGACGCGCGCGGATCCTGGATGCCCACAATCCAGTCGCGCGTACCACGGCGACCAGCCACATAGAGATCGCCGCCAGCTTGGACCAAGAAGTTCTCCAACCCCTGCCGGCGCAAGACCGCCACCGCGGCGTCGACCGCGTAGCCCTTGGCGATCCCGCCCAGCGTGATCCGCTGGCCCGCCCGGCGAAGTTTCACGGTTCGGGTTTTCGCGTCGACCTGGACGTCCCGCCAGCCCAGCAGGCGCTTGCGGGCGGCCACCTCTTGCCGGGAAGGGATGGTCCCGTCGTTGTCCTGGTCGAACTTCCACAGGCCAGCAAACGCACCCACGGTGATGTCGAACGCTCCACCCGACTTTCGCGCGATCCACAGCGCCTTCTCGATGACCTCCAAGGTTTCGGGGGCGACGACCACGCCCTTCCGACCGGCGGCTGCGTTAACCTGCGATACGTCGGAGGTTGGACGCCAAGTCGTCATCAGTGCCTCCAGCCGCTCCATCTCGGCAAACGCCGCCGTGGCCGCGCGCTCGGCGGTGGCCTCATCGGTGTGAAACACGTTGATACGACAAATGGTACCCATGCACCGGCGCGCGTATTTGAAGAGTTGGAGCCCACTGCCAGGAGATTCGCCTGGGTCGTCCTGAATCGGATTGGGGACGTCGGCTGCGCTTGGCGCGCCGGCGCGGGCGCCAGGGCCGAGCCCTTGCATCCCCAGCCAGACTACGAGAGTGAGGCACAGCGACGGTGCCTTCCTCTCGCGCGAGAATCTGACGGTCATCGGGACACGCTACCACGCCCGCGGATGCCCAGAATCGCGACATTACCGACTCCGCGGCGCTGGCCGGGGGGTCGGTCTTCTGCTCACCGTACGGCGACGTCGATGAGCCTGAGCTGACGCAGGCAGTCCAGCAGCTTGGCCTTCTCGATGGGTTTGACCAAGTAGGCGCTGCACATGTTGTCAAACGAGTCCACGACCGTCCGGGAATCGCCGAGGGCGGTGGTCATCACGATGTGGCACCAGGTTTGGGTCGATCGGCCCGAGGCCTGCTCGATGGCGCGAATGGAACGCAGGACCTCCTTGCCGTCCAGGTCAGGCATCATGATGTCGAGGCAGATCAACTGATAGGGCTGCTCCGCACGCTCGGCCTCGAGAAACGCCGCCAGACCTTCCGTCCCATCCACGGCGACGTGGCACTCGCCGTAGACCTTCAATATGGTCTGCAGCAGTAGAGCACTGGTGTGGTCATCCTCCACAACTAGGGTCTTCATCCGCGATTCCCTTTGGTTTCCGCACGCCGAGCAGGGACCCTCCTGCCAGCGCTTCCTTCAAGCGTTCGCGCTCCGGTCATCCGCTTTGTCGTCGTCACGGTGTGTCCCAAATAGGATCGACAGTTGCAGGACCTTCTTGAGCCGGATATTGGGTCGAGCCTCCGACGCACCGGCTAGAGGGTCCTCCCTGTCATCACTCCTTCGTGGGGTCCAGTATGCTCGATGCTTCCAAGGCCTTCTTGAGCCGGTCGAATTGCTCTTCCAGCTCGGCGAACGCAGCTTTCGTGTTCTCAAAGGTGCCCGCCTTGCCTGCCTGCTCCAGCGAAAAGGCCACCTTCACCACTCTCTCGCCGCTGACCGCAGCGGCGGCACCCTTGATCGTATGAGCCTGGCGCTCGATGCCCCTGGCGTCCCCGGCATTCACGAAGCGTCCCAGCACCTCGATTTGCTTCGGCATGTCTTCCAGGTAGGAACAGACGACGATCCGCGCCAGGTTGCGGTCGTCCATCGACCGTTCAAGCAGCGAGGCTTCTGCGAAGACCCCGTCTTCGACCTGGGAGCCGAGATTGGCGTCCACTGGGCGGGATGCGCGGTCGCTCTCAGATGCTCCAGCGGGTCTGCCCGCATCCAGTCTGAGTATCCACTTTCCCAGCAACGCCGACAGGCCTGCGGGGCTGACTGGCTTTGCAATGTAGTCATCCATCCCGGCGGCGAGGCACGCTTCTCGGTCACCCTGCATCGCGTGTGCGGTCATGGCGATGATCGGAATGTTGGCGTTCAAGCTCCCACTGCCTGCCGCTCGCAGGGCGCGGGTTGCTTCCAGGCCATCCATTTCGGGCATCTGCACATCCATCAGCACCAGATCGTAGGGAATGCTCCGCAGCGCTTCCAGTGCCTCCCGGCCGTTGGCCACTCCGTCGACGCGAAGTCCAAGTTTGCCCACGATCCCCAAGGCGACTTGCTGGTTGGTGATGTTGTCTTCGGCTAGAAGGACGCGGACGTTGGTCCGGGACAACTTGTGCACGCCCCAAGAATTGGCCGGTGGCTGCGGCTGCGCGGGGATTCCTGCTTCGCCGAGCACGCTGGTCAGGCAATCGAAAAGCTCCGATTGTCGCACCGGCTTGATCAGAGCGGCGGAGAAGCCCGATTCCGCAAGGCGACGGGCATCCCCGCGCTGACCCAGGGAGGTCAACATCACCAGCTTGGTGCCTGCGAACCGCTGCTCGCTCGCCACGATCCGTCCCAGGGCTTCCCCATCCATGCCCGGCATCTGCATGTCGGTGAGGACCAAGCGGTAGGGGACACCGGTTTCCAGCGCCTGGTAAAGGAGTTTAACGGCCGCGGGTCCATCAGCGGCTTCGGTGGAGTGCAGACCCCACGCCTTGAGCTGGGCCACGATGATCTCGCGGTTGGTGGGATTGTCGTCCACGACCAGCGCGCGGGCACCAGCTAAACTGGCGGGCAGGCTTTGCGGCGCGGTCCTGCCCGGCGGCTGCTTCTTGAATCGCGAGGTGAACCAGAACTCGGAGCCGCGTCCCGCTTCACTTTGCACGGTGATCGTGCCGCCCATCAACTCGGTAAGCTGCTTGGCGATGGCCAGACCAAGTCCGGTGCCCCCGAACCGGCGCGTGGTGGAGGCGTCTACCTGGGTGAACTTGTTGAAGAGTCGACCGAGGGCGTCGGGCGGGATACCGATACCCGTGTCGCGCACCGAGAAGCGCAGGACGACGTCGGCCTCGCTCTCTTGCACCAGAGTCGCCCGCACCGCCACCTCACCCGTACTGGTGAACTTGATCGCGTTGCCAGTCAGGTTGACCAGAACCTGGCGCAGGCGGCCCGGATCGCCCTTCAGCCGCGACGGCACCCCCGGGGCAACGGCGCAGATGAGCTCGAGCCGTTTCTCCTCGGCGCGTACGGCCATCATTCTGGCGAACTCGTCGAGCAGCGTGTGTAGGTCAAAGTCGAGTTCCTCAAGCTCGAGCTTGCCCGCCTCGATCTTGGAGAAGTCGAGAATGTCATTGATGACAGCCAGGAGGGACTCCCCACTGGCACGGATGATTTCGGCATAGCGGCGCTGGTCTGGGGAAAGCTCTGTGTCCAGCAAGAGTCCGGTCATTCCAATCACGCCGTTCATGGGAGTGCGGATTTCGTGGCTCATGTTGGCCAGAAATTCGCTCTTGGCGATGCTCGCTTGCTCGGCCAGGGCGGCCATCTCATTGGCGCGAGTCGTGGCCTCTTTGAGCTTGCGGTTGGCCTCCTGCTGTCGCACCTCTGCTCGCTTGCGCTCTGTGATGTCGCGGAAGATCCAGATCCTTCCATAGTTCTGCCCATCTCTGCCCAAGACCGGGGCTGAGTATCGGTCCAGAACCGTCCCATCTGCTAGTTCGACATCATCCCGACTGGTTTCCTCCGGATGATTGTACAGGTAAGTCACCTGTGCAAGGAACTGCTCGGGGTACTTGGCCGAGGACGTGAGATATCGAACTTCCGCATCGTCGTCATCACTTTCGGCGACATGTTCTGGAATCTTCCACAGCTCGATGGCCCGTTGGTTCTGGAGAATCTTCTTTCTTTCGCAGTCGACGACCAGGATGCCGTCAATGGACGCATTCATCTGGGCTTCAAGCAGCGCTGTCTTGTGGCGCAGCACCATGTCCGTCAGCTTGCGCTCGGTGATGTCGACCAGAGTTCCCATCACCGCGGGTCTGCCCCGATATTCAGTCAGCATACCGCGAGCTTCGACCTGGATGATGGAACCATCCTTTGTCACGCCCCGATACTCCGCATCTTTTCCAGGGCTCCTCCCTGTCATCCGCGCGCCGAGGGTTGCCATCACGCGGAACACATCATCGGGATGAATCAGGTCTTTCGGAGTGAGTTTACCAATGATCTCCTCCGGGGAATACCCAGCGGTCTTCGCCAGACTTGGATTGGCATAGACCAGCTTGCCGTTTTGGATGACGAAGATGCCAACCGGAGATTCTTCCGTGAGTTGCCGGAAGGTCTGCTCGCTGGTTCGCAGAGCCTCCTCGGCCCGCTTGCGGCCAAGCGCGATGCCGATGCTGGCGCCCAGACCTTCAAGGTAATCGATCAAATTCGGGGTGAACTGGTTCCGCCGGTGATCGTTGATCTGCAGCAGGCCGATGATCTCCCCCCCTACCCACAGCGGGACGAGAGCAACCGACTCGTAGCCAGCCTTGCCGCAGCGGTTGCGAGTGAGCACCTGACGCTCTTTCTCCGCGGTGGAACCCGGCAGGTCCGTCATGCAGTTGCTCCAGAAGCTGCCGCCTTTCGTGAAGAAGGGCAGGGTAGGATCGATCCGGCCGCAAAGCACGTTGCCGCACATGCACGCCAGAGCCGGACTCCCCTGCGCGTCGCGCTCCAAGTTCCCGGCCTGGTCATGGGTGCACAGACTGCTCTCCAGTTGCACGAAACGCTCGGGGAAGCCACTGGTTTCGAAGTAGGGAAGATCCTCGTCCTCGCGCAGACGGATGGCCACTGCCTCGAAGCCCCAGGCGCCCTTGATCAGCTGCAGGATGTCGCGGATCGCGTCCTTGGTGTTGGCGGGATCGTTCAAGGCTTCCAGCACCTGGCGCCCCAACCGTTCCCGCCGCTCGGCCTGGACTGCGACTTCATTGGCGCGGGTGTTCGCCTCTAGGATGCGCATCACCGCCTGGATCCGTGAAAGGAGTTCGCGATTGCTCACCGGTCGCGTGATGTAGCCGTCGGCGCCGACATCGAGGCCGTCGGCCTGCTCGTCCGATTTGGTACGACTCGAAGACAAGAACATGAACAGAATGTCCTTGAGTTTCGGATTCGCCCTCACCCGTCGGCACAGCTCGACCCCATCCATCTCTGGCATCGCCACATCGGAGAGGAGCAGGTCTGGTCGCGTAGCCAGAGCCGCTTCCAGTCCGCAGGAGCCATTCTCAGCCTCGAAGACCTGGTAGCCGGTCGCGGTCAGCAGGCGCACCGTGGCCGCCCGGATATCGGGATCGTCCTCGACCACCAAGATCCTGCGCGCGGGTTGCCTGCCTTCTGCCATGACCTTGCATCCGCTTCAGGCGCCGGCGATCAACGACAAGGCAACCCTGACCGCTTCGCGCCCATCGGGGGCCCACGCATCAGCACCGGTCTTTCGCCACAATTCCGGGTTCACATTGAACTGATACCCGCCCACCAGGGCCTTGAGCCGCCCGGACTTATCGGCGGCACGCGCGGCGGTGATGACATCCCTCACGCTGGCGAGATTGAAGGCCATGTTGGCCGAAATTCCCACTGCATCAGGGGCATACTCGCGGATGGCGTCGGCAACCGCCGTGGCGGGCGTGTCGCCTCCCAGATAGATGGCGTCCCAACCGTCCAGTTCAAAGAGGTCGGCCACCATTCGGGAGCCGATCTCGTGGCGCTCGCCACCCGCACAGGCCACCACAATACGCTTCCCGCTCTTCGGTACGGCCATGATCCGCGGATAGAGTCGCGCGATCACATTCTGCGTGACCGCGGTGCAGAAGTGTTCCTTGGCTACGCTAATTTGGTTGGTCAGCCAAAGCCGCCCGACCTCATGCTGCACATCTTGCAACACGCAGATGTACACGTCGTGCAAGTCGGCTCCGCGCTCGACCGAATCGAGGACGAGACGGCTTGCCACGTGTCGATCACCGCGCAGCATGGCCTCCAGGTACATTCTAGCCAGCGGCCTCCATGCGCGCCCGTCCTCTGCCAGAAAGGATGCCACCGGTCGCGGGGCGGCGCGCATCTCCGCCAGCCCGGCCTCGACATAGGCGGCAGCCGTCGCGCCCATCTCGGGTGCAAGACTCTCAAGCAAGACGTCGCGGATGCAGGTGAGCGTGACCACAGTGGAGGCGTCGTCGAGACCCAGGCTGGTGAACAGTGTCCGCAGCCATCCCACGTACTGGGCGAACAGTTCCGCCTCGCCAGCCTCGATGGCCGAGGTCAAAAATGGCAGGTGATAGGTCACGTCGCGGACACTCAAGGACCTGCCCCGGGGTCCGTACTTCTCCCATAGCCCCGGTTGCAGGTCGTACTGTCGGGCAACCACAATCTCAGCGATGAGCGGCACCTGGCGCGAGATCTCGGCAGCGATCCTGGCAAGGTCAGACACTTCCCTCATGGCCTTCCTTCCTTCGTGACGGGAATACGCACGGTGAAGGTTTTGCCAGCGCCGGGCGTGCTTGCAGGGCCGATCATACCACCATGGCTCTCGACAATCTTCGTCGCGATCGCCATTCCCAACCCAATGCCCCTTCTCACCAGCCGTCTGCGGGACACCTCGGCCGGCAAGGTCGGCTGTTCCAAGCATGGTCCGCAGAGCTTCACTCCTGTAAGAGGAGTCGACAGTTCCATGACTCTTCTTGAGCCAGTTGGTTGGGGTCACAATTCCTTCAGCAATTTTTCGGCGGTTGCACTTGCGCGCATAGAAATCCAGAATGTCTCAACTCGCAGGTTGGGGTAGAGAAAGACATCGACCCGAGACCGGTGAGAGAGGCAAAGCGCCCAGTGTTCATTGCGCAGCTCGACCAGGCGATTCGTGCGTATCGTGCGGGAGCGCCGCCGTGGGCGCTGTTCGAGCGACGGGTCCGCACGCCTCGTGCCGCCCGTGAGGCGTTGCCGCTCGTGCCGGTCGCAGAGGCCGAGCGAGAACTTGAGGCCGCGCTCGACCGCATTGGCGCGCCTGGCGAGCGTGTTGTCTACGTCCATTTGCCGTTCTGTCGTTCGCTCTGCCCATTCTGCGGCTACTTTCGGGAAATCCCGGCCGCAAACGACACGGTCCCTAGCTACGTAGCCGCTATCAGACGACAGTTGACCGTCTTGGCCGCGCGGCCGTGGACCCGCCACCGGCCATTTTCGGCGATTCATTTTGGCGGAGGAACTCCAACTCTGCTGCCCCATGATGCGCTCGCGGCGTTGATTCGCGACGTGGCTGCGGCGCTGCCTGTGGTGCAAGGTGCGGAGATCACCGTCGAGAGCACGATCTCGGCGCTTGCAGACGCTGACCTCTCGGTCCTGGTCGCCGCCGGGGTGAACCGCATCGCGCTTGGCGTGCAAACCTTCGACAGTGAGCGCCGACGCTCGCTCGGCAGACACTCGTCGCGCGAGGCCGTGCTGGCGCGCATTGCTCAGGTTCGAGCCGCAGGGGTCGCCAACCTGTGCGTGGATCTCATCTATGGTCTTCCGGGACAGATGGTCGACACCTGGAAAGCCGATCTCGATATGGCCGGGGGCTGTGGCGCAACTGGCGTCAGCGCCTACCCCTTGGTCCCGTTTCCGTCATCGCAGCTTGGTCGCCAACTGGCAGCCGAGCACCGGGATTCCTTTGTCGATCTTGCGACCGAGTACGCGCTCTTTGCGGCTGCAGACAGCATCATGTTGCGGACGCCCGGCTGGATGCGCTTCTCACCGGTCCAGTACGGCGATGCGAGCTCCGGTACCGCCGCGTACGTCACGGCATGCGGCCGCGGGGCCGAGGTGCTTGCCCAGGGCGCGGGCGCCGCCGGAAACGTGAATCGCCTGGCCTACCTGAACACTCCAAACATAGAACAATATCTGCGCGGTTGGCGCGACGGCAGCCGCTGGCCGGTGACGGCAGCCCAAGGCACCGGCGTCCATGATCATGCCCGGCGACTGTACACTCTCGGGGAAGGCACCCGTCTGGTTCGGATTCCCGAGAGGCCAGAACCTCCATTCGTTGACGAGATCATCGGCAGCCTGGTCGAGCTCGAACTCGCCAAGGAGGACAAGGGTGTCATCTCGCTGACCTCCGCCGGCTGCTTTTGGGCGGGCAATATCTGCGAGATCTTCTCAATCACCCTGCGCGAGGAATCGAGCCCATCATGAGCGAGGCGATCTGCGACAAGGCCTGCCGCGACTTTCTCTGGAATGAAGCGCCGGTGTTGGTCCTGGTGCTCGATGCCGACAACCGTGTCGTGGAAGCCAACGCCCACGCGCGCCAGATGCTGGGCGCGGCGCTGGTGGGCAAGGCCTTGGCCGAGTTGACGGTCGATTTCGATGGCAGCCTTCGCCCGCAAGAGATCGCCCGTGAGAAGAGGGTTCAGCTCGTGCACTTCGCAGGACCCGATGGCGCTCTTGGCACCTACCAGATCTCGTGTGTAGCTCTCGGAGATTCCACTCTGCTCCTAGGCGCCAGCGACACAGCCGATCTGGCCTTTGTGCAACAGGAGATTGTCGCCCTCAACAACGAGTTGGGGAGCCTGACGCGCGAGCTGTCGCGCAAGAACGCCGAGCTATCCAGACTTAACGAAATCAAGAACCGCTTCCTCGGTATGGCAGCCCACGACCTGCGCAAGCCGGTGGGCGCGATGCTAACCTACACAGAGTTTCTCATCGACGAGGCTGGGCCGCGCCTGAACGAGGAACAGCGGCGATTCCTGGGAATCATCCGCTCATCCTGCGATTTCATGGCGCGCCTCATCGATGATTTTCTCGACGTCGCAGTCATCGAATCGGGGCACCTCAGCATTCACCGGAGCGCTGTGGATCCCGCGACCATCGTTGCGGCGAGCATGGCGGTGGCAGACGTTCACGCCCGCCGCAAAGGGGTGCTCTGCCAGGTCGATGCGCCGCCGCAGCCGCCCATCCCGGTGGACGCTGCCAAGATGGAGCAGGTTCTGAACAACCTGGTGATCAACGCCATCGAGCACTCCAAGCCTGGCGACACGGTCGGCGTGTGCACGTCAATGACCAAGGACGAGTGGGTGGTCACGGTCAAGGACCGCGGCACCGGCATCGATCCCGACGATTTGGCCCGGCTGTTCAGCGTTTTCGAGAGCGGGCGGGTTCGCAAGACGGCGGGCGAGAAAAGTACGGGACTGGGGCTGGCGATCGCGAAGAAGATTGTCGAGGGCCATGGTGGTATCATATCGGCCGAGAGCGCGCCCGGCGCGGGCACGACCTTCACCGTACGAATTCCCGTCCCGAAGGGAGGAAAGCCATGAGGAGAGCGTCCCGGGTACTGGAAGGTGAGACTGGCAATTGAACGTCGTTTTCAAACGAGATCACCGGCGCTCTCAGACGTTCCCGTGGGCGTCCAGCCTCATGATCCACTTCTCCAACACGACCGAGAGGTCCGCGGGTGTCACTGGCTTCGCGATGTAGTCATCCATCCCGGCTGCGAGGCAGTGCTCGCGGTCGCCATGCATCGCGTGTGCGGTCATGGCGATTATGGGAATCTTACAGTTCAGAATCCCGCTGCCGGGCGCACGCGCGGCCCGGGTCGCCTCAAGACCGTCCATCTCGGGCATCTGCACATCCATCAGCACCAGATCGTAGGGAACTGAGCGCAGGGCTTCCATCGCCTCGCGCCCATTGGCGACGGCGTCGGCGCGCAGCCCGAGCTTGCGCAAGATCCCCATGGCAACCCGCTGGTTGGTGATGTTGTCCTCGGCCACCAGAACGCGGACGTTGGTCCGGGGCATGGAGCGCAACGTGGGGCGAGGGGTGGGTGGCTGCTTTGCCACCGCGTCGGGTGACTGCTTTTCGAAGCGCGCGGTGAACCAAAATTCCGAGCCGACTCTATCTTCGCTGCTCACGCCGATCTCGCCACCCATCAGTTCCGCGAGCTGCTTGGAGATGGCCAGACCGAGCCCCGTGCCGCCGAATCTGCGCGTGGCCGAGCCGTCCACTTGGGTGAAACTGTTGAATAGCAGGCCCAGCTTGTCGGCCGGGATGCCGATGCCGGTGTCGCGCACCGAGAAGCGCAGCACGATGTCGCGCGCGGTTTCTTGCGCGAGAGCAGCCCGCAGCTTTACCGAGCCTTGGTTGGTGAACTTCAACGCGTTGCCCAGCAGATTGATCAGGATCTGGCGGAGCCGGTCAGGAGCGCCCCGCAGCAGCGTTGGCGCGTCCGGGGACACGGCGCAGGTCAATTCGATGCGCTTTTCTGCCGCGCGCAAGACCATGATGCCGGCGACTTCATCAAGCAGCGTGCGCAGGTCGAAATCCAGGATCTCGAGAGTCAGCTTGCCCGCATCGATCCGGGAAAAATCGAGAATGTCATTGACCAGGGTCAGCAAGGATTCTCCGCTGCGGCGGACAATTTCAGCGTACTGGCGTTGATCCCGGCTGAGCTCGGTGTCGAGCAGGAGTCCAGTCATCCCGATCACGCCGTTGAGCGGCGTGCGTACCTCGTGGCTCATGTTGGCCAGGAACTGGCTCTTGGCGGCGCTGGCCTGCTCAGCCCGGGCGGCCATCGCATGCGTGAGGGTCATGGCGCTCTTGAGCAGCTGATTGGTCTTGCGCACTTCCCCTTCTTTCTGCTTGCGCATCAGGGCCACGCCGAGGCTGGCGCCAATGCCCTCGAAGAAGCGGATGGTCTCTGGCGTGAAGCGGTCCTTCTTGCGGTCGTTGATCTGCAGCAGACCAACAATGCGACCCTCGGCGCGCACGGGAACCAGCGCCACAGAACAATATCCCATGTGGATGCAGTTGTTGCGCGGACGAAGTCTGGGATCTTGCTCGGCGGGAATCTTGAGCAGCGGCAGTGAGTCGTTGGTCCAGAAGCTGCCGCCTTCGGTCAGCAACGGGTTCGGCGGATCGGTCTGCCCGGAAAGCACCATGCCACAGGTGCACTCCAGGATGAGTTCGCCCTTCTCGTTTCGGCAGGGGCCGCCGGTCGCGTCCCGCGCGGTGAGCGCGCTTTCCGTGAGGAGAAAGTCCCGGGGAAAGCCGTCCTGGGCAGCATAGGGGAAGTCATCGTTGCTTTGCAGCCGAATCCCCACCGCGTCGAAAGCAGTCTCGCGCTTAATAGCGGCGAGAATGCAGGCGATCGCGTCGACGGTTCCCTGTGGTTCATTGAGAATGCGCAGGACTTCGGTGGAAAGGCGTTGGTAGCGTTCAGTCTGTTTGCGCTCGCTGATGTCCAGGATGAAGCCACGAATGCCGACCACCTGTCCCTGGGCAAAGATCGGTGATGCGAGAGCCAGAGCGTCGAACGTCTCGCCGGTGAGGCGCTGGGCCCGAAATTCGCCGTATTGGCCAGGCGCGCCCTGCATGCGCTCGCGCAACCGCTCCTGCACCATCGGTCGATCCACGACCGACACCAGATCGAGCAAATTGATTCCCTTTTCGAGATCGGCCGGCGTGGCGCCGTAGGTGCGCAACCCGCGCTGGTTGCAGTAGCAAATCCTCCCGGAAAGGTCCGCCTCGAAGATGGTTTCCGGGAAGACCTCTGCCATCTGCCGGAAGCGTTCCTCGCTCTCGCGCAAGGCCTGTTCCGCGTGCTCCTTGTAGCTCCGATCCCAGAGCACGCCGTCGATGCGGGCTGGTTTGCCCTCCTCATCGCGGATCAGACCGCCCCGAGCCGCGATGTGGTGGATGCTGCCGTCTGGCCAGACCGCGCGATAGTCG
>Ga0182027_10008356_pt1 | contig 15085 bp, 9 predicted proteins | sample 712E1DmetaG_FD_121300 | JGI IMG/M metagenome (GOLD analysis project Ga0182027, IMG submission 121300) | Permafrost microbial communities from Stordalen Mire, Sweden - 712E1D metaG (Illumina Assembly) | ecosystem: Environmental > Terrestrial > Soil > Wetlands > Permafrost | place: Sweden... | reverse complement strand
GTTCCAACGGATTGCTCCAGATGTCAAGTTGGGTAAAAACGTTCGGCTCCATGGTTTTGTCAACTTGTATGGTTGCGAAATCGGGGACGACGTAAAGGTCGGCACGTTCGTCGAAATCCAAAAGGGCGTCAAAATCGGGAATCGTTGCAAAATTTCGAGTCATACTTTTATTTGTGAAGGCGTGACTTTGGAGGATGAGGTTTTCGTCGGCCACAATGTTACTTTCACCAATGACCTCCACCCTCGCGCCACGAATGACGGCGGGCAGTTGCAGACCGATGCGGATTGGATCTGCATCCCGACATTGGTCAAACAGCATGCCTCGATCGGTTCCGGAGCCACATTGCTTTGTGGGATTACGATCGGTGAAAACGCCATGATTGGGGCCGGGAGCGTGGTCACGAAAGATGTGCCCCCCGGTGCAGTCGTGGTCGGCAATCCGGCCAGAGTCATCAGATCGCTCAAATGAACGACATCAAAGACAGCGGGCAGGGTGGACATTCCCCCGGGCTAAATTTGGCGGACATTTACTATGTGCTCTTTCGGCACAAGTGGAAAATCATCAGTATCTCCGCTGCGGGTCTGCTTGCGGCCGCCCTTATCTATGCCTTAAAACCCCCACTGTATACTTCCGCGGCTAAGCTGTATGTCCGTTATGTTGAGGACGCCCGCTTGCCGAGTAGCATGGGAAATAATCAGCTCAAATTGCCCGATGCCCGAGGGGAGAACATCATCAATTCGGAGGTGGAGATTCTTTCGAGCCTCGATATTGCCCATGAGGTCGTGGAGGCAATTGGTGCGGAAAAGATACTGGCCAAGGCCGGCGGAGGAAATAGTCCCAATCGCGCCGCCGCCCTAGTCAAAAAGTACATCAGCGTGGATGTGCCAAAGCGAAGCGATGTCCTGAAAATCATTTTTCAACATCCCGACCGGGACATCGTGCAGCCGGTGCTGACACAGGTGATTGCCAGTTATTTGAAGAAACATGCGGAGATTCATCGCGACTTGGGGGTTACCGATGATTTCCTGACCAGGCAAACAGCCACACTTCAGTCGCAGCTTGCGAAAACTGAAGAGCAGTTAAGGGAAGCAAAAACAAAAGCCGGCGTGGTTTCATTGGACGAGGCCAAGAGATCCAACGCCGAACGAATCGCAAAAATCCGCGACGAGATTTTGAGCGCTGAAGCTGACCTGGCGGAGCATCAGGCCGCGTTGAAGGCATTTACCTGGCTTGCGCCGGCCAACTTGGCGAGCACAAACACTGGGTTAGAAGTGCCTTTGGAAGAGATTACCCAATATAAAAACACCTTGATGCGCCTTGATTCGCTTTCGGCAAAAGGGCAGGAACTTCTGACCCAGTTTACGGGGAACAGCACACCGGTACTGGAGAACCGGCAGCAGATTATCGAGGCGGAACAACTCAAAAAGAAACTTGAGGAGAAGTATCCGAAACTGACAAGTCTGGTTATTCCACCCTCCCGGCCGGATAGGCAACCTGCCGGGTCTTCGATAGACCCGTCCGTTGAAAGTATCCAGGTACAGGCGCTCACATCAAAAATTGAATTTCTAAATTCTCAATTATCCCAGGCTCGGGCGGAACAAGCCAAGGTGGAGGAAATGGAAGCGACCATAGTGGACCTGCAAAGAAAGAAGGAAATGGAGGAGACCCAATATCGGTACTTCTCCTCCAGCTTGGAACAGGCCCGCTTTGATGAAGCCCTGGGTGCCGGAAAACTTTCGAACATTAGCGTAGCCCAGACGCCTTCCCCGCCTTACCAGGACTTGAGTCAACTCCGCAAACAACTTGCGATCGTCGTGTTGGGTGGCGTGTTGGCCGGCCTCGCGCTGGCATTCCTCCTTGAGCTTTACCTGGATCAGACGCTTAAACACCCGAGCGAAGTTGAAAAGCGATTGCGGCTACCGGTGTTTCTGACCATTCCTGATGCCAGTCAAAACGGATTCCGGTCTCTCTGGGCGGGGGACAACAAGCGTCTGCGCTTGAAAACGCCCGAGGGCCAAACCAACGCGGGAGCAACCGGTGAAACCGGGAAAATGGGGGAAATGGAAATTGCCCTTTGGGACACCGGCCATCTCCTGCGCCCGTTTTTCGAAGCGCTGCGCGATCGGTTGGTCATTTACTTTGACGCAAACGACCTTAAGCGTCACCCCAAGCTCGTAGCGGTGACGGGGTGCGCCAAAGGCGCCGGTGTGACCACCATTGCCGCTGGGCTGGCGGCCACGCTCTCGGAAACCGGCGAGGGAAATGTGTTGCTCGTTGACATGAATCTCGGACAAGGGACTGCGCATTCATTCTATAAAGGAAAACCAGCTTGCGGTCTGGTTCAGGCCCTCGAAGACAAGGACAATGCCTTGGTTCAGGAAAACCTATACGTTGTCGCTGAAGGAGTGGATGGGGACAGACTGCCGATAACAATGCCCAAACAATTTGCCGGTCTGGTTCCCAAGCTGAGGAGCAGTGACTACGACTATATTATTTTTGACATGCCCCCAGTCAGCCAGATCGGTGTGACGTCCAAGCTGGGTCGGTACATGGATGTAAACCTGATGGTGGTTGAATCTGAAAAGACGGACCGGGAAGTGGTCAAACAGGCCAGTTCCCTGGTTTCCGGGACCAAGGCGAATGTAGGTGTAGTTCTGAACAAGAGACGAACCTACGTGCCTCAGTGGCTGCATCAGGAGCTTTGAGTTTTTGGCTGCGGTGGGGTGCGTTTTTCTGGGAACGACGAAGAGATCGCCATAAGGCACGCAGTCGGGCGGTTATCCGCGGAACGGGTGGAATTCGATGTCGAAGCGGTCCGTTTCTATGAGTTTTTCTCCCATCCGGATTTGAAATAGGAGGTTTGCATTGTCCCAAGGTTCGGCAGCGCCATCGCGTTCAACTCCATGTTTAAAAAACAAGCGGGTTTGCATGATTACACACTCGTTCTACGAAAGTGATAATCGTGTAATCCGATATGCGGAAACACTTGTTCAACGCGGCGATGTCGTGGAAGTACTGGCGTTGCGCAGAAGTCCGGAGTTTCCCAAGGAAGAGGTCATTACTGGGGTCAAGGTGTTCCGGATCCAAGACCGGTTCAGCAAGAATGCCCAGTCCAAGTCAGCGTATTTGTGGCCGCTGTTGCGATTTCTGATGGTGTCGTCGTGGTGGGTTACGTGGCGGCATCGGCACCGGCATTACAACGTGGTGCATGTGCACAACATTCCCGACTTTCTCGTCTTTGCGGCTTGGTATCCGAAGCTGACCGGAGCCGGGTTGATCCTCGACATCCACGATATTGTCCCGGAATTTTTCGGAAGCAAATTTGGTGTTCCCGACCGCTCCGTGCTGGTCCGGGCCTTGAAAATGGTGGAGAAGCTTTCGGCGGCGTTTGCCAGCCACGTCATCCTCGCCAACCACCTTTGGCTGGAAAAGTTCACCTCCCGGTCGGCACGCAAGGAAAAATGCTCGGTGTTCATCAATCACGTTGACGAGCGCATCTTTCATCCGCGGCAACGCAGGCGGTCGGACCCTAAGCCTGTCGTCATGTTTCCAGGCGGACTTCAGTGGCATCAGGGACTGGATATTGCTATTCGCGCTTTTGCCAAACTGCGGCAATGGCTTCCTGACGCGGAGTTCCACATTTATGGTGACGGCAACATGAAGCCAAGTTTGATTGCCCTGGCGGAGGAACTGGGGTTGAACGGCAGCGTGCGCTTCTTCAATCCTTTGCGCATCCAGCAAATCGCGGACGTGATGGCCGAGGCTGATTTGGGCGTCGTTCCCAAGCGCGCCGACTCCTTTGGCAACGAGGCATACAGCACGAAGATTATGGAGTTCATGTCGCTGGGCGTGCCGCTGGTGGTATCGAGCACGAAAATTGACCGGTATTACTTTGACGATTCAGTGGCGCGCTTTTTCGAGTCGGGTAATGCCGACGCGCTCGCTGAGGCGATGTTTGACGTGTTGAGCAACGATGAACTCCGGCGCGGCATGGTGGCCCGGGCCTCTGAATACGTGTCCCGCAACAGTTGGGAAAACCGCAAGGCGGATTACTTGGAGTTGGTGGATAGGCTTTGTATTCGGAATTGAGCCGATACTACAAAGCCGTTTGTTTTGTCGTAATTATCTTATGTCTGCTGTTCGGTTTGACCGATATCTGACCCTCTCCGTCTTCCGTACGCTGTGCCGGGGTGGTTCGGGAGGGGAAAAGCGTGTGCCGATACTGATGTATCACAGCATCTCGGATGACCGGGAAGAGGGCGTTGAACCATACTACCGGCTGGCGACGAACCCGCGCCGGTTTGCCGAGCAAATGCAATGGCTCCGCGATTCCGGCTACCGGGGAGTTTCCCTCGAAACGGCGCTCGCCATGCTGGCTACCGGGGAGTCCGGCGCCAGGCCGTTGGCAGTGATCACCTTTGATGATGGCTTTCGCGACTTCTACACGACAGCCTGGCCAATAATTCAGCGCCACGGTTTCACAGCGACGATGTATCTGCCTACCGCTTTTATTACCTCGCAGCGGAAATCGTTTCGCGGCAAGGAATGTCTGACCTGGAACGAGGTGCGTGAGCTGCGTGCGCACGGCATCTGCTTTGGCTCGCACACGGTCAACCATCCGAAGCTCCACGAGCTTCCCTGGAATGCGATCGAGAACGAGTTGAAGCTCTCGAAGGCGTGCCTTGAGCAGGAGTTGGAGGAAGAGATTGCCAGTTTCGCCTATCCCTATGCCTTTCCGCAGGAAGACGGGCATTTCACGAAGATGTTCACGGAACTTTTGTGCGCGCAAGGTTACCGAACCGGTGTCACCACCGTGATTGGCCGCGCCCAGGCGGGCGACGATCTGTTCTGTCTGAGACGGTTGCCGGCAAATTCATGCGACGACCGGGCGTTGTTCGTTGCCAAGTTGAACGGCGCCTATGACTGGCTGGGGCCGGCCCAGCATGCCTTCAGACATTTCAAGCGCTGGACGACGATTCCGTGCCGGGCAGTTCGCAAAGACAGTGAAACCGGAGGGAAGCCATGACAGAGCAAGCCATTGCTCCCCGATACGTTGTAATCACGCCGGTTCGCAACGAGCAGGAGAATCTGCCGCGCACCATTGCTTCCATGGCGCGGCAGACGGTCCGGGCGTGGAAGTGGGTCATCGTTGATGACGGATCAACCGACGCGACGGGTCGTATAGCCGACGAAGCCCGGGCGCAACATCCCTGGATCGAGGTGGTGCATCGCCGCGACCGTGGTTTCCGAAAACCCGGCGGCGGAGTCGTTGAGGCGTTTCGTGACGGGTATCAATTAATTGAATCCACCCGCTGGGATTTCATCGTCAAGCTGGATGGCGATTTGTCATTTGAGCCCGATTACTTCGCCGCCGTTTTCGAGCGTTTCGTCCAGAATCCCCGGCTCGGAATCGGTGGCGGCACAATCTGCAAGCTGGATCGTGGAGCACTGGTGCCGGAGTCGATCGGTGATCCTCGTTTTCACGTCCGGGGTGCGACAAAAATTTATCGTGCCGAATGCTGGCGCCAGTTGGGCGGGCTTTATCCCGCGCCCGGTTGGGACACGCTGGACGAAATAAAAGCCAACATGTTGGGCTGGCAGACACGAACGTTTGCCGAGTTGAAACTTCACCATCACCGCCACGCCGGCGAGGCGGATGGCAAGTGGGTGAACTGGTTTAAAAACGGGCGAGCCAACTACATAACGGGGTACCTGCCGCTGTTCATGCTTTGCAAGTGCCTGACCAGGACTTTCTCGAAACCTTACGCTATCGGGGCGCTCGGTCTACTGTGTGGATATACCAGCGGTTACCTCAAGCGTGTGCCGCGCGTAAATGATCCGCAGTTGATCCGCTATCTGCGGCGGGAGCAACTCAACCGGCTGCTCCTGAAGAGCAGTTTATGGGGGTAAGTCAGCAAGGTCGAATGGGAACGGGTTTTATGAAGGATCCTTTGGAATTATCCATCATCATTGTCAATTGGAATTCCGCTGAGTTCGTTCGCAGATGCGTGCGGTCGGTTCGCGAACAGACGACGGGGCTGGACTACGAAATACTCGTGGTGGACAACGCCTCCTTTGACGGCTGTGAAAAGATGCTGAAGGAGCACGACCCCGAGGTGAAATATATTCAGAGTGACCAAAACCTCGGTTTCGCGAGGGCGAACAACCTTGCTTTTGAAGCCTCCCGCGGCGCGAGCCTGTTGTTCCTCAATCCGGACACGGAGATCGTCGGCCCCGCCGTTGTCCGCCTAGCCCGCGCCTTGCGACAACTACCCGGAGTCGGCGCGGTCGGCGCCCGGCTGCTCAACGGTGACGGGACGACCCAGACCAGTTGCATCCAATCGTTTCCAACGATCATGAATCAGGTACTGGATTCGGAATACCTCCGGAAAAAATGGCCCGGATCACCGTTATGGGGCGTGGCCGCTTTATACCGAGCACAGAGCAACCCTGAGGAAGCGGAAGCCATCTCAGGTGCCTGCGTGATGGTCAGAAGGGATGTCTTTCAGCGGGTAGGACGGTTCAGTGAGGACTATTTTATGTACACCGAGGACATAGACCTATGCTATAAACTCTGGCGGTTGGGCTGCAAGAATTACTATGTCCCTGACGCCACGGTGATCCATTTCGGTGGCGGCAGTTCGCTCGCGGCGGCCAGCAATTTCTCCACCGTGATGACGCGGGAATCCATCTGGCGCTTTCTGCGGAAAACGCGCGGTCACGTTTACGGACTGGGATATCGCGTGTCAATGCTGGTTTCCTCGTTTGTTCGACTGGCATTCCTAGTGACCCTCTTTCCGGCCCAACCAGCGAGCCGGCGTCGTTCGTCATGGAACGCTTCCTTCCGGAAGTGGCAGGCGATTCTGCGCTGGAGCATGAATCGCGAGGAGTGGCTCAGACAATACCGGGGACCGGGTCTTTGAGCGCTCGCAAGAAACAGACTTAAATGAACGGCTTTATTGTTTTTGGAAAGGACACCGGGGTGCTGGACGTCAGGCCGGAGCGCATCGCGCCTGTCGGTACCTGCCAGCAACGCTCGTTTCCGGGGGGCGAAAGCCTGCTGACTTGGGGTGCCACGCCGGGCGACATTCATGTGGCCGTCCAAGGCACGGGGTCGTGGCTCGTCCTTTCGGGATACATTTTGGAAATTCAATCTGCACCTGATTTTCATAGCCAGACCGAAGCCGTTGAGATTTTACTGCAAATGCTGACCGAGGCCTCTTCCGATGCTGCGATCGCGCACATTTTAAGACGGGTCTTTGGCTCTTTCGGTATTTTTTATCGAGATCAGCCTCGCGACATGATGCTGTGCATCTCTGACCGCGTGGCATCCCGTCCCTTGTGGCGAAGAAGGCAGGGGCAGGGCTGGATTGTGTCATCGCATCCAACCGCGATCTCGTTGTCCGTTCAATCGCCGCGCATCGATCCCACCGCCCTTGGTTCGTTTCTTCTTTACGGCGGGGCGGTCGAGCCGGCGCGCTCTTTATTTCAGGGGGTTGAAGCAGTACCGCCCGGAAGCATCGTGCGGCTGAAGGCCGGGGGAAGCATTAACGAATACCGTTGGTATCAGTTTCGTCATCAACCAGACAATCAGCTCTCGCCGGGAGATTGGGTGGACCTCGCTGCTGAGCGTCTCGTTCGCGCCGCTGGCAGACTGTTGCGTCGCAGCAAAAACCCGGCGATTTTTTTCAGCGGCGGGGTTGATTCGCGCCTCACGGCAGCGGCTCTGAAAGTGGCGGGAGGGGATCCGCTGCTGGTGACGCTTGGCGACAGTCGCAACGTCGAAGTGCGGGTGGCAAGCGCCGCCGCCCGGGCCATGGGTTTGCGACATAAGGTTATTCTGCGGGATTCCCGATGGTACCTGCGGGCGTTACCGCGGGCCGTCTATGAAACCGGGAGCGGCTACGTGTTTACCCACGGACACTTTTCCGCGGCAGCGGCGAAGGTGAGCGAGGAATTCGGGACTGACACCTTTCTGCTGGGGGACCTCTGTGAAGCCTTCAGCAAACTGTGTTGTTCGGCGGACAAGATTGGCAACCGGCTGTGGACGCCGGAAGAGTTCGCCAATGTTTTTGACTCGATTCGTCTGCCGCTTTACCGACCTCAGAACCGGGCAGACACCTTGTCTGTTCTGAAGCCCGGTGTGCGTGCGGACATCGAGGACGCCGTCCGTCGCGAGATTCTGGAGCGGTATCGGAAGGTTGCTTCGGCCTCGGAGGATCCGCTGATTGTGGGTGATTATTGCCTGCGTTGGGAATCCGTGCCGACGATACCGACGTTCTACATGTTTTTGGATCTCCGAGCCGCTGCCGCGGAACGGAACATCATGTTTGATCCGGGCGTGCACGAACTTCTTGAACGCCTGCCCGCCCGCATGCGAAACAACATGAACCTCGGCGCGCGCTTGATTCACCGGCTCCAGCCGCTGGCTGGTTGGGTGCCCAATGCCAACAGCCTTCTGCCGATGTGCTGGCCTTCAGCGGCCCACAAAATGAGCCGGCGCATCAAACCAGTTTTTGGCAGGCTGCGCCGGGCGCTTCTGGGCGATACTTACCGGACGACAGGTTCGTGGCCCAAACGATCGGCGCTGTATCTCGGCGATGCGGCGTGGCGGTGCCGATTTGAAGACACATTGAAAAACGGTGATGGGTTCGATGAGGAACTTTTTGACCGGGACGCAATCCTGCGCTGCTGGCAGGCCTTCGTCGGAGGTGACCACCGCCGTGCTGGAGACGTGGAGAAACTCGCCCAGCTCGGCTTGATGCGAAATCTCGTGCAATCAGGTGCGGCGGCCTTTCTGGAAACCGGCAAACTGTTTGCGTCCAACGGGAACGCCCCGTTAGTGGCAATGGGCGGGTTGGTGGCCGCCGCCGCCTCTTAATCGTTGAGGATATTCATGATTGTCTCGATTATCCACGATCCAAACATCAAATACCCCGGTGGCGGAGATTATTTTTCTCCCGACCACGCCTGGCCTGAATACCGCCTCGGTCATCTTTCGGGAAAGCCCAACCCGGTGTACGCGGCCGTAAGAACTTGCCTGGCGCAAGCGGGGTTGGACAAAAATAATTTCGGCCAGCCGGGGTGGAACCCTTTGGGCGAATACATTTCACCCGGCAACCGCGTCTTCCTGCTCTGCAACTTTGTAAAGGAGAAGGAGGGTTTCGGCAGCGACGCCGGATTTGAGGCCAAATGCACCCACGCCTCGGTAATTCGAGCGGTGATTGACTATGTTCTTCTGGCCTTGAATGGCAAGGGTTCGATTGCATTTGGAAACGCACCGCTGCAATCGTGCGATTGGTCTGCGGTGACTCAGCAGACCGGCGCCGCGCAGGTTCAGGAGTTTTACTCGAAACACGGCAACGGAGCAGTCAACGTCAATCTGGTGGATCTGCGGCAACACATCATCCGCCGAAGCGCCCTGGGTGATGTGACGACAAATTTCCACGCTGACAGCGGTGACCAATGTGTCGAAGTGGACCTGAACACGGACAGCCTGCTGGATCAGCTGTACTCCTCCACCCAGCAGCCCCGATTCAGGGTGCTCGATTATGACCCGCGCCGCACCGAAGGATGCCACCAGCGGGGCCACCACCGATACATCCTGAACCGGAGGATTATTGAAAGCGACGTGGTCATCAGCATTCCGAAACTGAAGACACACGAAAAAGTGGGCATCACCTGCGGGATAAAGGGCTGTGTGGGCGCGGTCGCTCACAAGGATTGCCTCGCTCATCACCGGTACGGCCCGCCCAAACGGGGCGGGGACGAGTATTCCGACGGACTTTCCGCGCTGGCTGTGTTCTCGGCGCTGCACGACCGGGTTTACAGCAGCAACGCCAGCGCGGGCCGAAGCATCTTGCACTCGGTCAATTATTTTTCCCGAAAGGTCATTCGTCGGTTTACCCGGGCACTCAGCGGATCTTGGCCCGGCAATGATACCTGCTGGCGGATGGCGGTGGACCTCGCGCGAATTATTAAATACACAGACAAGGAGGGCACACTGCATTCCGACCCCCAAAGAACCCATCTGCTGATCACGGATGGCATTATCGGAGGAGAAGGCGACGGGCCGCTGTCTCCACTGCCGGTGTCATTGGGGTACCTGGGCTTTTGCGATGATATCGTCGCCGGTGACTATGGAAATGCGCTGGCAATGGGGTTTGATCCGCAGCATCTCCCGATCATTCGAGAATCATTTGGTTTGGCCAAGTATCCGTTGACGGATGCCGATCCGTCGCTGGCAGAAATCCGAATCAACGGACGCACGGCGTCCATCAGCGCGCTGCGCAACGGACTTGGGAAAAAATTTCTGCCGCCTCGAGAGTGGCGGCAAACGCTGTAATGGGTATCGACATGCGTGCGCCGGCGGGGCGGACCACCAGACAGGATCACTGTAAATCATCGCGAAGGTGAATCCCATTGTTTCCTTGTTGTTGTTCGTTGTCCCGGCTTGGCTGGCACTGAAGCGTGATTACCAGCGCGGTTTGTGCGTTGCTCTGGCGATGTTTGCCTTGATGAGCAACCGGATTTCCATCGAAACGGGGGCGTTCGAGTTCACCTTCCAGCGAATCCTCCTGCTGGTGGTGGTTTTGTATTGGGCTGGCTGGCGTGCCTCCCAAGGCGGCGCTCCGCTCAGGATCCCGTTCGTTAGGCTAATTCTGGTTTGGTGGGTCGCCAACGTGTTGTCTTTGATTTTCACTATTGATACGGAGCGTGCCCTGAAGTGGTTCCTTTCATTTAGCACGGAGTTTGTCCTTTTTTATATTATCGTCAGCACCAGCCTGACGAACACTGAAAGTGTGTTGGGTGCCTATCGGGCTCTTTGTGTGAGCGCCGGCATCATCGCCGTCCTGGGAACCATCGAATATTATTACGGTTTCAATCCGAACGCTCAATGGTTGGGCATCATTGAGCCGGCGAAAATGGATGGGGACGTGGTCGTGACCTTTCAGCATCGCATTTTATTTGGTTACTCGATGGCAATGGGATTTCCGCTGCTGTTGGCGTTGGCGCACAGCGTGAAAGGCCGGGTCAAGTCGGTGGCGATGACAATTGTGGTCATGCTGTCAATCGCGGCATGCTATTATTCTGGCAGTCGGGGACCATGGTTCGGCGCCGCCATCGCCGGAGTGGTGATGTACCTTTTGGCGAGCGCCCGGGTTCGCAAGAGCATGCGTATTTTCGGCTACCTAACCATCTTCATGATCATCGCCCGTCCGGGGGTTCGTGATACGCTTGTGGATCTTACGATGAGCACTTTTGATGAGGATTCGTACCGGGGCGCGTCATACTCCTATCGCAAGGAATTGTGGCCGGTTGCCATCAATCTGGCAAAAACGTCGCCCGTCAGGGCGCTCTTCGGCCATGGCGGCATGTCCACGGAGGGCATGGATCTCTCCGATCGATTTCAGTTTGGCGGGAGCACGTTTCTGATCGGCTACAGCAGTTGGGACAACAATTATGCCTGTGACCTGGTTGAATTCGGATATGTGGGGCTGGGCATCGAAATTATTTTTTATGCCTGCATTTTGGCGAGTCTCTATCGTTCACTGAGCCGCTGTCCGGCTGCCTACCGGGACATGATGGCAGCCGTTATCGCTGCTTTGGTCGTGTATGTCTTCGCCTTGACCAATGTCTATATGTTCAGTCCGCAGCTCAAGTGCATGTTCTTGACGCTGGTGACCATTGGCGTTCGTCTGCCGTTGTTGGCGGGCCAGTCGGAGCCAAGCCGGGTCGCCGTGGCGACTGAAGAAATGGTTGATCATGAACAATTCGTTGTGGCAAAGCCTGCCTGATTCTCTCCTGGAGAATCCAACTGTCGGCGCCGGACGAGGCCAGCCGGATTACCGTGAGAGTGGAACCCGGCACGGCGGCGCGGCATTTAGCCAGCACAAACTGCCCAGACCGGGAACACCTGTTTGTTGCATCTTGGGTGCATCATTCGGGACGCGCAACTTGGGAGTCAATGCCCTGGCTTCCAGCACCGTGGCTTCGATTTTGCATTCGTTTCCGGGTGCGCGAGTCTTCTTTCTCGATTACGGCAAGTCGCCGGCAACCTATCAAGTGAGGCATGGCAAGGGCGTCGCCAGCGTTGAGCTGGTCAACCTGCGGTTCTCCTGGAAATTGCACTTGCGAAATAACATTGCGCGTCTGCTGGCCACCGCGCTGTTGTTGAAGCTCATTCCGTTAAAAACCGTTCGTGAGCGTTTGATTTCAAGGAACCCGTACCTCGTGCCGATTCAAAATGCGGACATCATCGGTTCACTGGCAGGAGGAGACAGTTTCAGCGATATCTACGGACTTCGCCGGTTTTTCTACGTGTCGCTGCCACAACTTCTGGTGTTGCTGCTGGACAAGCCCTTGGTGCTTTTGCCCCAAACGCTCGGGCCGCTCAACGGTCGTGTGGCCCGGACCGTCGGCGGTTTCATCATGCGCCGTGCCAAACGGGTTTATGCAAGAGACCAGGAAAGCCTCGACGAAGTTCGCCATTTAATGGGACGCAACCACTCCAAACTGGCATTTTCTTACGACATGGCTTTTTTACTGGAACCGGTCGCGCCCTTAAATAAACCCGGGTGGTTGGCGAACAAAGGACCAACCCCTCCGCTCGTGGGGCTCAATGTCAGCGGACTGTTGTATATGGGAGGCTACACCAGGAACAACATGTTTGGCTTGAAGTCAGATTACAGGGAGTTGGTTCGGCAAATCATCGGATACTTTATCGAGCAAAAAGGCGCCCAAGTAGTGCTGGTACCGCACGTGTTTGGCGGCGGGGACGACCTGGAGAGTGATGTGGCCGCCGGAGCGGCGATATATGAAGAACTGGGAAGCCAGTATCACGGGAAGCTGCAACTCATATCGGAAGAATATGACGAACACGAAATGAAATACCTCATCGGACAATGCGATTTTTTTCTCGGCTCCCGGATGCACTCCTGCATCGCGGCGCTGTCTCAGGGTGTCCCCGCGGTCGGACTGGCCTACAGCAAGAAGTTCCTCGGAGTATTGCGGACAATCGGGGCGGAGCGTTTGGTTATCGATCTGCGCGAACTTGATGCAAAGAAAATCATGGCTCTAGTCGAGGCGGCTTATATGTCGCGCGAAGAAACAGCGGCTCAACTCGCTCGCGAAATGCCCGCAGTCAAAGAAAACGTATCGATGCTGTTCGCCTGGACGGTTTCCGGGAGAGAAAAGATGTCCGGCCTTTGATCGAAGTGTAAGGATTACGCCAGCCGGCGGATCAATGCCAAAAGCGGCGCGGGATTACCATGCACATGTCTCGAAAGTGGTTGGCCAGTGTCAGAAGAAACAACCTTTGTCAGATAATCGATGCAAACCCTCCTTTTGATATCCTGCAAGTGGCTGCATGTCGTCATGACCGTTAACGTAAATGATTGGCAAATAAGATTTTTCAGGCCGCTGGTACAGTCTGTGCTTTAAAAACTAGTCGTGATGAGAATTCGTATTGAATATTTGCTGGGTTTTTGCTTCGTTATACTTTCCAGTTTCCCGGGCATGGCCAACAATTTCTATGTTCGCCAAGGTGCGTCCGGTTCGAATAGCGGTTCGAATTGGACCAACGCGTGGTCGGATGTGACGCAGATAAACTGGAACAGTGTCAAACCCGGCGACAGTATCTGGATTGCGGGCGGTACCTACGGCCAACTTACAATTGGCAAGAGCGGCACGACCAACAATGCCATTTACATTGCGCGAGTTCGTTCCACGAACGCTGTGCCGGCGAGCGCTCCCGGCTGGAACAGCAGCTACGATTCCACGGTCATCATCAACCTTGTGAACGGGTCGGGCGGGTATAGCTGGTGGACGCTTGATGGTCAGGTGCCTTACGGCGGAATCATCGTCACCAATCCGACCGTGACGACTGGGAACGGAATTGAGCTGGGCAACACCGGCCCAGAAAACTACATCAGTTTGCTAAATCTCGACGATGCGGGGTCGGTGCAAGACGGGGTTGGCGGCTCGCAGGATATTCGGGCGTTGAACTTCAATTTGCAGACACCGAGCCACGGACTCTATGTAGCGTGGTGCGCGTTTCACAATTACGACACCCTCTGGAGCACGCTCGGCATGTCCGACTGGACGGTGGAGCACAATAAATTCTACCATAACTACAATGGCGGCACCGGCCTGCATCCGAATATCATTCAAGTTATGGGGGCGACGAACTGGGTGTTCCGCTATAACGAAATCTATGGCTGGCAGGACGAAGGCATCATGATGGACTTTGTGGGCAGCAGCGATCCGCCGTGTGTTAATGTCTGGATTTACGGCAACCTCTGGCATGATTGTCTGACTGGCCGGTCCGCCCGTGTCGCCGAGGCGCAATACAATCCAATGGGTCCGGTTTATTTCTTTAACAACACGGTGGTGAACGTTGACTTAACGTTTCTGGCAGGTAACGGCGCAGGTTCGTGGCTGCCGGGCTGCGTTTCATCCAACAACATTTTTTTCAATGTCGGCGCTGCTCCGCTCGGCTTCAACGGAAATCAAGATTATAATCTTGCCAGCGGAGCGAACACTGAGGCGCATGGCATTGGAAATGCGAGTGCAAGTATTTTCGTCAACTACGCGGCTCAGAATTACCACATCGTCACCAACGTTGGTTCGCTATTTCCCCGCAACATGGGTGTGGCCCTGGGCGCACCGTATAACATTGATTTTGACGGCAACGTGCGCGGAGCCGACGGCGCTTGGGATATTGGTGCGTACGAAGCCGGCGGAAGTTCTAGAATCGTGGATCTCACGCCTCCGACAGTGATCCTTACGGTACCGGCGAACGGTGCGATTGTTTCCAACCTGGTGACCTTGACCGCCACGGCGAGTGACAATACAAACGGTTCAGGTGTGGCCAGCGTCACATTTTTGGTGGACGGTGTGGCCGTGGGAAGCGACAGCGCTTCACCCTACTCGATGACTTGGAACAGCCTGACGGTAACCAATGGCACGCACACGATCCAGGCCCTGGCGCAGGACGTGGCGGGCAATCAAGCCGTTTCCAGCAGCGTGATCGTGACCGTGTTCAATCCGCCCGACACAACCCCCCCCACTGTCAGTCTGACC
>Ga0182027_10008354_pt1 | contig 15086 bp, 10 predicted proteins | sample 712E1DmetaG_FD_121300 | JGI IMG/M metagenome (GOLD analysis project Ga0182027, IMG submission 121300) | Permafrost microbial communities from Stordalen Mire, Sweden - 712E1D metaG (Illumina Assembly) | ecosystem: Environmental > Terrestrial > Soil > Wetlands > Permafrost | place: Sweden... | reverse complement strand
TCATCACCGACCAGTCGGAGTCGCTGCCCATCAAAATGCCGACCAACGGCTTGCTGGATTTGCTTGTTTTCATCCGTCGGGAGTTTAACCAACCAGGAATCGAAAGTCATCATTTCAAAATAACACAAATCGAATGTGCAAATTCGCGTGGTCCATGCCAAACTTCGGCAGTCCTGCTTATGACGACCGCCAACAAAATCACGATTCTGCGAATCCTGCTGATTCCATTTTTTGTCATCGAATTGATTTACTACACACAATCCGGCAACGAGATAAATCGGTTGCTGGCGGTCCTTACGTTCGCAATCGCGGCGATTCTGGATGGTGTGGACGGTTACATTGCGCGCCGTTACAACCAAAAAAGCGAGTTGGGCACCATCCTCGATCCGCTTGCGGATAAATTGCTGCTCATGTCGGGCATCATCACGTTGAGCTTCAATCACGGGCCGTATCTTGCCCAAATTCCATTGTGGTTTACGGGCACCATCGTCGGGCGCGATTTGCTGGTGCTCATCGGCATTGGCGTTGTTCGATTCAGCGTCGGCAAAGTCACCGTGCACCCTCGCATTATTGGCAAGATCGCGACAGTGCTCCAGATGGCCGTCGTGATTTGGATTTTGATGAAATGGAATGAAGGGCAGGGCGCGCGCTGGCTTGACATCTGGACGATTGGCGCGGCGGTGTGCACCGGTGCGTCAGGACTGCTTTATGTTTGGGATGGTGTGAAACAACTCGGTTCGCATCCGGCGAGTTTGGCAATCCAGCCGCAGATGGACACCCAGCCTCGCCAAAAGGCTACGCCGAGGCGAGCAGATAAACATGGGTGAATGTTTTCCGGGAAATGGCGGCAATAAAACTCCCTGTTTGACAGGCGCAACGTGAAGGCGGAGAATTTAACCACAATAAGAATGGATTAACCCGGCAACCAAAAACGATTATGGCAATTCCAGTTGGCTCAAAGGCCCCTGATTTCACTCTCAAATCCAAACAGGCATCCGGCCTTGTGGATGTGAAACTTAGCAACAATTTCGGCAGGAAAAACACCGTCCTGCTGTTTTTCCCGGCGGCGTTCACGAGCGTCTGCACAAAGGAAATGTGCGACCTCACCACCGGACTCAATGCCTATGCCAGCCTGAACGCGGACATTATTGGTATCAGCGTGGACAGTCCATTTGCGCAGGAGGCATGGGCGCAAAAGGAAAGAATCGGCATCACGCTCGCCAGCGATTTGAACAAGGAGGTGATCGAAAAATATGACGTCGTCTTCCCCATGCTGGCCGGTGTGGGCGACACGGCGTCGCGCGCAGCGTTCGTCATTGATAAAATGGGCGTCGTTCGTTACAGTGGACAGACGCCAACGCCAAAAGATTTGCCGGATTTCGAGGCTATCAAGGCTGCACTGTCGAGATTGAAGTAGAGACGGTGACAAAAATAAACGAACTGAATAAACAGAAACGATTATGGCAATTCCAGTTGGCTCAAAGGCTCCTGATTTCACTCTCAAATCGAAGCAAGTGCACGACTTGGTGGACGTGAAACTCAGCAATAACTTCGGCAAAAAGAACACCGTTCTGCTATTTTGCCCTTTTGCATTCACGAGCGTTTGCACGAAGGAAATGTGCGACACCACCGCCGGACTCAATGCGTATCACGGCTTGGATGCCGATGTTATCGCCGTGAGCGTGGACAGTCCGTTTGCGCAGGAAGCATGGGCGCAAATGGAAGGAATCGGCGTCACGCTTGCCAGCGATTTGAACAAGGAAGTCATCAGAAAATATGACGTTGTGTACCAAATGCTTGCGGGTGTGGGCGACACGGCGGCGCGCGCGGCGTTTGTGATTGATAAAAACGGCATCGTTCGATACAGCGAACAAACGCCGACGCCGAAGGATTTGCCGAATTTCAAGGCCGTTAAAGCGGCGCTGGCAAAGTTGAAGTAAATTTCATTAGGGACGGCATGATACCGTTCCCGGAATCAAGGTTGCCAACAGGGTGACCTTTCTGTGTTTTACAGTTTCGGTGGGATGTTCGCTGAAGAAATCCACTCTCCAAAGGTTCGCAAGCTTCCGCATTCCGGGCAGGATGTTGCGGAAAATTGAGTTCCACAGTTGGGACAGACGCCCTGTGTCTCAAATGTGTCAAAAGGTTTCCGACATTTGCCGCATACCCACAATGCGCCCTGCGGCGGAGCGGTTTTGCAAATTGGACAGGCGAAACCGTCGCGTCGCGGCATTTTGGCGATGCGGACCAGGGCGCGCGCCTGTGTCAAGCCGCCCCAACAATTCAACAGAATGAAAACGCACAGGATGCCTATCCAGATTGACTGTTCCCAAAATGCAAATGCAACCAGTCCAATTACGCCGATGAAGCCGATGATGGTCGCGATCATCAGGCTGCGTGCCCGGCCAAAAACGAACCAAAGCAACGAGCGCAAAATTTGCCCGCCATCGAGCGGATAGACCGGCAGCATGTTGAAAGCGAGCAAAACGGTGTTGATATACCAAAGCGTCAGGACGAAAACATAGGCGTTAGGCATCGTTTCGTGCCAACCTGTCGAATACGCCAGCCACCAGATGATCGAGAGCACGGGAAAGAGCGCCACATTCACGAGCGGTCCGGCGGCAATGCTCCACAATTGCGCGCCGGGACGTTGCGGCGGCGACACGTAAGCCACGCCACCAAGCGGCCAGAGGATGATGTCACTGGTTTTTCCGCCTACCTGACGACATGCCAATTGATGGCCGAATTCGTGCATCAGGACAATAAGGAACAACGACAGACATCCCAATACGTTCCAAGTCAGGGAAGAATAATCATTCTCCCGGAGTTTGATGAAATAAAACATCGCGAAAAACCAGGCCCAATGCAGATACACATTAATTCCGAAGAGCTGAAACAGGCGGATGGAACCTTGTCGTGTTGGCATTTCCAGCAAAAGATAATGGAGTTGCCATCACGGGACAAGTTTTAGCGGATTGTCTTCGTAATTGCCGACATCATTTGCACCGATGTCCGCGCTCGCTTGACACGTCTGCGCGCAGCCTTCATTTTCATGCAGCACTGAAATTGCATGAACGCGCCGCACAACTTATTCGACACACTCCAGAGGTTTAACCTTGGCGATGGCGGACAAGGGGAGTTTTATTCCCTGCCTGCATTGGAAAAATCCGGCATCGGGCCGGTTTCCAAACTGCCGGTCTCCATCCGTCTTGTGCTTGAATCGGTGTTGCGGAACTGCGATGGCAAAAAAGTGACGGAACACAATGTCCGCGCTCTGGCGAATTGGAAGCCAAACACCGTGCGCACGGAGGAAATTCCCTTCATCGTCGCGCGCATCGTGTTGCAGGATTTCACCGGCGTGCCGCTGCTGGTGGATTTGGCGGCGATGCGGTCGGCAGTCGCGCGCATGGGCAAAAATCCCAAAATCATCGAGCCGCTCGTGCCGGTGGATTTGGTCGTGGACCATTCCGTGCAGGTGGATTTTGCCGGCAGCGCGGACGCAATGCAGAAAAATCTGGAGATGGAATTCCGGCGCAACCGCGAGCGTTACCAGTTTCTCAAGTGGGGTATGCAGGCGTTCAACGCGTTCAAAGTTGTGCCGCCGGGCATTGGCATCATCCATCAAGTCAATTTGGAATACCTTGCCCAGGGTGTGCTGTCCTCCGAATTTCAAATCTCAAATCTCAAATCTCAAATCTTCTATCCTGACACTTTGGTTGGCACGGATTCGCACACACCGATGATCAACGGCCTCGGCATCGTGGGGTGGGGCGTTGGCGGCATCGAAGCCGAAGCCGGGATGCTTGGCCAGCCGGTTTATTTCCTTACGCCGGATGTCGTTGGCGTTCACATGACCGGCGCGTTGCGCGAAGGTGTCACTGCCACCGACCTTGCGCTCACTGTCACGCAGATGCTCCGCAAGGCAAAGGTCGTCGGCAAGTTCGTCGAGTTTTTCGGCCCCGGCGCGGCAGCGTTGCCGGTGGTGGATCGGGCAACCATTGCAAACATGGCGCCCGAATATGGCGCGACGATGGGCTTTTTCCCGATTGATGCCGAGAGCGTGAATTATCTTCGTGCCACCGGTCGCAGCGAAGAACATTGCCGCATTTACGAAAATTATTACCGCGCGCAGGGCCTGTTCGGCATCCCGAAGAAAGGGGACATCGCTTACTCACAAGAACTGGAGTTCGATCTCGGCACGGTGGTTCCCAGCGTGGCCGGCCCGAAGCGCCCGCAGGACAGAATCGAATTGCCAAATTTGAAACGCGAATTCATTTCCATATTTTCAAAGCCGGTCACGGAAAACGGTTTTGGCAAATCACCGGACGATTTAGAAAAGGCATTTTTTATTTCAGCCAATGGCAAGTTCGCCGACGGTGGAGGAAGCCAGGAGCCGGTTTCGGCCCAAAAAGCCAGGTCTTGCAATACGAATCCACAAACCGAAGCCGAAATGGCCAATGATCGCCCAACGCCTGACCACGTTGCGACGCAAGCGCGAATGGAAAGAAGCGAAATTCGCAACGGCTCGGTTTTGATTGCATCCATTACGAGCTGTACGAACACCTCGAACCCAAGCGTGATGCTGGCCGCCGGGTTGCTTGCAAAAAAAGCCGTCGAACATGGCCTCAATGTGAATCCAGCCGTCAAGGCGTCGCTTGCGCCCGGTTCGCGCGTCGTCAGTGATTATCTGGATAAAACCGGCCTGCAACCGTATCTCGACAAACTTGGATTCAACCTGGTCGGTTACGGCTGCACCACTTGTATTGGCAATTCCGGTCCGCTCGCGGTGCCGGTCGAGGATGCCATTCATAAACACAATCTGGTTGCGGCATCGGTGCTTTCGGGCAATCGCAATTTTGAGGCGCGCATTCATCAAAGCATCAAGGCGAATTTTCTCATGTCGCCGCCGCTCGTTGTGGCATTCGCGCTTGCAGGGCGCGTGGACATTGACTTGACCCGCGAACCCATTGGTGCGGGCAGGGACGGCAAGCCGGTTTTCTTGAAGGATATCTGGCCGAGCCTGCGCGAAATCCGCGATCTCATGCAAACCGCGTTACAACCCGGTGTCTTCCGCAAACTCTACAAGGATTTCGCTGCGCAAAATCCAAAGTGGAACGAAATCCCGGCCGCCACGGGCGACGTTTACAAGTGGGACGGGAAAAGCACTTACATCCAGGAACCGCCGTTCCTCAAAAATTTCTCAATGAAGCCCGGCAAAAGCTGTGAAATCAAAAGCGCCCGCGCGCTGGCGATTTTCAGTGATACCATCACCACCGATCACATTTCGCCAGCCGGTTCCATCAAGAAAACATCGCCTGCCGGAAAATATCTAATGGAACACGGCGTCGAACCGGTTGATTTCAACAGCTACGGTTCGCGGCGTGGTAATGACCGGGTGATGACGCGCGGCACTTTTGCCAACGTACGGATCAAAAATCTGATGCTCGCCGGCGAAGAAGGCGGGAATACGTTGTTCATGGGAGGGATTGCATGTGGCAGTCCCAAATCCAGGGACGGCGACACGCCGTCCCTCCCAGAGAAAATGTCCATTTACGATGCCTCGATGAAATATCAGGCTGCCGGTGTTCCGCTTGTCGTGCTGGCCGGACAGGAATACGGTGCTGGCAGTTCGCGCGATTGGGCGGCAAAGGGGACTGCGCTTTTGGGAGTGAAAGCAGTCATTGCCCGGAGCTTTGAACGCATTCACCGCAGCAATCTTGTTGGCATGGGCGTGCTGCCATTGCAATTCAAGGAAGGCACGACGGCGCAGAGCTTGAAACTCGACGGCACGGAGACTTACGACGTCGTCGGCCTCGGCGCGAACCTCAAGCCGCAGCAAGACCTTACGCTTAAAATCACACGCAAGGACGGCAAAGTGGAGGACGTGCTGGTCAAGTGTCGCATTGATACGCCGGTTGAAATTGATTACTACCAGCACGGCGGCATTTTACCTTGCGTGCTGCGGCAATTGATGGCGCAGGCGTGAATTGGAGCACCGAACTCCGATTCGGCATGATCCCAACGATGCCAACGAGCCGAGTCGGAGTTCGGCGCTCCTAGCTTTTCTTCGGCTTTACCACCGCCACCACCAGGGCATCGAGCTTCAGATATTTCTGTGCGACGACTTTGATTTGTTTCAGCGTGACGGCTTCGAATTTGGCATCATCCAATTCTGTGCGCTGGTAGCCGAGGCCGTAAAGTTCGTCGAGTGCGGTCATGGAGGCGAGATGACCCAGCTCCTGCCGTGCAATTTTTTTCTGGCCGATGATTTTGGCCTTGGCGCGCTTGAGTTCTTCGACAGTCAAACCGTCATTGCGCAGCAGTTCTATTTCCTTGAATAATTCCTTTTCGACAAGGCCGACCTTTGCCGGTTCGGTGCCGGCATAAAACGCAAAATAACCGGGCGCAAGTCCGGCGAAATTCTGCGCACCGACATAATAGGCGAGGCCAAGTTGCTCGCGAATCCGCAGGAACAATCGCGAGCCAAGATCGCTGCACGATTCCTGAATCAGCTCCAATGGATAACGGTCATCATCAAACATCGTTGTGCCAGTGAAACCGATGACGAGCACAGCCTGCTTTTTATCACGAACTTCTTCGACGCGCTTCGCTGAGTTGAGAGTTGAAAGTTGAGAGTTGAGAGCCGGTAAAGCCGAGTTGGCTTTCCAGTTCGCAAATGCCTTCTCGACGGCAGATTTGACTTCGCTTGTTTTTACGTCACCGTAAATGGCAAGGACGCAATTATTCGGCACGGCAAGTTTCTGGTGAAACGATTTCAGATCAGTGGCCTGAAGTTTGGCGACGGATTCTTCCGAGCCGAGCGAATCAAGGCCATAACCGGTGTTGCCGAACAGGGCGCGCCGCATGGCGAGGCTGGCGCTTTTGAGCAAGTCGTCTTTTTGGGCGCAAATGTTGGCGATTTGCACCTCACGCTCACGTTTCAGTGCGTCAGCGGGGAAAGTCGGATTCAGCAAAACATCGGCGAGCAAATCCAGTCCGGTTGCGAAATCGCCACTCAACACTTCCACATTCACGCCAAAGCTGTTGTTGCCGCCATAGCTGTCCATGCTGCCGCCGACGGATTCGATTTCGCGGGCGATATCCCCGGCATTACGACGTTTCGTGCCTTTGAGCAGCACCTTGGCGGCAAGTTCCGTGACGCCGTTGTTCTTCAAATCTTCCGCAAGAACGCCACCCTTGAATGCGGCGCGAAATTCGACGAATGGCAGGCGATGATTTTCCTTCACGAGCAGGCGCAGGCCGTTTGCCAACTCAATTTTCCGGATCGGTTGATCGCTCTCCACTTCAATATCAGCTGAAGTTTTCGGCGCGGTGCCATTCGGCAGCAGCGCATAAAGCGTGCGATTTTCCGGCGTAAGATATTCGCGGGCAACCCGCTGAACGTCCGCGGGTGTGATGCGTTTGACGGCGGCAAGATAACGTTCGGAAAACGTGAGGTCGTTTGCCGCAAGCCAGCTTCCACCCAGGTCGCTTGCCTGCCCGTCCATCGTTTTGCGTATGGCGAGCGTGGCGGAGATGAATTGTTTGACGGCTTTTTCAAGTTCGCCGGCGGAAACCGGCGCCGTTTTCATTTTTTCAATTTCCACGAGCATGGCATCGCGCGCAGCGGGGAATTTATCCGCATCCACAATCGCGCTCATGCCGAACAAACCGGGGTTTCCGGGGCTGTAAGTCCATGCCCCGACGTGATGCACGACGCCCTGCCGCTCGCGGACTTCCTGATACAGCCGCGAGCTGCGGCCGTTGCCGAGCAACACGGCAAGCACATCAAAAATCGGCACATCGGGATGGCGTAGTTCGGGAATGTGCCACGCGAAATGCAGATGACCGAGTTCAATGGGCGCTTCCTCAACAATTTGGCGCGGCGCGGTTTGCCCGGGTTCTTCCGGCAAAACAACCGGCGGCAGCGGCCTGGCTTTTGAATTGATGTAAGCGTTACGAATTTGCGCGACAACCTTGTCGTTCTTTACGTCGCCAACAACGACGTAGAAAACGTTGTTTGGCGCGTATTTTTCGCGGTAGTAGCCGTGAATGTCGTCGGGTTTTAACTCGTTGAAAATGTCCGGGTAACCAATGACGGTGAAGCGATACGGGCTGCGGGTATAGGCGGTTTCAAAAAGGCGGCGACTGGCGCGGCGTCCCGGATCATCCACATTCATGTCCATTTCACGGCGGATGACGTCCTGTTCCTTGGCAAGTTCGTTGGGTGGTAACGTTGCGTGCTGCATGATGTCGCAGAGGATGTCAATGGCCGTGTGTGCGCCCGTGTTCGGCACGTCTATGTGAAAGACCGTGCGGTCGAAACTCGTGTAGGCATTCATGTAACCACCGGCTTCCTGCACCTCCTGATCAATGCGCGCACCGGGGCGGGTGGTGGTGCCCTTAAACAACATATGCTCCAGCACGTGCGACAGCCCGGCGCCGAGCCATTTGCCCTCGTGAACGCTGCCGGCCATGCACCACGCCTGTGCGGACACGACCGGCGCGCTGTGATCCTCGCGCACAATGATGGTCAGGCCGTTGTCAAGCGTCGTGAGCGTGACGCCGGGCGGTAGGACGGGGATGTGGCTGGTTGAAATTGGTTTTGTCATTTCAGTCAAATGTCAGGCGGGAAAATATGCAGAAATAGACGATGGGCAATCCAATTCGGAAATGAGTGGATATGACCAACGACAACTTTTGCCGTTAATCATTTCAACCAACAACTGGTTTTGTTTGAGGATTGAACTTGTTTTGTGGCCAAAACGGTTTGCGGAAGGCGTCGGTGAAATCGTAGCCATTCTGAAAATCGGCGCGGCTGTCCTTCTCGGTTTTGGCGAGCAGGCCGATTTCGACCATGTTGAAGACAATTTCGCCGAAGTCGCGGCAATTATGAACACCCCATTCCTCAAACACGGTCATCGCCATCGGACCGAATTGTTGGAGCGCAAACTGCCGGATGCCATCGAGCAGTTCCTGGCCTCTGACATGGCGGATGGCGCCGCGACTTTCCTTGCCGATAAGTTTCTGCGTAAAATCAAGCGCCTCGCGAATGAATATGTAGGCTTCACGTGTATAACGCGAATCCTTCGCGAGAATTAATTCCACGGCTTCGTCGAAATTGATTTCTTGCATTTTATGGTTTCCAACTCGGTGGGGCGAGCGCCCTCGCGAGCCGGCTCGTCAGGAGCCTCGCCCCGCAAAAATTATTTTGCTTGCTGAACCGTCCCCACAGGCGGATGTGCGGTGCGCCAAGTCTTCACCGCCCAGCCAGTCAACAGCAAGCCCAGGACAACACAAAGAACCAGTTGCTCTTGTTTTGTCAGGCGGTTCACAACACCAATCTAGTGCGTTAATCGTCCATCGGCAAGAAATGTAGCGTCGCGTGTCCTCATGTGATATGCGCTGAGGACAGCGCACACTACAGCCAAAAGGCTTTAATCTTGCGGTAACTGTGCGCTGGCTGTTAACTTGTGAGTGCTTATATGGCAGCCATTGGACGATTTCAGAAGGGTAACGAGGTTTTTTACGCCAAGGTCGTGGAAGGCGAATTATTCCGACTGCGCGGCGATGTTTTTAGCTCGCCATCGTTCGATCGCAAGCCCACTTCACGCAAAGGCGTGAGGACGCTGGTTCCGGTCGTGCCGTCGAAAATCATCGCCGTCGGGCTCAATTACGCCGACCACGCGCGCGAAATCGGGAAACCACCTCCGAAAGAGCCGTTGTTTTGGTTCAAGGCCACCACGTCATTGATTCCCGATGGCGGGAAAATTGAGATTCCCTTTCCACAACACCGCACGGATTACGAGGCAGAGCTGGCCGTCGTTATTGGCCGCAAGGTTCGCAATGCCGCGCCCACGTCGGCAATGCGCTACGTTTTCGGTTACACTGTCGCCCAGGACATCAGCGATCGCACGATTCAGAAAGCCGAGGCGCAATGGGCGCGCTGCAAATCATTCGATACTTTCACACCGCTCGGTCCGCTTGTGGAAACGAACGTCGACTCGCGCGATTTAACGATTCAACTGTTCCAAAACGGCCAGTTGCGCCAAAACTCGAGCACGAACCAGATGATTTTTAAACCTGCCGAGCTGGTTAGTTTTATTTCGATGAACATGACGCTGCTGCCCGGCGACGTGATTCTGACGGGCACGCCCAGCGGCATCGGGCCGATTCAATCCGGCGACCGGCTGGAAGTGCGGATTCAAGGGCTGGCGCCTCTCGTTAACACGGTGAAATGATTTTGGACCGCGGAGATACCGGGGTGCAGAGCAAGAATAAAAATCTTCATATCCCGATGTCTTTGTGGTTAAGATTTGAAGAACATGAAGTGGTCACAGACTTTGATTCCGACTCTCCGTGAAGCGCCGGCTGACGCGGAAATTATTTCTCACAAACTATTGCTCCGTGCCGGCCTGATTCGCAAGCTCGCTGGCGGTGTTTATACCTTTTTACCGCTTGGTTTGCGCGCATTGCGCAAGGTGGAACAAATCGTTCGTGAAGAAATGGATCGAGCGGGCGCGCTCGAGTTGCTTATGCCCGCGCTACAACCTCCTGAAATCTGGCAGCAGAGCGGCCGGTACGAAACCGCTGCCGATGTGCTTTACAAAGTCCGTGACAACGCCAAGCGCGAATGGGTTCTAAGTCCAACAGCCGAGGAAGTGATTACGCTGATTACCGCCAGTGAAATCAATTCCTACCGGCAGTTGCCAAAGAATTTTTATCAAATCAGCGTCAAGTTCCGCGACGAAATCCGTCCGCGCTTCGGGTTGATGCGCGCCCGCGAGTTCATCATGAAGGATGCCTACAGTTTTGACGTGAGCGACGAGGCGTCACAGGCCACCTACCAAAAAATGTATGACACCTACTCGCGAATTTTTGCGCGATGCGGGCTGAAGGCGCTTCCGGTTGAGGCGGACACCGGCGTCATCGGCGGAAAATTTTCGCACGAATTCATGGTTCCGGCTGAAACCGGCGAGAACGAAGTCGTTTATTGCGAGGGCTGCGGTTACGCGGCGAACATTGAGAAGGCCGCCAGCGGCATTCCCAAAACCGCCGCACGCGAACCCGGCGCATCCGTTGAAAAGTTTGCCACTCCCGGTGTCGTCACCATCGAAACCTTGAGCAAGCCGCCTTACAACGTTCCTGCCAATCGCCAGATCAAGACGCTGGTTTACATCGCCGACAGCAAGCCGGTCATCGTTTTGATCCGCGGCGATGACCAGTTGAATGAAACGAAATTCATGGCGAAGATTGGCATGGTTCAGGTTCGTCCGGCGACGCCGGAGGAATGCGTTGCCACGCTCGGTGCAAAACCGGGTTCGCTTGGCGCTGTGGCGAATATTCCGGCGGGTGTGAAGATATTCGCCGACGAACGTTTGCATGGGGCAAATGGCATGACGACCGGTGCCAATGAGGACGGTTTCCATCTTCGCAACGTCTCCATCGAACGCGACATCAAGGTGACGCAGTGGTTTGACTTGAGGACTGTGACCGCCGGTGAACCCTGCGCGAAATGCAGCAAGCCGCTGAAAATCCGCCGCGCAATTGAAGTAGGCCACGTGTTCAAACTTGGCACGCAATACAGCGAAAAATTCGGCGCGGAATTTTTAGACGAAACCGGTGTGCGCAAACCGGCCGTAATGGGCTGCTATGGCATTGGTGTCACGCGCACATTGCAGGCGGTCGTTGAACAATCCAACGACAAGGACGGCATCATCTGGCCATTGAGTATCGCGCCTTACACGGTTTGCATCACGCCGCTAAACGTTGCGGCGGACAGCGAAGCGATGAAGCTGGCGGAAAAAATCCACGCTGAACTCGCCGCCTGCGGGGTGGATGTGATTTTGGATGATCGCGATGAACGGCCGGGTGTTAAATTCAAGGATGCCGACCTGGTTGGTTTTCCGATTCGTGTCGGTCTTGGTGAAAAATCGCTGGCAAAGGGTGAGGTGGAAATCAAACCGCGTGGCGGTTCGTTGCAATTCGTGAAGGTTAAAAACGCGGTGGAAGCGGTGATGCAATTACTCAGCAAGACCAACCAGGGTTAAGGCGATTTTCCTTTGCCGGTAGCTGCGGTTTTATCGAGACAATTGCGGACGGTTTTGGCGAGTTCGGCGTGTGTGTAGGGTTTTTGAAGGTAACGTGCGTTTGTTTTTGCGAGTAATTTCTGACTGACCTCATTGGCGGTGTAACCGCTGGTTAAAATGATCTTCAGACGCGGATGCTTGGCAAGCAATTGTTCCGCAAGATTGACGCCGGAAATGCCTTCCGGCATTACGATATCGGTTAAGAGCAAATCTATTTCCCTTGCCCGTGGCAGCCACCGATTAAGAGCTTCCTTGCCGGATGAGGCTTCAAAGATTCGATAGCCGTAATCTTTAAGGATGTTACGCGCCATTTCGAGTAAAACAGGCTCGTCTTCGACGATGAGAATGGTTTCCGTGCCACTGGGTGCAGACTCCGGCAGAATGACTTCTTCCTTTTTGGGCTCGGGAGTTTCTTCTCGAGCAGGAAAATAAACGTCGAATATCGCGCCTTTGCCGGGTTCACTATTTACTTCAATCCAGCCTTCGTGTTGTTTGATGATGCCGTAAGCGGTTGCAAGGCCGAGGCCGGTGCCTTTGCCGACATCTTTTGTCGTAAAAAATGGCTCAAAGATGCGATGCAACGTGGCTGGATTCATGCCAATGCCCGTATCGGTAACGCACAGGTGAACGAATTTGCCAGCACGCGCGTCGGCATGTGACTTAACATAATCATCATCAATGGTGACAGTGTTGATGCTGATGACAAGCTTGCCGCCGTTTGGCATGGCATCGCGGGCATTGACGGAAAGATTCATGATAATTTGTTCAATCATACCCGTGTCGCCTTCCACAAGCGGCAATTCGGGCGGCGAAAGAAATTCAAGCTTGATGGTTTCCCCGAGAAGGTGTTCCAGCATTTTGGTCATGTTGCCAACGACTTTGCGCAAATCGAACAACTTGGATTGAATCACATTTTTGCGGCTGAACATCAGCAATTGACGCGTCAAACCCGCGGCGCGTTCCGCGGCAAAATAGACAGCCTGGAGAGGATCCAGCATGTCATGGGGTAATGTGGATTTGGCCAATAGTGCGCCGGAATGTCCCTGAATAATTGTGAGCATGTTGTTGAAGTCGTGCGCGACACCTGCGGCAAGCTGGCCGACCGACTCCATTTTTTGTGACTGACGCAATTGCGCCTCAAGTTTCAGGCGTTCAGTAATGTCTTCGACGTAACAATGCACGACACGGCTCGGCAGCACGGGATGAAACAGCCATGAAAAAGAGCGGCCATTTATTTGTGTTTCCAGGCGCATTTCACTCCGTCCAGTTGCCAAACATTCGTGAATGATATCGTTAATTTCAATCGGCAACACATCGCGCGGATGGTTTTTCTGAACGGACAATGCAAGTTGCTGTGCGGCATGGTTGAAGTAATTGATTGCCCCATTTTCGGCGAGTTCCATTGTTGCCGCTGGATTCAGTTTTGCGAACGCGGCCAGTTTTTCAGTTTCAGCTTCCGCACGTTTCCGTTCAATCGCTATGCCCAGCATTGTCGCCGTGGCGGTGAGAAATTGCATCTCATCCGACGTGAAATCGCGACGGTTGATCGAATGAACCCCGATGACTCCAAAGGGCCGCCCACGTGTCGGGATGGCCGCGGTAATGCCTCCAACGATATTATGTTCGGTGAACAACGGCGTCGTTGCGAATTGTGTTTCGATGCGAAGATCGGGCACGACAATCGTTTCACCGAAATTCAACGTCAAGCTGGTCAGTGAATTATTGTCAGTGGGAATTTTGGTTTCGCCCACGTAGCCGCGTTTCCAGCCGGCGCCTGCCTGTAGCAGTAATTGACCATCTGGCAACCGTTCCCAAATAGCGCTGTATTCCGATTCGAGGGTGTGCGCGACGATCAAGGCGGCTTGGTTCAACAGTGCCATCAAATCGTTTTGAGTCAGCGCGAATTGCCCAAGGGAGGCAATGGCAGTTTGTTGGAGTGCGCGCTTGAATAAAACTTTTTCCGCCTTTTCACGCTCATTAATGCGCTGTTGAAGTGAATCAGCCATCTTATCAAAAACCCCCGCGAGTTGGCCGAATTCGTCTTCCGCGTGCTCCAATCCAGTCCGGGCATTCAGTTCGCCTTTGGCGAAAAGTTGCGCAGCGGCGGAGAGCGCGCGCACTTGCCGTAAAATGAAATATTCCCCGCCAAACCACGCCGCCCCCAATGCCAGCAGGCCTACGATGAAACTGCTCCACGGTACGCTTACAGCATACTGCTTCAACCAGTCTGGCGCGAATTGCCAGAACCACGATTGGTTGACGATGTACGTCAGCGCCAGTGCCGGCGAGATGGCGATAAACACGCTGGCCACCAATTCCGTTCGCACGCTGGAAAATTTCCCCCCCAATTTCTTTGTCATTTGTTTGGTTTTGAAGCGGTGCTGGAAATATAGCGCAGCTGCGTTTTTTCGGAAAGCCATTTTATCCTGGAGCGTCTGGGATTTCGTTCGGTAGCACCTTCGCCCGGCCTTTGGACAACCTGCCGAGGTGAAAAATTAAAAAATCGCTCAAAAACTCCCGTAGTTCGCTGGTTTGGTCTCTCGTCAATTTCAGCCTTGCGCATGCAGACCAGTCATCTTGAGCCAGAATTGGGATGATTTTTTTTAGGCCGGGTGAAAGGCTGGTTTTCCCCAAGTCCGGCTTCAAACCGAGTTCGTGGAGCAGTTTTAATTCAAAGGCAAAAACCGTTTGCAGCTTTGCTGGATGCTCACAGAGACGGCCAAGGAAACCGAGCATTAATTCGTAAATGGCAGGCAAAGGCGTTTCGATTTCCGTGGCTTGTTCGATAAACGCCACTGCATGGGCGGCTTGATGCAACAGTAGGACGTCCTGCCGCAACGCGCTGTGCATTTTGCGCAAGCTGACTTCACGGAGCGTATGCAAATCGGAACGTCGGTTGCGACTGAAGGAAAAATCCGCGAGGTGGAACAAATCCAACTTGCCGAGAAACGGTGATTTGGAACGGTGCGCGCCTTTGGCAATGGTGGCAATGCGGCC
>Ga0182027_10008353_pt1 | contig 15087 bp, 5 predicted proteins | sample 712E1DmetaG_FD_121300 | JGI IMG/M metagenome (GOLD analysis project Ga0182027, IMG submission 121300) | Permafrost microbial communities from Stordalen Mire, Sweden - 712E1D metaG (Illumina Assembly) | ecosystem: Environmental > Terrestrial > Soil > Wetlands > Permafrost | place: Sweden... | reverse complement strand
GGATCAACTACAACAACGTGCGCAACTATACGACGATCGGGTCGACGCAGACCTTGGTCGGCGGAGCGGTGACGGCGGCAACCATTACGCAGGTGTATGTGTCGACCCTGACGGTGACCTGGACGGATCCTTCGCAGACAACGACGGGCTACGACGTCGAAGCCTCGACGATGAGTAACTTCACAGGCGTGATCCTGAGCACGATCACGACTAATATCACCGCGACCACGCTTGTGGTGAGCAGTGCCACGAACCTGTCGCCGAACACGACCTGGTATGTGCGGGTGGGGGCGCTGTATTCAGGCGCGACGGTCTATGCGGCGACGAATCCGACCAGTACCAGCACATTGACCAATCTGCTTAATGCGGCCCAGGTCTATGCTATCTATTCCGGCAGCGTGACCTTGAACTGGCAGGCCTTTGTGTCCGGCTCCGGGGCCAACACCGCTGAAGCCTATCTGGTGCAGGCTTCCACCTACAGTAACTTCATCCTCATCGCGGGATCCAGCCAGACCGTGGATGTGACCTTAAATACGCTGACGGTCAGCGGGTTAACCGCCAACACCCAGTACTACTTCCGCGTGGGAGCCTTGAACTGGAACAATGTGCCGAATTTTGAGACGCCTGCCGGCTCCCCGGCCACTACCTTAGCGGGGCCGGCGCCGGTCAATCCTCAGATCACCAATGTCTATGTGTCGAGCCTGACCGCGACCTGGGGGGCAGTGAGTTCCTACAGCGGGTACAGCCTGGAAGCCAGCACCGCGAACAATTTCACCGGGACACTGATCAGTTCGGTGACCGCGGATGGCAGCGCGACGACGTTGACGTTCAATCTGGATCAGCTGGCGGCGAATACCACCTACTTTGTGAGGGTCGGCAGCTTATGGAACGGGGCCACCACGTATATCGCCACCACCCCATCGTCGACCAGCACGTTGACCAGCCTGATCACCGGGGCCCAGCTCTTCGGAGTCAACTACACCTCTGTCACCGTGAACTGGCCGGCCTACGGCGCGGGGTCCGGGACCGATACATCGGAAGGCTATGAGCTGGATGCGTCAACCGCCGCCAACTTTACCGGCCAGGTTTTCTATTCATCGACGACTCTTCCGGCGACGAGCACTTTGACGGTCACGGGCTTAACACCCCTTACCACCTATTACTTCCGCGTGGGCGGCTTGAACTGGAATAACGTGCCGAACTTCGCATTTGTCGGCTCCTCGGAGACTCTGTCGGTGCCGGCGCCGTCCGGGTTAAGCGGGTTTGCGCTTGGAGTTTCCAGCATCAGCTGGAGCTGGACCCCGGTGTCCGGCGCCCAAAGCTACAACCTCTATGGCTACGCGGCAGGGTCGACGACCAGTGTGGTGTCCACCAACATCACAGTTCTCCCTTATGCCGAGATCAACCTGTCGACCAACACGACCTACACCCGCGTCGTGACGGCGGTGCTCGATGGTTTAGAGGGCCCCCTGTCCGGTGCCGCCACGACCTATACTCTGGCGGCGGTCCCCGTCCTCCCGGTGGCCAGCCAGGTGCTTTACACGTCGTTCACCGTGACATGGGGAATGAACCAGAATCCTGGCATCACGCCGTACGAACTCAGCTTGTCGACGGATAACTTTGCGACGAATTTCTCCACTCCGGTGACTTTCGGGATGGATTTGACGGCCAACACGACGGGCCTGACGAATCTCGCGCTGTCCACCACCTACTATTTCCGCATCCGGGCGGAGAACGGCGATGGATTCAAGACTCCCTTCAGCGCGACGGGATCGACCGAAACCCTGGCCTTGCCGCTGCCCACCGGCTTCAGCGGATCGGCGCTCGGGGTGTCGTCCATCAGCTGGACATGGAATCCTGTTTTCGGGGCTTTGAGTTATAACGTTTATCCGGCCACCAACCCGGCGACGGTTCTGGCCAATGTCGCGACGCCGGGCTGGATCGAGACCGGGTTGTCCACCAACACGTCCTACGGGCGTGACGTGACGGCCGTTCTGGGCGTCAGCCTGGAGAGCGCGGTTTCCAACTCGACAACGGTCTATACCTTCGCGGAAGCGCCCACCGGTTCTTCCCTCGGAGGAGTGACAACCGTCAGCGCGGGGCTGACGTGGAGCGTCAATACCAATCCGAATTGGACCATCTTCGAGGCGTATACTTCGCTGCAGAACGATTTCGGAACCGCGATCAGCAGCTCGTTTACTGTTGGCTCAAGTGCGGATTTCACGCCGCTCCTGAGCAATGCGACCTATTACCTCCGGGTCCGTGCGCACAATGGCGATGGAATCCCCTCATCCTATGACCTGACTCTCAGCACCGTTACCCCCGCGGCCACGCCTATGAACGGAGCCTTTACGGCGGTGAGCGGATCATCGATTTCGATCACCTGGAGCGGGTCGACCAATAACCTGGGGACGTTCTACCAGGCGGAGCTCTCAACCATTTCCCTGGTGGGAATCGCGACTCAAACGATCGTTGTCAATAACGTCAATCCGACCTTCATTGGGCTGAACCCGAGCACTATCTATTACGCGCGGGTCAAAGCGCTCGGCTGGACAGGGGAAGACAGCGCCTATCTCCCTATCGGAAGCGTCATGACTTCGCCGACGGCCCCCACAAACCCGCGATTTGTGTCGGTCCAGATCTCCAGCCTCGCGGTCGCCTGGGACCCCGTCTCCGATCCCAACGCGCAGTATGTGGCCGAGCTGGCCATCGGCAGCCCGTATGGGGCCAAAGTCACTTCCACCACTCTACTGTCGACGGCGACCTTCTCGGGCTTAAACCCGAATGCCCTTTACTACTTCCAGGTGCGCAGCCAGAACCTGATCAGCCTGACCTATTCTGATTACAGCAGGAGCATTTCGACGTATACCCTGGCCTATGCGCCTGTGGCGTTGACCACGAATAGCGTCACGTCTGCCAGCGTGATACTCTTCTGGTCTGATGGCGGCAACCCGACGGGGACCCTCTACACCGCAGAGCGGAGCCTCGCCGGCGGCCCCTTCATCACGCTGCTGGCGCAGGGCAGCCTGAACTTTACGGACCTCACGGTTTCTCCCGGCACTACCTATACGTACCGGGTACGGGCACTGAACGGGAACGGGGTTCCCAGCGCGCCCAGCAATCTGGTCACGGTCACGACTCTCGGAAAGATCGTCGTCCCCAAGGTACCGAGCGGCTATTGGGCGGAAGGACAAGCGGCAGGAAACGCCTTCACCGCCACATATCATTGGGATGCGGTCACCGAACGGGTGGACGGGACTCCCTTAACGAACCTCGCGGGGTACGAGATCTATAAGTCCAAAAACATCCTGGCGCCGACCAGTGAATGGATCCTCGTGACGACGGTGCCGACCAATTCATACCCCGTCACACCCGTTGGCGGGTCCGAAGCCTACTATGCGGTGCGCGCGGTGGACTCGGCTGGGCTGGAATCAGACTATACGCACGCAATCGATGATTCGGCGGGTCTCATTAACTTTTTCATCGCTCCGGACGGCGTGACCCGTGCCCAGATCCCGCAAGTGTCGGCCAACATTCTGCGTCAGACGCACAACAGCTTTGCTTCGAACTTGTCGCTTCAGTGGGTGGAGGTGCCCTCCGATGAGACCGGACGCGTGGTGCGGTCCATGAAGCTGCAGGCGGTGTCGGATGCCACCGGCAACGCTGTCCCGAACTTCGCGTTTACCGATCCAGCGCTGGTTGGAATCATCACCTACGGGGTCTCCAACGGACAAATCGTCGCGGGCGCCCCGCAGTACAGCTGGCTGGGGACCGCCAATTCGCCTGCGTTGCCGATTCAAAACACCTATGCGCCGGCCGGCACAGGGCTGATGCCGGCGGCCCAGGCGGCCAATAATTTGTCCTTGTTCTGGTACGACGGGGCGGAATGGGTCAAAACAACCGGGCAGGTCGATGCGACCAATAATGCGGTGACCTTCCAGGGCCGGCAAGTGGGATATTTCCAGATCCGAGTGGCCTCTCATGCGCCGACGCCTACTCAGATCAGCTTGACCAAGGTCTATCCGCGCATCATCACGCCCAACGGCGACGGTTGGAACGATAAGGTGATCTTCCAGTTTGACAACCCTCAGCTCTTGCCGCTGAGCGGCCAGATTTTTGACGTGACGGGTGCCAAGGTTGCCGCGTTATCCGCCGGTCCGAACCCTGACTCTACACTGCAGTGGGATGGCAAAACTTCGGCGGGTGTAGTGGTCCCGGCCGGCATCTATCTGTATGAGGTCGATATCTCGGGCTCCTCTCCCGAAACAGGTACGGTGGTGGTCGCGCGATGAGGACCTTGCAAGAAATGTTAACTGGGGTTAAGCTTATGGGGGTGATTCCAATGAAACGCATCTTCGTTTACGTTTGCCTTTTGCCATTCGCTGTCTGCCATTTGCCATGTCCTTTGCAGGCCATGGCGACGCTTGGCAGCCTCACCCTGACCCGTGTCGCTCCACGCATTATCACGCCCAATGGCGACGGGTTCAACGATAAGGCCCGGTTTGAATTTGACAATCCGGAGCTCCTTCCAGTGAGCGGAACAGTTTACGACCTCAGAGGGGCCAGGGTCGCTGATCTGAGGGGCGGGACAGATCCTACGACCGTCCTTTTATGGGACGGGAAAGATGTGGATGGCCGCGCTGTGGCCGGGGGGATCTACATTTACCAGATCGAGTTCCAAGGGAAAACAGCTACCGGAACGGTTATTGTTGCCAGGTAGTGCCACTCAGACATATCTGTCTCCAGGAACGTGCCTCATCACCGACAGCCAGGGGGACAAAGTCCGCGGCAAGCTGGCGATCATCAAATGAAAAAAGCTACACTGCTTCTATGAAAAAGCTCAGTTCCATCGGGGTTGGTTCGGTGTTCCGAATATCTCTTGTGCTCGGCGCGGCGGCCGGAATTCTTATCGGAGTTGTTCTGATGATCATGGATTTCACGGACAGCCGTTTTCTTGAGGGAGTCGTCACTCTCGTATTGGCCCCCATTCTCTATGGCGTGCTGGGAGCGCTGGTCAACGCCCTGATGGCCTGGATTTATAATCAGGTGGCAGCCCGGCTCGGCGGCATTGAAATCACGCTGGAAGACTAAATCCGGACGTCCCGCCGTGCGCCGCCGCATCCCTCTCTTCTCGTTCCTTCTTTTATCCCTCGTACTGACGGCCTGCGCCAAGAACTTCGTCACGAAACGCCGCCAGGTGAAGTTTATTTCCCAGAAAACGGAAATCGAAATCGGTCGGAAAGCCAAAGAGCAAATCGTCAAGGAGTACGGAACCTATAGAGATCTTGACTGGCAGGTGTATCTCGATGAGGTTGGACAGCGCGTCGCCAGACAGTCAGACCGTCCTGACCTGCAGTATGACTTCACGATCATCGATACGGACATTCTGAACGCCTTCGCCGTCCCGGGAGGGTTTGTTTTCGTGACGCGCGGCCTTCTCGCCGAATGCAAAGACGAGGCGGAACTGGCGATTGTCCTGGGCCACGAAATTACACACATCGCGGCCTGGCATGGTTTGGAAATGCTTCAGAAGGCGGGACTCCTGGGGACCCTGACGGCCCTGGGGGCGATCGGTGGAGCGGCTCTCGGGGCTGGTGAAGCGGCCATCGCGCTCGCGCAAGCCGCCAGCATCTACGAGAACCTCTATCTCCTTGGCTACGGCCGTGCCAACGAACTTCAAGCAGATCAATATGGCGCGGTTTATGCCGCCCGCGCGGGCTATGATCCGGAAGCCATGCTCACTTTTTTCCAGCGGCTGGACGTCGTCGAAAAGGAAGAAATGGCCGGCCAGCATCTCAGTCCTTACTGGCTGGATCACCCGCCGACTCAGGAGCGCTTGAAGCGTTCGGCCAAGTGGATCGCGCAGGTGGAGCAGCTGGAAAAGAAGCCGGCGCTCGACTACAATCGGGACAAATATCTTTCAATGGTGGCACGGCTGCCGCATGGCGAATCCGCGGAGAGGGGCGTGATCGAAGGCCAGACTTACAAGAACGTCCCTTTCGGGATTACGCTGGAGGTGCCTCCGGGGTGGAAGATGGATAATAGCCGGGCGGAGACCCTTGTCGGGTTTGCCGGACCGGTGCCGGAAGTCCGGGGGAACCTCCAACGTTTTCGTCTCGGTCATGAAATTGGCGTCCAGGAGTTTGCCAAACAGGTCGCCCGGCAATGGGGTGTCCAGGAAGCGGCGGTCCGCGATGTGGATTATCCCGCCGGTCACGGGCTCCTCTGGCAATACGGGGGGGACTATGAACGTTTTCGAACGCTGCTTCTTGTCCGCGGGGATGCGGGGTATGCGGTGATGTGTCAGAGCACTTCTGAGCTGTATCTCCAATATCTTGTCGACTGCGAAAAGATCATGCGCAGCCTGCAAATCCAATAGTCCTTCCCCAAAAGACCTAATTTTCCGCGCCATTCGCTGTCGATATTTAGCCTTTCGCATCATGTACATTTTTGGTCATACCGTTTAAAATTTTAGTTGCTTGATCACCTTAACCATCTGCTCTAAAAACCTTCGTTCTCGCCACTGGATGCGAGCCCTGCTTGCGTTCAGTTTGGCTTTCGCCATGCCTCCTAGTAAAGGTCATGCCGCGCCAGGAACCAGCGGTGGGGATATCCTCAACTTCGCCACCGGCGTCCGTGCGATCGGAATGGGAGAAGCCTATACGGCCCAGGCCGACGATGTCTCCAGCCTCTATTGGAACCCTGCCGGCATCGGCCTTTTGAATCAAGGCCAAGCTTCCTTTATGTACAACCAAGCTTACCAGGGTCTTTCCTTCCAGAATGCGGCCATGGCCGTTCCCTTTGATTACGGTGGAATCGGAGCGAGTCTTTCTTATCTTTCCTATGGCACCATTAATGGATATGACGTCAAAGGGAACCCCGCGTCAGAGGTCAATGCTTATAGCGGCGTGGGGACCCTGGGCGGAGCCTACTACGGAGGACCCATCTCGATCGGTGCCAATGCAAAGGTTGTACAGGGCAAGCTGGCGGATACAAGCGCTACCGGATTGGCTGCTGATGTGGGGGCCATTTACACGATTCAGCACGAAATGAATGGAGGAACGATTCGTCTGGGAACGAGTATACGCAATATGGGTACGGGCCTCCGCTATATCAGTCAAACCGATCCTTTTCCGCTGGAGTGGCGTATCGGAGCGGCGGCCGTCCAGATGATGGACAAAAAGCTGAATTTTTCCGTGGATTATGGTCAGCAAAAAGATGTCCGTGGTGCCGTTTATGCCGGGGTTGAATATCTTCCTATCCCCATCCTGGCTTTGCGCACCGGGTATGCGGGAACTTACGCTGAAGGCAGCGGATTACGCGCCGGGATCGGCCTTCGCATCAAAGATTTTTCGTTTGATTACGCATACGCTCCCTATGGGGACCTTGGGTTGTCCCATCGCTATGAATTATCGTTCCGTTTTGGAGCCATCGAGCCTCGCCTGACGCCGGAGGAGCGGGTGCTCTACCGTCGCGCCAAGCTGGCCATGGCGCAAGGCAACTACGGTGAGGCGACCATGCTTATGGATTCTCTCGTCAGCATGGAACCGCACTATCGCCCGTTTCGACGGACCCTGGTGATGGCCATGAGAGATTACGAGTGGCAGGAAGGCGCCGAAAGCGCCATGGCGGTATTGAAGCCATCGGGCAGGGGAAATTACGATGACGCGATTGACATTAAGGAATTGGAGAGCCTGTTGAACCTGTCGGAGTCCGATGTTCGCACCGCGGATACTGGGTCGACGGAAAGCCCGGCCGAAACGAATACGCTGGCACCGATGATCGGTCCGAATGAGGTGCAACGATGAAACGGCGGTTCTTCCAACCATTTTTGGTTACAGGAGTGTTGCTTGTCGCGTCATCTTACGCGCGGGCGGCCCGCACCGCCGATCTCTCGGTTCTTAAGACGGCGCCGGCCAGCGTGACGGTCGGTCAGAACATCACGTACACGATTCTTGTGACCAACGTCGGACCCAATAACGCGACCAATACGGTTTTGACGGATACGCTGCCTTCCGGTGTCACGTTCGTCAGCGCCAGTTCCGGCTGCAGCGGCACCAGTACGATCACCTGCCAACTGGGGACCCTGGCCGCCAACGGCCAGGCGACCATCACCATCGTGGTCCAACCTTCGGTTCCCGGGTCGTATCAGAATACGGCCAGCGTGACCAGCACCACGGCGGATCCGGATCATTCCAATAATCAGAGCAGCGTGATCACCACGGTGACCGGAGGCGCCGATCTGGCGATTCAAAAAACGGGGCCGGCCACCGCCGCCGCCGGCAGCCTGATGACTTATACACTTCTGGTCACCAATGCCGGCCCCCTCACGGCCACCGGCACGGTCGTGACCGATGCGCTGCCCTCCGGCGTGACTTTTGTGAACGCTACGGTATTGCCGTCGGGAAGTTGTATCGGGACAAACACCGTGACGTGTTCCATCGGATCCTTGGCGGCCAACAGCCATGCGACCGTGACCATCGTGGTCACCCCTAATGTCGCCGGGAACATTACCAATACGGCCAGCGTTTCGGCGGGAACCCCCGATCCGGTTCTCACGAATAATCAGGCCAGCGTCACGACCGCGATTACGAACACAAATGAAGCCGATCTGTCCATCCTGGAATCCGGGCCGGCGGCGCTTGCCCAGGACATGAGTGCGGTTTATTCTCTGCTGGTTTCGAATAACGGTCCGAATACGGCGGTGAACACCCGGATCACCGATACGCTGCCCGCGGGCCTTACCTATATAAGCGCCACCACTACGGCCGGCACCTGTTCTTTTGCCGGAGGTACGCTCACCTGCGTCCTTGGAAATCTGCCGGTGAACGCCAATGCGACGGTGACGATTACCGCCACGGCCACGCAGCTGGGCAACATGACCAATACCGCTCAGGTCACCAGTGATACGCCGGACCCGGTTTCCGGCAACAATCAGGCTTCGGTCACGTCCCAGGTCACGCTGGGGGCGGACATCTCGGTGCAAATCAGCGGTCCGGTCACAGCCGTGGCCGGCAGTACGATTTCCTACACCGCCGCGCTGACCAACAGCGGGCCCAATACGGCGACCAACATTCATCTGACCGGAACGCTGCCCGCTGGTTTGATGCTGATGCAGGCGGGCACAAGCCAGGGAACCTGCGCGACCACCAGCGTCAGCTTTGATTGTTCCGTGGGAAGCGTGGCCGCCGGGGTCTCGGCGAACATGACGCTGCAGGTGCGCTCCAACCAGACAGGGTTGATCACCACAACGGTTCAGGCCACCAGCGATACACCGGATCCCAATCCCACAAACAATTCCGACAGTGCGACCACGAACTGGACGCCGAACGCCGACCTGGCTCTTCAGATGAGCGGCCCGGTGGCGGCCATCGGCGGAGCGCTGGTCAGTTATACCCTGACCGTTTCCAATCAAGGACCCAGTAATGCGGACAATACTCAGGTGGTCGACGCCTTGCCGGCGGAGCTCACCTATGTCAGCGCGACGACCAGCCAAGGGTCCTGCAGCGCCAGCGGCGCCACGGTGACCTGTCCGCTGGGGACGCTCGCGGTCGGCAGCCAGGCGACGGTGACGGTGACCGGCCGGGCCGCTCAGATCGGACCGGTCGTGAATTCGGCCCAGGCCACCAGCACGGTGCCGGATCTGAATCCGAATAACAATTCCGCTTCGTTGAGCTCCACGATCACGGATGGCGCCGATCTGTCCGTAAGCGGATACGCCCAGCCCACGACGGTTCTCCTCAACACGAATGTCACTTATTACTTTACGCTGTCGAACGGCGGTCCCAGCATCTCCACCAGCACGGTGTTCACGGATCCCCTCGGCTCCGGGCTCATCTTTCAGAGCGTGACGTCGGATGCGGGCAATTGCCTGAATAATTTCGGATTGGTGACCTGCACGTTTGGCGATATGCCGTCCGGCATCCAGGTCCATATCACGGTGGTCGCCAAAGCCACCTTGGGCGGCAGTATCACGAATACCGCTCAGGCCACCGGAGGGACGCCGGATCCCGATCTGAGCAACAACCAGGCTCCCGTCACGGTCAATGTCACTCCAGGGGCGGACTTGTCCATCCAGAAGAGCGCGCCCGGCTTCGTGCTGATCGGCTCGAGCATCACCTACACGATCACCGTGACAAACCATGGCCCTCTGGATGCCACCAATGTCATCATCAACGATCTCCTCCCGGCCGGCAGCCAGTTCTCTTCCGTCACCATGCCTCCGACGGGCGGGTACTATACGATGTCAGGCTCCTCAATGACGTTTTACCTCGGCGGCGCGCTCGCGGCCAACACCAGCGCCACCGTCACCCTTGTGGAATATCCCCTGTACATGGGAACCGTGACGAATGTCGCCACGGTTTCCGGCGATCAGTATGATCCGGACCCCACCAACAATATCAGCGCCGTGTCGAGCACGGTGGGCCTTGGCGGGGGAGGGAGCACCGGACTGGCGGATCTCGCGATCACGCAATCGGGTTCTCCCACAGGAACTCTGGGACACTCCCTCTTCTATTACCTGACGGTCACCAATGCCGGTCCCGACGTTGCCACCCATACGGTGGTGACCGATACGTTGCCGTCCGGGGTTACGTTTCAGGTCGCGACTCCCAGCCGGGGGACCTGTGCGCAAAATCAGGGGACCGTGAGCTGCGCCACGAACCTTCTGCCGGGGGACACCTACTCCGTGTCCCTTTATGTCACGCCGACCGCGACCGGGACCCTGACGAACATCGCCAGTGTGGGGAGCGACACGCCGGATCCGAACCCGTCGAACAATTACAGCAGCTTTCTGACGCTCGTCAGCGGCGGAGCGGATTTGGAGTTACTGCCGCTCGCCGGCCCGACGGACGTGCTGGTGGGATCGACCGCCACCTACACGATGACCCTCATCAATCACGGACCCAATACGGCCCAAGCCCCCTATATCTACGCGCCCACGCTCTCCGGGATGACGGTCTTAAGCGTCTCGGCCGGCTGCACGAGCAGCCTCTGGTACTGGTATACCACCATCGAGTGCGTCTCCGCGGACCTCCCGGCCGGTTCGTCGACGACGTTCACCTTCCAGGCCACGTTCCCCAATCCGGGTCAGCCGACGAATTATTTCCAGGCGTACAGCGTCACGGCGGATCCTGTTTCGACGAACAACGTGCAGACGGCCACGCTGAATATCCATTATCCGATGCCGGCGCTCACGGCGATGAGCCCGGTCCAGGCCGTGGCGGGCGACGGCGGGCTGACGCTGACGGTGACGGGCAGCGACTTCATCCCAGGCGCCCAGATCGTCTGGAATGGCAACGGTCGATCGACCGTCTTTGTCAGCAGCCAGACGTTGACGACGGTCCTGTCGGCCACCGATTTTGCCAGCACGGGCACGGTGACCGTGGCGGTGGCCAATCCGGTCCCGAGCGCGGCCTCGAACACGCTGACCTTCAATATCGTCAGTCCGGGTGCCGACCTGGCGATTCGAACGCGCGGACCGGCTGCGGTGACGGCCGGGACACCGATCACCTATACGCTTCAGGTCACCAACAATGGCCCGAGTCCGGCCACGGGAACGATTGTGACCGATGCCCTGCCCTCCGGTCTTTCGCTGGTAAGCGCCAGCGCCAGCCAGGGGTCCTGCACCTCGTCGGGCAACAATGTGACGTGTCAACTGGGAAATATCGACGTCAGTCAGGTGGCCAATGTCACCGTTGTGGCCAATACGGGGCAGCTGGGAACGATCGTCAACACCTCCAGCGTCACGGCGGCCACGGTGGATCCGACGACTTCCAACAATCAGGACAGTTTGACGACGATTGTCGCCAACGGCGCGGACCTTTCGCTCCAGGAAGCGGGACCCGCGACGGATGCCCTGGGCACCCCGATCACATACACTCTCCTGATTGCGAACAGCGGGCCGAGCTCCTCGACCGATACGATCGTGACCGATACCATGCCTTTCAACAGTGCCTATGTCAGCGCGACGGCCAGCCAGGGAACCTGCGTTCAGACGGATCAAATCGTTCAATGCAGTCTCGGGACTTTGGCGGCGGCTACTAATGCGACGATCAGCATCGTAGTCATGCCTCTTTCAACAGGGACCGTCACCAATGCGGCCCAGGTGGCGAGCGCCACGGCGGACCCGGCACCGGCCAACAACCACGACAGTCTGACGACGACGGTCACGGCCAGCGCGGACCTGTCGATCCAGAAGACCGGACCGGCGCAGGTCGGACTTGGCAACAATATCACCTACACCATCCTGGTGGCCAACAACGGGCCGAATACCGCGACAAATACCGTGGTCTCCGATCCGCTGCCAGCCGGGCTGTCTTTTGTCAGCGCGACGTCCTCCATTGGCTCCTGCTCGAACAGTGCCACCGGAACCGTGACCTGTTTATTGGGGAGTCTGGCCAACGGGACCCATGCCACGATTTCCGTTACGGCGGCCGTGACTCAGGTCGGATCGATTACGAACACCGCCCAGGTGTCGAGCGATATCCTGGATCCGGTCTCGGCCAATAACCAGGGCAGCGCCACCACCGTCGTGTCCATCAGCGCGGATCTGTCCTTGAGGATGTCGGGCCCGGCGACGGCGATCCTGGGAACCCCTTTCTCGTACACGCTTCTGGTGACCAATAACGGTCCCCTCCTGGCGACCCAGGCGGTCGTGACCGATTCGCTGCCGGCCGGACTGAATCTTCTGGGCGTTGCGACGAGCAGCGGGACTTGCAGCGGTGTGAGCACCGTGACCTGCCATCTGGGGGACCTGGCGCCGGGAGGCAGTGCCGTGATCACCCTGAACGTGCGGCCGGCCGCGCTCGGCGGCGTTCAGAACATCGCGCAGGCGACCAGCGGAACGCCGGATCCGGATTTGTCGAACAATTCAGACAGCGCGGCGACGCAGGTGAATAATCCTCTGCCCACGCTGTTCAGTCTTTCCCCCAGCTCGGCGACGGCGGGCGGGCCCGGCTTCACGCTGGCGGCCACCGGAAGTGATTTCGTCAACGGGGCGGTTCTCGAATGGAACGGCCAGACTCTGGCCACCACCTTCGTCAGCAGCACTCAGGTGACCGCTGTCATTGCGTCCGGCGCGCTGGTCAATCCGGGAACGGTCACGGTGGTTGTCCTGAATCCGGCGCCTGGAGGAGGGCTCTCGAATAGCCTGACCTTTACGATCGCCATGCCTCTGGCCCCGACCGTCAACGATCAGCCGGTGACGGTCGACTTCAATACGGCGAAAGCGATCGTGCTTACAGGGGCGGATCCCAACGGCTATTCCCTGACCTTCGGCACCATCACCGCGCCGGGCCACGGCACGTTGTCGGGCGGTGGCGCCAACCTGACCTATACGCCGGCTCACAATTACGCGGGGCTCGACAGCTTCACCTTCCTGGCCAACAACGGCTACCTGAACAGCGCTCCCGGCGCCGTGTCGATCACGGTCAGTTCGCCGACGGCCGGGCCGGTGGCCGATCCTCAGCAGATATCGGTGGCTTTCAATACGGCCAAGGGCATTTTATTAACGGGATCTGACCCGAATGGACTGAGTTTAACGTTCAGCACCGTGACGGCGCCGGCTCATGGGTCCTTAACCGGTTCCGGGGCGAATATCACTTACATGCCCGATACGAACTATTTCGGTCCGGACAGCTTCACTTTTACGGTGAACAATGGGTTCCAGAACAGTCCGTCAGCCACCGTTTCCATTGTGGTGAATCAAGCGCCCACGCCCACGCTGACCGCGATCACTCCCGGCTCCGCCCTGGCCGGCTCTCCGGCCTTCACCCTGGCCCTTACCGGAACGAATTTCCTGCCGGGTTCGGTCGTGACGTGGAATGGATCGAGCCGGACCACGACATTTGTCAGCGCGACGCAGCTCACCGCGGCCATCCCGGCCGGCGACATGGACTACAGCCAGGAAAATTCAACGGCGTCGGTTCAAGTCCTGAACCCGGACACCCAGCGGACACAGGCGCTGCCTTTCTCCATCCTGTTCAATGCGACCGGTGATTCCATCATGGTGGAACCGGACGGGAAGACCATCGCCATGACGGACACCCAGCAATTTGCGGCTCACTACTTCCACCGTGGTCAGGAATTGTCCGGCGTGGTCTTTCAATGGAATGTTTCCAATCCGGACGGCAGCATCAGCGCGTTGGGGACTTTCCGTCCGTCGCCCTCGACGGTCAGCCAGCGGTTGTTTACGGTGACCGCTTCGGCGAATGGTGTGAGCGGTTCCGCTAAAGTCACGGTCCTGGCCCCCGGCGCTTCGCTGACGGGAGACCTCTGCGGCGCCTATGCCTATCCGGTGCCCTGGAAGCTGAGCCTGGGCGCGCCGGGGATCACCTTCACGAATCTGGCGACAGGCGCCCGCATTCGGATCTTCACCCCCAGCGGTCAACCCGTGCAAACGCTGAAGTCCCCGGACGGCGGCCTTGTGGTTTGGGACCTGCGCAATTCTGCCGGCGACCGCGTGGCCAGCGGGGTCTATCTCTACATCGTCGATTCGGCAGGCGGTTCCTGTTCCACCAAGAGCGGAAAGCTCGTTATCATCCAGTAAATCTTCTGGTCATTCGGCGTAAGCACCCTCCTGAGAGTGAATAAGCCTGGATTCTATGGATTCAAAAAATCAGCTCGGAAGCTTCCGTCCGTGTGATTTGCCGATCGCGACTATAGTAAAATAACCGCGATTTGATTCACCATCGGTTGCGGGTGTAACTCAATGGTAGAGTGCCAGCCTTCCAAGCTGGCTACGTGGGTTCGATTCCCATCACCCGCTCCAAATTTTCGTACAATCAGGACCTATTTGCTGGGGTAGCTCAGCTGGTAGAGCACTTCATTGGTAATGAAGAGGTCGTGGGTTCGATTCCCATCCCCAGCTGTTTTGTAAATATGTAGGGGCCGGCCTTGTGCCGGCCCGGAATGATAATTAAATTGGGATTGCGGGCGGGCACAAGGCCCGCCCCTACGAGAGATGAAGGAGATTGATCATGTCTAAGCCTAAGTTTGAGCGCACCAAGCCGCATGTGAACGTGGGGACGATTGGGCACGTGGACCATGGGAAGACGACGTTGACGACGGCGATTTTGAAGGTACAGT
>Ga0182027_10008352_pt1 | contig 15089 bp, 11 predicted proteins | sample 712E1DmetaG_FD_121300 | JGI IMG/M metagenome (GOLD analysis project Ga0182027, IMG submission 121300) | Permafrost microbial communities from Stordalen Mire, Sweden - 712E1D metaG (Illumina Assembly) | ecosystem: Environmental > Terrestrial > Soil > Wetlands > Permafrost | place: Sweden... | reverse complement strand
GTCATCGTGTATTGTCCGATACCTTCCAGCAAGGCGGCGAAAATTCCGAAGAACCAAAGATTTTTGTGCGACCAGGCAATGCCGGCCGAACGTTTTAAAATGTCGCGATAAAGAAACATAAAAGTTCATCTTCTTCGCCCTCCTTGTAGAGTGCGAACAAGAATATTAATTGAGGTAATTATATCTTTTTATATTATAGCACAAAACATAATAACCGAATAGTTACCAGCTGTTGAAGTTTTTGATAATTGCCTGCCTGCCGGAAGGCAGGGAAAATTAGAAAATTTGATAATTTGACGTTTGATTTTAACAGCTAATTTTCTAATTCTCAAATTTTCCAATTTTTAATTTTTATATAACAAAACCGCCCCATTTCAGGGGCGATTCTATATAAAGAGCTTGTTTATGAATTTAAGGGCGGCTGGCAAAATATTCGGCGGTTAATTTTTCCGCTTCGGCCTCGGTTGTAAAATCTTTTTCCAAAAGATACTCTTCCAGCTCTTTTTTGATTCGGCCGAGTTCCGGTCCCGGCGCAATGTGTCCGTATTTTATAATCATTTTCCCGAGTTTTAAATTCGGCGCCAGAGAATATTTGGGATTGCCGGCAATCTCTTTTTCCGCGGCGGACAACACCTCGCGAATTATTTTTTCTTCCGCCTGCGCCTGATTTTTTTCTTCCTCCGGAGTCAATCCGGCGCCCAATTTTCCATAATTGTCAGCCACGGCCAGATTTATTAAATCAGCAACCAAATTTTTATCGCTTTCTAAAATTAATTTAACCGTATCTTTTTTGGCGCGTTTAAAAGCTTCTTCTTGGCTCAATTCCGCCGCTGGTAAAAATCGGTCTAAAATTTTTCGATAACAAAACTGATGATTTTTGATGAGCCAGCTGATATCTTTCATCTCGTCGTTGGAAAAACGCAAGCGCGCCAGCATTTCCTTTGCTTTTTCCGCGCCGACATTTTCATGATTTTTAAAACTGACTTTTTTTACGCCATCGGCGATTGTTTCTGTTCGTGTTTCCGGTTTGCCAAGGTCGTGCGTAATCGCCGCCCATTTCAAACGCAGGCCGGCATTTTGAGGAAGATTGTCGCCAACCAAGCAAGTGTGTTTAAAAACATCGCCCTCCAAATGATACGGCGGACCTTGTTCACAATCTTGCAAACTTTTTATTTCCGGCATCACTTCTTTTAATAATTCCAGATTGTCCAAAATTTCCAAAAATTTTCCGGCCGCGCCGCTTTTCAAAGCCGCGTCGCATTCTTGCTTGATTTTTTCCGCAGCGACCATTCTTATTTCCGGCGCGTGCTTGCGAATCGCTTCTTCGTCTTTGGGGTCAGGAGTAAAACCGGTTCGCAAGGCAAAACGGGCAAAACGCATCATCCGCAACTTATCTTCGGCAATGCGCTCTTCTGGATTGCCGACAAATTTTAATTTTTCCTCATTAATATCTTTCATGCCACCGGCATAATCAATAATATTTCCGGACAGCGGATTGTAATACAAGGCGTTCATGGTGAAATCGCGGCGCGAAGCATCGTCGCCCGGGTTCATTACCGGCTCGGTCCATTCCGGACGGCGGCCGTCAATATATTCGCCTTCTTGGCGGAAAGTGACGATTTCATATTCTTCTTGGCGAATTTTGAAGCGCGTGACGGCGAATTGTTTGCCGGTAAAGTCCAGCCAAATTTCTTTGGCTTCCAGGCGTTTATAAATTTCATCTTCCGGCCAAGACAAAGCTTCGGCGCCGAGATAATGCGTAATCAATAAATTTTTAACTTCTTCCGGTTCCAGATTGGTGGCAAAATCAACGTCTTTCGGTTTTTTACCTAAAAGGCAATCGCGCACAAAACCGCCGGCGATAAGCAAATGCGCGCGGCGTTTGGCGGTTTGTCCGCCCGCGGAATTTTCCCGCGAAACCTTCGCTTCATTTTTAAACATTTCCACCAGCTCCGCGGCGCCGGAACCGATTTCATAATCAACATCGCCGGTTCTTTTCCGAATTTCATTTTGCAGTTCGGATAAATTGCCGATATTCCGCACCGCCATTTTATATTCCTCGCCGCTTTCTTTATGAAAAACAAAATTCCGAATAAACTCTTTGGGATGACCCTCTTTTTTTCCGATCTCAAAAATACGCTGCTCTTTATCTTGAGAGACTGCCTCATCAATGTTGCCTCTATTTTTTTCCGGTTCAAAAATTTTCGGCTCAACCTCACGATAAAAAAAATTGTCTTCGCCTTCGGACATAAATTTAAAATTACAAAAAAATTAATTACAAGCCGCCAAGCTACAAATTACTTGTTTCCAAAGAAACAGCGGGCGGGACGAACACCGAGATGGCCATGCGGATCCCCAGGGTCAGGGGCAGCCACAGGGAGCGCGTGGTGGCCAGGAAGCCAACAGGAGGAGACGAGGCGAGCGCCCGTCCCGGTGGACAACCAAGTCCAACCAACTTCATCTAAATGCTTGCCAGTTTCTTTAAAATATTTATTCTGGAATATCAAATAATCTTCCAACGTCAGAGCTTGATCCTTTTTAACATCTTTGCCTTTAATATTCAGAGTTTTTTCAAGTTCGGGGCGGTCTTTGAGATTTTGAGCTTTGTGAACAAGAACAAGGCGAGGCTTATCTGTGTTTTGGCTGGCAAACTGAATTCCCTTTAAATTTTGAACGGTACTGCTTGATTTAATAGCGTCATAATAGCCGTTATCCATCTTCATCTTTTCCGATAAATCTCCGATATCTGGGGTGGGCGGAATTATGAGCAACTCATCAAAACCATTCTGCTCAATCGCCTGTTCTATTTCACTTTTATTTTTTTCCCAGATTTCACGGACAGTATCTTCGAAATCGGGCGGCAAATCAACATTGGTTGCTTGATAAAAAGAGAGAAAATCGGCGAATTTAGTTTCTAGGACGATATTGATAGTTTCTTGCCGGCCGTCGGGATGAGTGTAATTAGCCGAGATTGAATGGAATTTTTCTTTTTCCTTATTCTGCAACGCTAAAATTTGTTCTCTGATTTTTTGCAGAGTTTCGGCGTCAACTTGCTTGTCGCCGGCAACTTTGGCATAGAGATCGTTTAATTGCCCAGCAGTATTTGATAATTCCGGATTAGTCGCGGAAACTTCAATCTTCGGCCGAGAGTTTTCTCCACCTTCATTATTTTTTCCGCCTTTGGCATCGGCGATATTTAGTTGTTCGTTAATATTTTCGGGCATAAATTACAAAAGAAAAAAATAAAAATAAAATACAAACCGCCAAGCTACAAATTACTTTTCAAAAGAAACAGCGGGCGGGACGAACACCGAGATAGCCACACTGATACTCCGGGTCATTGGCAGCCACACGGAGCTTGTGGTGGCCAGGATGCCAACAGGAGTCGACGAGGCGAGCGCCCGCCCCGGTATTAAGCCATTGGCCGCTTTTTTCTTTATAGTCAGAAATATGGATATTTGACTCTTCAAAGACTTTTCTTTCCATTATTAGAAAATCAATTAAATTCATCTGCTCGTCCGGATTTTGTGCAAAAAGTTTTCGAGCATCTCCGGCCGTAATATTCAAATGGACGTCTAAGCCGTTTTCTTCTTGGATTTTCGGCAAGGTTTTTTTGTGAAAAATAATAATTCTTGGTTTGTCGGCATTTTCGCTCTTGGCGCCGGCAAACCCGCCGCCCGCGTCAAAACTTGAACCGGTATAATACCCGTTCTCCATTTTCATTTTTTCTGACAAATCTCCAGTGTCTGCAACAGGCGGGATTATTAACATATCATCAAAACCGTTCTGCTCAATTGCTTGTTCAATTTTGGTTTGGTTTTTTTCCCAAATATCGCGGATAGTGTCTTCAAAGTTGGGCGGCAGATAGATGTTGGTTGTTTGATAGAAAGAGAGAAAGTCCGCCAGCCTGGTTTCCAGAGTTAGGTTGATAATTTCTTGTTTGCCATCGGGATGAGTGTAGCTAGCGGAAATTAAATGAATTTTTTCTTTTTCCTTATTCTGCAACGCTAAAATTTGTTCTCTGATTTTTTGCAGGGTTTCCGCGTTGATTTGCTTGTCGCCGGCAACCATAGCGTGCAAATCATTAAGTTGATCGGTGGTTTTTGACAATTCCGGATTATCTGCAGAAATTTCAAAACTCGGTCGAGAACTTTCTCCGCCTTCATTATTTTTTCCGCCTTTGGCATCGGCGATATTTAGTTGTTCTTTAATATTTTCAGACATAAATTAACAGCGATTATAAAAATTATTTTCCGCCGAATCGAGAAACGTTTCTTAATAGAATTTTCATCATCGCATTTGGCAAATCTTTGATTGTGTCAGGAATAATGCTATCTTCGCCAAAATGAAATTTCACACATTTTTTAATTTCCGGATCACTGCTGATTGCCAGCCCCTCAAAGGGAGTCTTTTTTCTGGCCTCCAATACTGCGTCCCTTGTATCAGTTTCCTGCGTCGTGCTATCACTGATAAAAACCGCCAAACTGCCAACCTGATCATATTGAGCTTTAGCAATACTTTTCTGCTTATTTAAACGTTCCATTGCCGCCTCAACTGAGTTGCCATCTTCATTTTCGCCACCAAAACTTGTCAGCATTGAAATCATCCGCTCCTTAACCGGACCGGAAAAATCTTCCTCAAATGATTTGATTAAATAACTTTCATCTTCCTTAACGTTATGATCATCGCTAGCCAGAACTTCCACCTCCACATTAGTTTTCTTCGCCGCTTCCGCCATGGCAATGCAAGCCTTAACGGCATTTTCGATTCTTCCTTCCTGCTTCATTGAGCCGCTAACGTCCACAATAATTTGCAAAAGGAAATGTTTTTCCCGGAAATTTTCTTTTTTGCCCAACGGTTTTTCCATGCCCGAACCATAATTTTTTACCAGCCGCCTGACATCAAAATTTTTGCCGCGGCGTTTCCATTCTTCTTCCGGCTCATCATTTTTTGGAAAATATTGCTTAAACAGCCGGCTGATCTGGGAAGTTATCGGACTAAGCTCGGCAGACAATTCGTTATATTTTTTTCTGGCTTCCGGATCGCTAAAACCATCGCGATTTTTTAATATATCGTGCTTGGCTTTTTCATATTCATTTCCGCTCTCGGCTTGTTTTTGCAGTTGCTGTTTAACTTCAATTTGTTTTTGCATTAAACGGCTGTCGTGCTTCTGCTGCATATACTGTAAAAATTTCTTGAGGTGCGGCGGCCAATTTTCCGTATCAGCTGGATTAAGCATTGGCGCTTCCGGATCAATATTTCCCGGCTCGCCCGGTCTGCCTGGTTTTCCTTTCCCCGGCTTACCCGGTTGCTTGCCGCCTTCTTCCGGCTTTCCGCCGTTAGAACCAGGTTCCCCTTCGCCGTCAGATTCTTTGCCAGGCTCCGGTTTGCCTTCACCACCCGATTCTTGACCATCTCCTTCATCTCCTTCGCCCTTAGAATTTTTTGGCGCTTCCGATTTATCATCTCCGGATTCTGATTTTTCTTGATTGGATTTATCCGATTCTCCTTCTTCGCCCTTTTGCTGTTTTTCCGGCGGATATTTATCCAGCAATTCTTTATAGACCGGCCAAATTTGCGTAAAAAATAAATTTTTAAAAGCCGAGCTGATTTTCAAAGCCGGTGTCTTACTGTCGCCGGTAATTTTATATAAAGCGTCTTTGACTTTTTCATAAGCCGCTTGAACGTCGGGATTTAATTCTTCCAGCTTCCATGGCTTCTTATAATCTTTTAATTCATTACTAAAAATTCGCCATAAGCTGTCCACTTTTAATAAAAATTGGAATTGACTGGCCGGATCAGCCTCTTTTAAATGATTGCCGATTGAGGGTAAAATCAATAATCTGTTTTTTTCAAATAAATCTAAATTCGCTCCAGGATTCATCGGTCCGCCTACAATTCTTTCCATCCGCGGATCTTCCAAACAATTCAATAGTCCGCTGGCGGCGCCGCGTTCATAGCCGTCCGCCTTGGCTCTTCTTCCCGCTTCCTCAAGAATAGAAAAATCAGTGTATAAAGCATGGCCGACTTCGTGCGCAACTTCGCCGCGCATAAATTTTTCCGGCGCATTGCCGGAAACATAGATAAAAGGAATGCCAACCAAAAATGATTTGCGTTTTTTATGATCTTCGACAATCTCGCCTTTCTCATTAACCACTTTAGCCGGAATGCTGGCACAACAAAAAGTCTCTAGCGTCGGATCGGTATAGCATTCAATCAGGCGATCCGGATGCTTAACCCAGCTTTCCGCCTTATTCAAATTTTTTTCAATTTGATCCGGCGTAACCTCAGCCGAGTTTTTCTGCATCAGCGCCATAAACTCCTCGGGATCAGCCAAAGCCTTCTCGTCTTTAAATGTTTCCAGTTCTGGGCTAAAAAATTCGTTTTTCATACAAAATATATTAAAATATTCTAATTACCACTGCATACTGTTATTGTTCGTTGATATTTTCGAGCATAAATTACAAAAAAAAGAAAAAATAAAAATTAAATACAAGCCATCAAGCTACAAATTACTTTTCAAAAGAAACAGCGGGCGGGACGAACACCGAGATCGCCACGCCGATACCCAGGGCCACAGGCATCCACAAAGAGCTTGCGGTCGTCAGGAGACCAACAGGAGTGGACGAGGCGAGCGCCCGCCCCGGTGGATTGCCAAGTCCAGCCATCCACATCTAAATGCTTGCCGGTTTCTTTAAAATATTTCTTTTGAAATATCAAATAATCTTCCAGTGTCAAGGCTTGATCCTTTTCAACATCCTTGCCTTTAATGTTCAGAGTTTTTTCGAGCTCGGGGCGGTCTTTGAGATTTTGAGTTTTATGAATAAGAACAAGGTGAGGCTTGTCGGCATTTTGGCTAGTAAAAGGAATTCCATTTAAATTTTTAACACTACCACCTGATTTAACATAGTCAAAATAACCGTTCTCCATCTTCATTTTTTCCGATAAATCTCCGATATCGGGAGTGGGCGGGATTATCAGCATCTCATCAAAACCATTCTGCTCAATTGCTTGTTCTATCTCACTTTGGTTTTTTTCCCAGATATCACGGACAGTGCTCTCAAAATCAGAGGGCAAATCTACTTTAGTTTCTTGATAGAAAGAGAGGAAGTCCGCCAGTCTGGTTTCCAGAGTTAGATTGATAATTTCTTGTTTGCCATCGGGATGAGTGTAGCTAGCGGAAATTAAATGAAATTTTTCTTTTTCCTTATTCTGCAACCCTAAAATTTGTTCTCTAATTTTATTTAGAGTTTCGGAATCAACCTGTTTGTCACCGGCAACCTTAGCGTACAAATCATTAAGTTCACTAGTGGTTTTTGACAATTCGGGATTCGCCTGAGAAATTTCAAACTTCGGCCGAGAATTTTCTCCGCCTTCATCATTTTTTCCGCCTTTGGCATCGGCGATATTCAATTGTTCGTTAATATTTTCGGGCATAAATTTAAGTAACTATTAAAATATCCATATTGCCGCCGTGCTATTCTTGAGTCGCCGGCTTCAATTTTAGCCGCCAAACAAAAGTAATAAAATTGCCAACCAAGCCTTGAGCAACATAATCCTTGTTTACACCTTCGGCCAGCAATTTGGCGCGCATATCCCAAGCTTGTTTCGAATCAAGACCAGCTAAGCCTTGAGCAACATAACTCTTATCAACGCCTTCAGCTAGCAGTTTTTCACGCATAGCCCAAGCCTTATCTGAATCAAGACCGGCTAGACCATGAGCGACAGCACCCTTATTCATGTCCTTGGACAGTAATTTTTCACGCATAGCCCAAGCTTTTTCTGAATCAAGGCCAGCCAAACTCTCGGCTACATAGCCCATCATATTTTTGTCTTCATATTTATTTAATAATTTTTCACGCATAGCCCAAGCTTTTTCTGAATCAAGGCCAGCCAAACTTGTAGCAATAGCACCTTTGTTCGTGTCTTCATCCAATAATTTCTCGCGCATTGTCCAGGCTTGCTCTGAGTTAAGACCAGTAAGACCAAAGGGTACGCGAATTTTGTCCACCTCGTTAGTTAGCGATTTAGCGCGTATATCCCAAGCTTGCTCAGAATCAAGACCGGCCAGGCCCGCAGCGACAGAACCCTTAGATGTGCTTTGGTCTAGTAATTTTTTACGCAGCGCCCAAGCTCGTTCTGAATCAAGACCGGCAAGGCCCTCGGCGACACAACCTTTATCCGCACCTTCGACTAATAATTTTTCACGCATTGCCCAGGCTTGTTCTGAATCAAGACCGGCCAGTCCTTGAGCGATCCAGTTTTTGTTAGCGCCTTCAGCCAGTAATTTTTCAATATAGTCCAACGACCTTTTTTCAAACACTTGTAATTTTTTTTCGAAATAGCCTGGCATTTCTTTTTCTTTATTCTGCAACGCTAAAATTTGTTCTCTGATTTTTTGCAGAGTTTCAGTATTAATTTGCTTGTCGCCGGCAACCTTGGCATAGAAATCATTAAGTTGCCCGGATGTATTCGACAATTCCGAATTATCCGCAGAAATTTCAAAACTCAGCCGAGAGCTTTCTCCGCCTTCATTATTTTTTCCGCCTTTAGCGTCGGCGATTTTTATTTGTTCGTTAATATTTTCGAGCATAAAGTTAATGTAATTATTGAAATATCCTGATTGCCGCCAACACTACTCTTGAGTCGCTTGCTTGGCTTTTATCCGCCGACCAAAAGTTCCATTACCACCAGCCAATCCCACAGCGATACAGCTTTTACTAATACCATCGGCCAGTAATTTTTCACGCATGTCCCAGGCTTTCTCTGAATCAACACCAGACAAGCTTTCTGCAACAGTGCCTCTATCCGCGCCATCGGCCAGTAATTTTTCACGCATGTCCCAGGCTTGCTCCGAATCAAGTCCGACCAGACTATAGGCGACAGAGTATTCGTCCGCACCTTCGGCCAATAATTTGACGCGTAGAGCCCAAGCTTTTTCCGAGTCAAGACCGGCCAGACCATAAGCGACATAGCCTTTGTCTACGCCTTCGTCCAAAAATTTTTCACGCATAGCCCAGGCTTGCTCTGAATCAAGTCCGCCAAGGCTTTGAACAATCCGATCTTCGCTCACACCGTCGGCCTGCAATTTAGCGCGCATAGCCCAGGCTTTTTCCGAGTCAAGACCGGCCAGACCATAAGCGACCGAGTCTTTGTCTGCGCCCTCGTCCAGCAATTTTTTGCGCATATCCCAAGCTTGTTCAGAATCAAGACAGGCCAACCCATGTGCGACCCAGCCTTTATCGGCGCCTTCGGCCAGTAATTTTTCACGCATATCCCAGGCTTGCTCCGAATCAAGGCCGGCTAAACCTTGTGCGACCCAGCCTATGTTTGCGCCCTCATTGATTAATTTTTCACGCAGAGCCCAAGCTTGTTTGGAATCAAGTCCGGCCAGGCCTTTAGCAATCCGATCTTTGTCTGCGCCTTCGGCCAGTAATTTTTCCATACAATCCAGGGATCTTTTTTCAAAAATTTGTAGTTGTTCAGAGGCTGAACGAGGCATTTCTTTTTCCTTTTTTTGCAATGCAAAAATTTGTTCTCTAATTTTATTTAGAGTTTCAGCATCAACTTGCTTGTCGCCAGCAATTTTAGCGTGGAGCTCGTTAAATTGCCCAGTGGTTTTAGATAATTCCGTATTATCCGCGGAAACTTCAAGCTTCAGCCGAGAGCTTTCTCCGCCTTCATTATTCTTTCCGCCATTGGCATCGGCGATATTCAATTGTTCGTTAATATTTTCGGGCATAAATTACAAAAAATAACAATAGTATACAAACCGCCAAGCTATAAATTACTTATTTCAAAAGAAACTGCGGACGGGACGAACTCCCAAATAACCACGACCTTTTTGGTCAAGGGCTACGTAGAACTCACGATTGCCGGGAAACCAATAGGAGCTGACGAAACGAGCGCCCGTCCCGGTACCGAGCCATTGGCCGCTTTTTTCTTGACAATCAGAAATATGAACACCCGACTCTTCAAAGATTTTTCTTTCCATTATTAGAAAATCAATTAAATTCATCTGCTCGTCCGGGTTTTCTTCAAAAAGCTTTCGAGCGTCTCCGGCCGTAATGTTTAAATGAACATCTAAACCGTTTTCTTTCTGTATTTTCGGCAAGGTTTTTTTGTGGAAAAGAATAATTCTTGATTTATCGGCATTTTCGCTTTTGGCGCTAGCAAATCCGCCGTCCTCTTTAAAATCTGAGCTGGTAAAATAACCTTTTTCCATCTTCATTTTTTCTGATAAATCTCCGGCATCCACAATAGGCGGGATTATCAGCATCTCATCAAAACCATTCTGCTCGATTGCTTGTTCTATCTTATTTTGGTTTTTTTCCCAGATATCACGGACAGTGCTCTCAAAATCAGAGGGCAAATCTACTTTAGTTTCTTGATAAAAGGAAAGGAAGTCCGCCAGTCTGGTTTCCAGGGTTAGATTGATAATTTCTTGTTTGCCATCGGGATGAGTGTAGCTAGCGGAAATTAAATGAAATTTTTCTTTTTCCTTATTCTGCAATGACAAAATTTGTTCTCTGATTTTATTTAGAGTTTCGGAATCAACCTGTTTGTCACCGGCAACCTTAGCGTACAAATCATTAAGTTTACTGGTGGTTTTTGACAATTCGGGATTCGCCTGAGAAATTTCAAACTTCGGCCGAGAGTTTTCTCTGCCTTCATTATTTTTTCCGCCTTTGACATCAGCGATATTCAATTGTTCGTTAATATTTTCAGACATAAAATAAATTTTATTATAAAAATATCCGGATTGCCGCCGGGCGCTACTCTTGAGCCGCCGACTTCAATTTTAGCCGCCAGACAAAAGTAGTATAATCACCGACCAAGCCTTGAGCGACATTACCCTTATCCGTACCATCGGCTAGCAATTTTGCTCGCATATCCCAAGCTCGTTCCGAATCAAGACCGGCTAAACCATGAGCGACCCATTCTTTCTTTGCGCCTTCGGCTAGCAATTTTGCTCGGAGAGCCCAGGCTCGTTCTGAATCAAGACCGGCCAAGCCTCTAGCAACACCGCGTTTATCCGCGCCTTCGGCTAGCAATTTGGCGCGCATTTCCCAGGCTCGTTCTGAATCAAGACCAGCTAAGCCTTGAGCGACATCACCCTTATCTGTACCATCGGCTAGTAATTTTTCGCGCATGGCCCAAGCTCGTTCGGAATCAAGTCCGGCTAAACCTTCGGCAATCCAACCTTCCTGCACACGCACACCTTCTTCAGTCAACGATTCAGTGCGTAGAGTCCAGGCTCGTTCTGAATCAAGACCGGCCAAGCCCATGGCTATATGATATTTATGAAGTCCTTTAGCCAGTAATTTTGCTCGCATATCCCATGCACGTTCTGAATCAAGACCGGCAAGACCATTGGCGATGTTGCTTTTAAAACCGCCTTCTTCAGCCAGTAATTTTTCGCGCATGGCCCAAGCTCGTTCGGAATCAAGACCCACTAAGCCCATAGCGACATAGCCAGGGACATAGTCTTTGTCCTCACCTTCAGCTTCAGCTAGAAATCTATCACGAAGAGCCCAAGCTTGTTCTGAATCAAGTCCTGCCAGTCCATAAGCAATAAGGTCTCCCCGAGCACCTTCGGCTAATAATTTTTCAATATAATCCAAAGATTTTTTTTCAAAAACTTGCAACTTCTTTTCGGAGAAACCGGGCATTTCTTTTTCTTTATTCTGTAGACCTAAAATTTGTTCTCTGATTTTTTGCAGAGTCTCGGCATCAACTTGCTTATCACCAGCAATTTTTGCATAGAGATCAGTCATCTGATTAGCGGTTTTTGATAATTCCGTATTATCCGCAGAAATATCAAACTTCAGCCGAGAGCTTTCTCCGCCTTCATTATTTTTTCCGCCTTGGACATCGGCGATATTCAATTGTTCGTTAATATTTTCAGGCATAAATTACAAAAAATAAAAATAGTATACAAACCGCCAAGCTATAAATTACTTATTTCAAAAGAAACTGCGGGCGGGGCGAACACCATTCGAAGGAGACTGAAACCGCGACCCCAGGCTATGAACATGCACACTCAACTGATGATAGTCAGGACGCCAGCCAGAATAGACTACACCATCACCCGATTTAGTCGCCAGCCAAGTACTGACAACTGAGCCTTTAATTACGTCATCTTCTAGATGCTTGCCTGTTTCTTCAAAATATTTTCTCTGGAATATCAAATAATCTTCCAGGGTTAGCGCTTGATCCATTTTAACATCCTCCGCCTTAGTATCTATGGTTTGTTGGAGCTCTGGACGGTCTTTAAAATTTTGAGTTTTGTGGACGAGAATCAAACGGGGTTTATCCGTGTTTTGGCTTACGAAAGGTATATCAGCTAAAGTCTCGGGCCAGCTAACTGCAAGGCCTCTTGGATTAATTAAGTCGTGATAATTTTTGCTCATTCTCATTTTTTTCGACAAATCTCCAATGTCTGTAGTGGGTGGGATTATCAACATATCGTCAAAACCGTTCTGCTCAATCGCCCGTTCTATTTCGGTTTGGTTTTTTTTCCAGATATCGCGGATAGTATTAGCAAAATCTGGCGGCAGATCTATATTTGTTTCCTGATAGAAGGAGAAAAAATCAACCAGTTTAGTTTCCAGATCAAGATTGATGGTTTCTTGCTTTCCGTCGGGATGAGTGTAATTAACAGAAATTGAATGCTTTTCTTTTTCCTTATTCTTTAACGCTAAAATCTGTTCTCTGATTTTATTTAGTGTTTCCGCATCAATTTGCTTATCGCCAGCAACCATAGAGTGCAAATCATTGAGTTGACTAGTGGTTTTTGACAATTCTGGATTATCCGCAGAAATATCAAACTTCGGCCGAGAATTTTCTCCGCCTTCATTATTCTTTCCGCCCTTGGCATCGGCGATATTCAATTGTTCGTTTATATTTTCAGGCATAAATTTATTTGATGTCTTAAAAAATTCCTTAGGAAGTAGCTAATTTGTTGTCCAGCAACTGTTGAATAGCCAGAAACTGGAGATCCAAACCTTCAATCGGATTTTTCGCAAAATAGCGATAAACCTGCTGAAAACTTTGTTTCACATCGCGGCAATCTGCGTAAGTTTTAATTACCGAGATTAAATCGCGGAGCGAAAAACCAACCACGTTAAAACCATTTTCTCTCTTGCTATAATCCTTGCGCCAAGTATCGCCGATTTCCAAAATCGTTTTTAAATCCTTAAGGCTTTTCGCGGCTAATTCTTTATTGCCCAGCAATTCTTTCAGCATTGGATCACTCTCGGCCTCTTTTTCCAAAACTGAAATATTTTCGCTGTGATCATTAACATAAGCCTCCCAAAGCTCCTTAAATTTATCAGGAGCGATATTTTTTAGCTCCGGCAACAAATTATAAAATCCCAAAATTTCATTGCAAGCATATTCTCGCAAACTATTATCCTTCGTCTCTTTTTCCTCCAAAACCTCAGGGCTCCAATTATTTTTTTCCGCCTCCATTTCGCCTTTAAGCAAAGCCGGATAATTAACCGTAATACCTTTTTCTCCGACGCGATTAATTAAAGCCTCGCCGATATTTCCGGCTGAACCGTAAGTCGCGGGATTAGAAGCCATTAAAATCAAAACATTTTCCGCGACTGGCACATTAACGCCGTCATACTTTAAAGTTCGATTAGAATCGCCAAGCCCATGGAGCATCGCTTGGACTTCCATTTTTAAGGCATTTACTTCATCAACCAAAACTACAGCACCAGGAGTTTGAATGCCTCTAGACAAGTCGGTCATAAATCTTTTCGTGCCTTCTTGGGAATCAAATTCATAATGATGCACCAAGTCCATTGATTCCATACCGCGGCCGCAAGGAAACCAATAAAACGGCCGATTGGTTTTGGCGGCAAAATACTCGGCGGCAATATTCTTGCCGACGCCGGCTTCACCAATCATATAGCTAACACCCTTATCTTCCTTGGCCTGTTTATCAAAACTATTAGATAGATCCTGTAAAATTTTAACAAAGCTGGGGAACTCTTTAATATCTTTCGTCTTTTCGACAGACGGGATATTTTCACGCCCCTCGCCGCGCGTTCGATTCAAAACCATTAATTGACTAAGCAAATCCGCGGATTTTTGAGTCAAATCATCAACGTCGTAATTTTCTTTTTTATAACTTAAATTTGAACTTTTAACTAAATCAACAACCTCTTTAACTTCATCGATAATTAATTTTGGTTCGGCCTTGGGCTTATCTTTTAATTCCGGGCGGCGCTTTTTATTGCCGGTGACGCGATAATTATTGAACTCGGCTAAAATAGGCAAAAACTTTTTCTTAATTTCCAATCGTTCCGCGCGATCGGTTTTCGGGTTTTGCATTTTTTCTTCCATCTCAACATAGTTATTTAAAACTTTTCCGACGACTGCCCATTCTGCCAAACTAACGCGATTATTCAGCGGCGCCATTTTTCGCTCTTGGCTTGACGCATCCTTGCCGGGGCGCAAAACCGAATCGCGCCGATTATAGCTGATGATTATTTCATTTCCCTTTTGCTCAATCGCCGGACGCCAAAGCGGATTATCGCTGGCGCCTTGCCACATTAAATTCTCATGACCCTTGAGCCACTCAGGAATAACCGCCGCTTGCTGTTCAGGCGCTTTAATTTCTTCGCCTAAATTCGGTTCATAGGTATGAGTTAAATCTGCGATTTCCTGCAAAACTTGTTCAGGCGTTTTTCCGGCCAACTTCAAATCACTTCCGGGAACATCAGAACCTTCCGGAAACACCCAATCAATTCCCTGACTGTTAGCCGTAACAGCCTCAATTATTTGGTCAATCTCTTCTCTAATTTGCTCGGGATTCAAAAATTTCTGCTCCGGCTTATCAACTTTCTCGAGCTTTTTGTCATTTAATGTAACGTCGGCAAAAAATTGTGCTTCTTTCATAGATTTATAATTATTTTTTTTAATAGTTTTAGAAATATTATTATATCACGGCACTAATCGTTGATTCCGTTTTGAAGTGCAATTAATTTGGCGGTAGAATTAAGGAATGAAAAACAAAAATTATGGGCATTTTACCCAATACGAAAGAGACCGCCTCCAGGCTATGCTGGAAGGCGGCC
>Ga0182027_10008351_pt1 | contig 15089 bp, 15 predicted proteins | sample 712E1DmetaG_FD_121300 | JGI IMG/M metagenome (GOLD analysis project Ga0182027, IMG submission 121300) | Permafrost microbial communities from Stordalen Mire, Sweden - 712E1D metaG (Illumina Assembly) | ecosystem: Environmental > Terrestrial > Soil > Wetlands > Permafrost | place: Sweden... | reverse complement strand
GGCCTTGGATTTGGTGCCGGAGCGACCGGGCCGGCGAGAACCTCGGGCGGTCAAGCGGCGGCCCAAACCGTACCAATGGCTGACAAAGCCGCGACGGTCTTTCCGAGAAATCTCCCACCGCAATGACTACCGCAAAGCCCCCTGAAAATAGTCAAGATGAATAAAGCTTCCTTAATTAAGCGCCATTCGGGCTTGATCCCTTTCTTTGACCCGTTTCTGAGCCCTGTCCCTCTTTCTGGCCACCACAACCCCGACCCATTGCCGGACCCCTCCCCAAGGGGTGAAGTGGTAAAAGCGCGGCATTGACGCCTTTCAACGGAGGCGAGAACGACAAACAAAAACAATTATCAAAACTTGCTGACTTCTGCCGGAAGACCATAATCGAAACATGAATGAGAAAAACAAAAAGCATTCATCGGTTGGCAGATCATTTGAAATTGATCGAAGCGCAGTCAATATCCTTTTAAACTTTTTGCCGCATGCCTGGCTACCGAGAAAGCAAGACCCCGACGTTTTTGTGGATTATTTGGTCGAGATCGTTGAAAATGGCGAGCCGACCGGGCTGCATTTTGGCGTTCAAGTGAAAGGCTATGAGGATACTTCCGACCGCAAAAAGCCGTTGGTGTATTCTTTCAAAACCAAACATCTCGACTATTATCTTCATCGCAGCCAACACCCCGTCTTCCTCTTCTTGATCAACGTCACAACTGGCGAAGGGTTCTGGCTTTTTGCGCAAAAGCACTTGAAGGATAACGTGTCGCAAACAATTTTGGATAAGCAAAAGTCGTTCAGCATTCCTTTTTCACCCGACGACAGCCTTTTGAATATCACAAAGTTTAAATGTCTCCTGCCCGAAGCCGAAAAATTCGTCCGTGATTTGCACCCTGGATCGGTTCAAGCTGCCCTACAAAAACGCAAAGCAGACCTCGAAGCAAAAGACCCTCGATGCTCAGTATCAATCTCAGTCAAAGACGGAACAGAGCATCTCGTGATTAACGCAAAAGAAGATGTTCCATTCAAAATGAAGGTCGAGAGCAAAAACGTCGAGGGGTTGCGGAATTTTTTTGAGCGGGGCGACGAACTAGGATTAGAGCAGGGTGAGATCGAGATAAGCGGAGCACCAATCCTCGAAGAAGCTTTTAAAAACATGGGCGGCTTCTCGAAGATTCAGTTTGGCACGCAACAACCCGCAAATGTCCAAATAGTCTGTGGTGCAGGAGAAAATCTCATTGTCATTCAAATTGATGGCTATGCCCGCGCGGGCACAAAATACGTAACGTTTCGCGGCGAACTGCCGGCTTCACCGCTCCAAGCGACACTCGAAATCTCTCGTGCCGATCCACTTGCTGAATCTTCTGTGGGATTCCGGTTTCCTTTTATCAAATGGAATAGCCAACCGTTACTGATGCTTCCATATTTCGCCGACATAGAAACACTCGCGCGATCTTTGGCCATGTCGAACATTTCCAATCTGCACTGGTATATCCGGGGAAATCTCATTATGAAATCCATTCTCCAGGGTTATCAAATCGGTGAGATAAAAGAAATCCTTGCCTTTTTAGAGCGGTTACGCAAATGTCGCTGGATAGCCCAACATTGCAAGGTCAATCCTATTCTGCCGAATCTCAAAACTGTTTCACGCGAAGAATGGGATACCTTTGATGAGGTGTATGGTTTGCTCAACGACAAAGAGATCGCCAGTCATCAGATTAGAGGCACTCTTTCATGTGTCACAGCAAATCCACCGCCTGTGGATAACTATCCTGATAGAGGAGATTTAAAACTCGAAAAAGAAGCACAGATGATTGACTTCTTTGGAGAATCCATCCGTTTAGGGCCGACCCGCCATATCTTCAGTGCCTTGAGGCTTGTGTCCTGTTCCTCACCCGAAATCGGCAAAACAAAATTGGTTTTTGGAACCACGGATACCTCAACGCAAACTTCTTCGTTAATTGGAGAATAGTTGTCTTTTCTCGAAAGGGTGACTGCGCGAGAGCCGAATGCGCAAGTTGCCCCTGATCCCTTTGCCCATCGGCACCCTTTCGCGGTAGAATAATCGCTGGCACAGTTCTTTTAGAGGCCCCGTCGCATCCGCGACCGGACATCCGAACGCCGTCAGAATGTATCCGTATAGGGAACCCCGTCTAGTCAGTTACCCTATACGGATACAGTCGAATGCCACATCCGCAGCCCGCGTTGTCCATTTCTGTCCGCATCCGTGCCATCCGGGAAATCCGTGGTCCCTCTTCCCGCCCTCCTCCTCTTCCCTGGAACCGGAGTCAACCACAGATGTCCCGGATGTCGCGGATGTTCTCCCACTGCGCTCCTGTCAACCATCCGCCAAGGCCACGCCGACATCATCGGCCTGGACCTCCTGCAAATCGCCTGAGAAAAACCCCCCTGCAGCCACCAGCGTGCTCGCGAGATTTGCCCAGAGCCGGGAGTAATTGCGCAAAGCGGCCTCAGTCGGTCACGTCATCTTTCATCACCAGGTCCGAGGACGGGGTTCCGCTGCTGGATTCTGGAAGCTCAAACAACACTTGGTTTTCAGGACTTTGGTCTTCGTATCGGCGGCCGTCTGCGCTCTTTTTCTTTCCGAACACCGACTCCAGCGCTGTTTTGCCTTTGCTCTTGGTGAACGCTTCGCGCAGCGCATTGAAATAGGCCAGTGTCCACTGGTCTTTTTCAAAGTGCTCGCTGAACAGCGGTGATTTCATCTTCCGCTCAAAATCGTTTTCCCGCTCTTCGGGAATGACCATTGTCTTGGGCACATTTTGGGGAAGATTCGAACCGCGTTGCAGGCCGCTGGTCATGCTGGTCGTGCATTCCACTTCAAATGCGCGGACAACTTCATTGCCGTCAATCCAAAGCAAATCCATGTTGAGCACGGTGCCAAGTTCTTTCACGCCCTTTAATGACGCGGGTTTTTTGGTGACCAGATCGCGCAGTTGCACCCGCTCAACAACCCCGCTCGCCGTCTCGCGTTGTTCCCGCTGGCCAATCCAGATGGAATGTCCGCGCGCTTCGCCAATCTTCGCCAGCAGCGCGATCAGCTCGCTGTGGCGCGACAAGCTCAAGCGGATTTCTTCCTTCAACATCCAGACGCCCCCGCTGGCCTTGCGGCCAAAGATTTCCAGGGCCTCAGTGATGCTGGTGCTGTCGGATGTGAGCGAGTTGGGAAATTCCCGCGCGACCGTGTCCCATACTTCCGTGAAGGTGACGCGGCCTTTGTCATGCAGGCAACGAAAGACCGTCTCTTCGACACGTTCCGTGAGCGGAATAGCTTCCAGCCGCGCGGCAAATGTTTTGTCCGCAAACCACCACAGTTTGCCCACCGCGCCACCGAGTTTTGCTTCCACCAGCTCAAATTCCTTGCCGATGCTTTCTTCCAGCACCGTCTTCACGTCCAAGCCCGTTTGCAGCGTGCCGAACAGCCCCCGCTTGGCCAGCACAGGGTCAACTTGGTTGATGAGGATCGTGTAAGGCGTCGGCTCGGCGCGGATGGCGATGACTTCCCGGCAGGTTTCGAGGACGATGCGGCGAAAACGCTCTTCGCTGATTTCCTCCATCTGACGGGCGGGGCGCGCAGTTTTGGCGAATCGCAGATAGAAATCGCCCTGCGCGCTGCCGAACGGCTGCATCATGGCCTTGGCTGAAACCTGGCCCAGTGGTTGATGATGGATGTGTTCGTAATCAAAACCGGCAAACACTCCGGCCCGCACCGTGGCGTTGCGAACCATGAAGGTAGGGTTGTGAAAGGTCAGCGTGAGAAACCGTTCCGGCCGCAATACGCGGTGCATGCCTTGAACGCTCGTGTTCAGCAGCGCGTAATAAAGATCAAATGGCTTTTTTTGACGCTCATTCCGCACGATTTCATGCACCGTGATCCGGTCGGCATACAGATAATCTTTCTTGAGCCAGGCGTTCCAAAGAAAGGAAAGCTCGCCGTATTGGATGGAAGCATCGTAAGGCGGGTCGGTAAAGATGTAGTCCACACACTCGTCCGGCATCTTTTTCATCAACTCCACGCAGTCATCATTGATGACGGCGATGTCCGCGTCACCAGCAAGAACTTTTCGCCAGTCATCCGTGACCTTTACGTCACCCAGCTTTTCGTTCGTCTCGTTTTTGGCGTGGATGATTCCTTGATGGCCTGTCACCGCGCTTTCAAATTTCTCCCACACGTTTGACTCAAGGTAACGTGGAGCCGACCAATAACTGTGTTGCGTCCAGGTGGAGCTAAAAGCGGTTTGGTGATTGCCTTCGCCCGGCGAGAGTGCCGGACACATCCGCGTGCAGAGATGAATCATTGAAGTGAACGCGCCGAGCAGAAACTTCCGCAACTGCGGGCTGCTCTCCTGTTCGATGGCTTCATAAACCATCGCCGCCGCGCGCAAATTCCGTTTCGTAAAAAGCTGGTCGAGTGAATCGTAGCGTTGCTTCTCCTTGAATGGTTCGCCATCTGGGTAGAAAAGGCGATTGCGCGGATACCATTCCTTGATGCGCTTGGCTTCAAGCTCGGCCAGGGCGTCGAGGTCTTTCTTCCTGGGCTTGCATCCGGCTTCGCAACGATGTTCGCAATGTGGACAGCTTTTGTACCGGACTTCCACGAGGTTGTCACCCTCGCGCACGCAACAATCGGCCACCAGCGGCTGGTCACACTTGAGGCACTGAACGGTGTAGAGCTTGGCCACATCTTTCTGCGCGCGCTCACGAACGCGCTCGAAGGCTTCCAGGAGCTTCAGCGTGTCCACGCGCCGTAGTGTCAGTTCCGTGATGTGGCTTGCCGCCGGATTGAGGTCGCAGACGATGGCGCGTCGTTTGTTGCGCGCGGCTTCGATGGCGACTACGCCGCTGCCCGCGAAAGGGTCGAAAACAACCTGGTGCGGTTTGGTGTAAGCCTGGATGTGTTCGCCGACCACGTTCCAGGTCTTGCGCGACCAATACTTGTGCCAGACGTACATCGCCGTGTGCGGCTCTGGCGGAATCTGGCGGTTAATGTGCTCGAACGCGGGCGGACTGATCTTTCCGATTTTGGCTCGGGCTAGTTCACGAGTTTTCATCAGGTGTCACGAGCGACTTCTTTCAGCAATCTTTGACAGATTTCATACGCGGCGGCGAGCCGGATCGCGCGCACCACTTTAATGCCTTTGACCTGCGCGACTTCGTCGAGCGGACGATTCATCAACCCAGCCAGCGTGCCGTATTGGTCCAGGAGCGCCTTGGCGCTATCCAGCGCCGAATAACCTCGTCCACCGCTGCCGAGCAAAATGGCCAGCAACTCCGCGTCCGAGCAGCTTCCCGCGCCCATTTCCAAAAGTGTCCGCCCGGGTTTCATGCGAAAAGAAAACGCCAAGTGGCGCAGCGAAACAAGAGGTATTCTTGGAATTCTCCATGTGTTTGCCACTCCCCCCAATCCCCCAACCAAACCCAATGAAGCCCAAGCCGGCGAAATCAAAGTGGATCAAAGCACTTCTTTTCTGGAAAATGCCTTTGCGCTGCCGCTCGCCCCGCCTCCCGAGTTCAGAACAATTCGTAGAACGAATCCTTGCCCAGGTGCTTCACGTGCTTCTTTAGCAGCGCGGGAAGAGGCGCGGGCGGCCCCAAACTGATCCAATCGTCAACCGATCCCCGAAAACAGTAACGCTCCGCCTCGAAGCGGCGTTGCGCCGGGTCCGTCAGAATGAATCTCAGCACCGCCATGTAATAAGCATGACGAATGCGGAATTGTTTCTCCCTCGCCGGGTCAATCCACGGCGCCAGCGCGTCAGGCCGGCGATCCTGGCTCTCTGTTTCATAAACCGTGATTATGTTCTTTTTGACTAACCCTTGCCCGACCTGGAAACGTGTTCGATGCTCATCACGTCTGGCCTTCTTTGGCTTCCAGCCCCACCACCCCGCACCACGGATCAATTCGGATTTGGTTCCCCGCCAGTTTTGTATCGGCGGCATATTTGCGCCACAGCCACGCCGCCACCGCGGAATTCCGCGCGCGAATCAAAACCGCAACCTCCTTCTCCACCAGCTCCGGGAAATCGGCTTCCGGTTCCACAAGCTCCATGCCCGGCTCATCAGCAGTTTCCGGTTGTGCATCAGCCGGAGCGTCCTCTTCCAGTTCATCCTCCGGTTCGGGCGGCGGCGGACTCAGAACGCTGAGCAGAAAAAAGAACTGTTTGTCCTCCGCCCAATTCAGGCCCGAACCAATATCCTCCGGCAAATCCTCCCGCAATGACTCCAGGCTGAAACTTGGCCCGACCACTGCGTTGACGTCCACCCAATAACCCTGTTCAAAAGCATCCGCCGGGATGGATTCCAGGTCCGATTGCGCTGTTCCTGCAATCTGCGGCCAGTCCATCGGAACCAATTCCTTTTCCGTCAGCAATTGGTCAATAAACGGCGCGGCCACAACCCTGTTGATCTGTGTCTGAACTCGACTTTCCCCTTCCGGTTGCGCGCACAACCACACTTCAAATCGTTTTCGCGCCTCGTCCGCGTTGTCGGCGCACACAATCAAATTGTGGCATCCTGCTCGTCCCGGTCCGAGGTTGTCGGCCCCGTGGAATACAGAGCGCGTGACGCTGGCGGTAAAAAAGTATCCGTTCATGCCAATAATGTTGTGTTCGCGCGAAATTGAAGCACTTCTTCCCGGGGCAAGCGACAAAATTATGTTGCGCAAAATTATGTTAGATATGCTATTTGCAATTCATTGCTATTCAACAACTTGCCATCGGATGGCTGCGCAATCTTCTTAGTTTCGAGCTATTTCGGGCTGTTTCGAGCTATTTCGAGCTATTTCGGGACAACTCCCAGCCCGTATGCTTTCACTTTTGTCAAAAAAACCTTCGCAACAACTGGCCGGTTAAATTCTGTGTTCCTGCCCGCGCAACTGTGATTCAATGCCCTCGTGCTGGCGTCTTTGTTAACGACCCTCCTGTGGGCGGTTTCGGCGGTGTGCGGAACGCGCTCGGCCAAACTCATGGGCGGCACCGATGCCAATTTCTGGCGGCTGATTTGCGCCACCTTGTTGCTGGGCGCATGGGCTCATTCCTTTGGGCGGGGCCTGGGCGGCGCGTCGTCCCCCATCTTTTTGCTCAGCGGCATTATCGGGGTCGGCGCGGATGTCTTCCTGTTTCAGAGTTATCCTCTGCTCGGTTCGCGTTTGACCATCCTCATCATTCAATGCGGCGCAACCCTGTCCGGCGCGGCCATCGAGTGGATCTGGCAGGGCACCACCTTGACGGCGAGCCAAATCGCCGCTTGCGCCACCATCCTCGCGGGCGTCGCCCTGGCCCTGGCCCCGGGAAAACATCTGGATTCGACGCGCAAAGCCCTGACCGCGGGCATCGTCTTCAGTGTCCTGGCGGCTTTGGGAAACGGCTTCGGAGCGGTCTTGAGCCGCAAAGCCTACGCGGTGGCCATGAAAGCGGGGGAAAACGTTGATCCCGCCACGTCCGCCTACGAGCGCCTGGTGGGCGGGCTGATGGTGGCGGCAATTTGCGTGCTGGCGGTCCGGTGGCGTCGCAGTCTGGCGCAACCGGCTCCCGCGCAGCCCAATGGAACCGCCAGCGCGGAGAATTGGCGGCGCGCGTGGCCCTGGGTTGTAGCCAACGCCATTGCTGGACAAACCCTTGGCGTAACCTGCTATCAATGGGCCTTGAAAGCCACCCCCACCGGCCTGGTGCTGGCGATTGTCTCCACCGCCCCGCTGGTCATCATTCCCTTTTCCAGCATCATGGAAGGCGAAAAAATGACCCGGCGCTCGATCTGCGGCGGAGTCCTCGCCGTGGCCGGGGCCGTCGCCCTGGTGACGGTGGCAGCCGGCAAATAACGGGGATGCGCCGGTTGACCCCATTTTTCCTCCGCTTGACACCGGGCGGAAGGAAATTATAGTGCCTGAAAATGCAAATGCATACCTTTGCGGGCCAGACGGGGGAAAGGCTGGACTCCGCTCGCTTGAATTTCCTCAAAGAATTCCGTTCCGCCGGCCGCGGCTTTTGGGCCGATGTTCCCGAAAGCGACTGGAATGACTGGCGCTGGCAGTTGAAACATCGGATCACTTCCCTGGAACAGTTGCAGCGCCTGATGCCCACCCTCACGCCCGAGGAATACGCCGGCACGATGCTGGCCGGCCACAAATTGTCGCTGGCCATCACCCCTTTCTTTTTTAACCTGATTGACCCCGCGGACGAGAATTGTCCCATCCGCTGGCAGGTCATTCCCCGTCTGGAGGAGTCCCAGAGCGCTCCGTGGGAAATGAGCGACCCCTGCGGCGAGGACGAACATTCGCCCGTGCCGGGACTGGTGCATCGGTATCCAGACCGCGTCCTGTTCCTGGTGACCGACCGTTGCGCGTCCTATTGCCGTTACTGCACTCGTTCGCGCATGGTGAGCAACGCCAGCGGCTACGATTTTCATCCGGAGTTTGACCGGCAGATTGAATACATCCGCCAAAATCCCAGCGTGCGGGACGTGCTGTTGAGCGGGGGCGATCCGCTGCTTTTTTCCGACGAGAAACTGGAGAACCTGCTCGGCCGCCTGCGCGCCATCCCGCACGTGGAATTCCTGCGGATCGGCACGCGCATCCCGATTTTTTTGCCGCAGCGCGTCACGCCCGACCTGTGCGCCATGCTCAAAAAATTCCATCCGCTCTTCCTCAGCATCCATTCCAACCATCCGCGCGAACTGACGACCGAAGTGCGCGACGCGCTGGGCCGGCTGGCCGACGCGGGCGTCCCGCTGGGCAACCAGTCGGTCCTGCTGCGCCACGTCAACGACGATCCATTGGTGATGCGGGCCCACGTGCAGAAATTGCTCACGTGCCGCGTCAAGCCGTATTACCTCTATCAGTGCGATTTGATCAGCGGCTCGGCGCATCTGCGCGCCAGTGTGCGAACGGGCCTGAAGGTGATGGAAAGCTTGCGCGGGCACACCACGGGCTACGCGGTTCCGCAATATGTGATTGACGCTCCCGGCGGCGGCGGCAAGGTCCCCATCAATCCCGATTACATTTTGAGCCGCACCGGCGACCGCGTGCTCATCCGCAATTTCGAGGGCAAACTCTTCGAGTATCCAGAGGCCTCCGATGGCACGCCGCTGGCGGCGGCGCCCAGGGAAGTGGAAGAAACCGAGATGGCGTAAAGTTCAAGGACCGTACTCGGGATCAAATTTGCCGCCGTAACCAGGGCAATAGAGCCGCACGCCGAGGTCGTCCCGCATCACTTCAAAATGCGGGTCGGACGCATAGACGCGGCAACCCCACTGCAAGGAAAGGCTGCCGATGAGAATGTCATTCCACGGAACGACGCGGCCTTTGTCCCGCAAACGCCAGGCGCACAAAAGGGCAAATTCCCACGCGGCATCATCCATCGGCCGGGAGGGGATGGATTCAAAACCAGCGGAAAGCCGCGGGCGATCCTCCAACCGCGCCCCCGCCAGCACCTCCATTTTGATCGGCCCGCAAATCATTGCTTCGTCCAGCTCGATCAACCCTTCCAACCCGACCTTGCACGCAATCTGGCCGTCGCGGCGCGCGCACTCGATCCAGACAGATGAATCAACGAGCACCATGGCGTCAGCCTTGGAGTTTTTCGACCTCGTCGTTGGTCGTGGGATAATTGAATTCGCCCTTGCGCAACCACTGGGCAAAGTCCCTGGCCTTTTCCCGCCGGACAAACTCGGCCACAGCCTTGGCCACGGCCGGACTCCTCTTTTTCTCATTTAAAATTCTGCTTAACTCCTCTAAAATAGCTTCTGAAATATCAACTGTGAGTCTCATTGATATAGCATTATCATCTTCAAGATGCTTTTGCAAGATGATTTTTCATCATAAATCCTCGTCTTAGGATCTTTATGGTTTGACTGGGCTTTGACTGGGTTTGACCGGGCTGGGCGAAGGAGGTTTGCCGCGAGCGTTATCGTTAATGGTGAGGTGGTAATCGAGCCGCTCCGGGAACTGCCGGAAGCTCGCCCTCTGGTCCGACCCGATGCCGCCCGCCCTTTTTGGCATTGCCATGCTCACTGAGGAAAGATTAGCAGTTAAGCGCGAGTTTGTCAAAGGAAAAAGCATTTGCCGGCCTTGTCCGCCATAGCCTTATCGCAGAGGAGAGGGCCGGGACAGGAAGGAGAGAAAAGTCAGGGGAATGTTTGTCAGGGGAATCCTGAATTTTGAATGGTGAATTTGCCGATCAAACGACTATGAGTTTGAACTGGATTGGGCAACGATTGGACTTGGGTGCGGCCGGTTCCGCGGCGGACCTGCTGCGCCATGCCGGAGCAAACGAAAATATGCGGTTATGCGGGTCGGGTTTAGGGGTTTACGGGAAAGATAAGATTTTGGGATTCGCCGGACGTCCTGACTTCCGTGTTCAGCGACTCACCGAAGAAAATTCCCGTCTTTGCAATCGCTGCGCGCTGCGCTATTCTCAGCCGCGTCGAAAAAACAAAGCTCATGCCAACGCTGGATTTCAAAGGCAAGTCGTTCGTCTATACGCATCATCTTTCCGTGCCGTTCCGGGAATTGATCGTGGACGCAAAGAAATCGGAATTGCCGGCGGGCACGAAGCCGTCGCTGGAGGACAATCTCATCATTCACGGCGACAAGCCGCTCTCGGCGACGCGGAAATGAGCCGCCGCCGGGCGGAGATATTGGCCGGCTTGGTGGTCTTGCTGGTGGACGATTCGGCGCGGAATCTGGCGCGGGAATTGTTGGCCGAGAAAATTTTGCCGCCCGCCGCCGCCTCGGACGCGATCCATGCAGTTGTGGCATCAATGAATCGCGTGGATATTCTGCTCACATGGAATTGCCGGCATCTGGCAAATCCGCATTTGCTCGGACGGCTTCGGGAATTCATGGCGCGTCATGGGTTGACGCTGCCGGAGATTTGCACGCCGGTTGAACTTGCAGGAGAGTAAAACATGAAAACGAACCCAATTCTGGAAGAGGTGTGGCAAATCAAAGACCAACTTGCCGCCGAGGCCGGCTACGATATAGACCGATTCGTCGAACAGTTGCGCGCATGGTCGGCGGCGCATCCGCCCACCGGCCCGGTGGTTCACAGCGCCGATGAACTTCAGCAACTCATCGCCGAGAAAGAACGGCGCGCCACAGAATCGGCCATGGTTCTGAACGACAAACCGCCGCGCAAGCCCTGACCCTGCGCGATGAAACTGAAAGATTATCAGAATGACGTGCTGGAGAGTTTGAGCGGTTATGGGTGAGGAAACGAAAGGGAGTATGAACTGGATTGGCCAACGATTGGACTTGGGCGCGGCCGGTTCCGCGGCGGACCTGCTGCGCCATGCCCGGAGCAAACGATAATGTGCGGTTATGCGGGTCTGATGGGTTTACGGGTTTACGGGTTTACGGACGGGTGTCGCCCGACTGCCGGCAGCGGCATTGACCGCCTGTGCATGATGCTGCTTGGCCAGGAACGCATCTGCGGCGTGATTTTTTCCCCCGCAGTTGAAGTCGAAATAAACTGCAACTTGATCCGGCGGGCGGTGTTTGAATGATGCAGGTGGGCACAGTGGTTCGGATGAAAATTACAAGCATTCTTATTCTAGCGGTATCATTGGCAACGACGACCAATCTGGCCACTGCCGCACCGTTGCCAAACTCCAACGACGATCAAATGAGGGCGTTGAGAAAGGCGGTGGATGACGCTCGCTCGACTTTCCAAAAAGCCACAAATGATGCCGATTATAAACTTCGGGGCACTTATTACCATGTGCTGACTGAAACCAACCTTCCGCAGATTCTTGACCTGGCTAAAAGAAACCCGGCATCGGAAACGGCCTTTGAGATGTTCTCGTGGATTGTGATGAAGGGTGCTGCGGAACGAGGTCCGATTTGGACCAACAGACTTCAAGCGGTCGAACTGCTCGCCAAATATCAGGCGACAAATTCCGGAGTCGGCCCGTTGTGCGGTTTTATTGGTCATAATTGGATTTGGCGTTGGCGCGAAAAACCAGTCGTAGATTTCCTGCAAGCCGTGTCCAAAAACAATCCTGACCGCGCAAATCGCGGCCGGGCAATTTTTTCGCTTGGCGCCCTAAATGCCTGCAAGGCCGAAAACCTTGCCGAGTTCGAGCAGTGGGGAAGTGTTCCATTTTACGCGGCGAATATAGCCAAATTTGACACAACCGACCTGACGAAGTGGGGAGATTCAAAATCAGTTGCCGATGAAGCGGAACGACAGCTTGAGGATGTCGTCGCAAATTACGCGGACTGCCGGGATTTGCGGCCCCGTGACAGCAAAGAACAGCCCCTGTTAAAAACCGAGGCGGAAAAAGAACTGGTTCAACTGCTTCACTTTTCACTTGGCAAAGCTGCTCCGGATATCGAAGCCGACAGCATTGAGGGCAAGAAGTTCAAGTTGAGCGACAGTCGCGGCAAAATAACAGTTTTGAGTTTCTGGGCGTCTTGGTGTGGCCCTTGTATGCAATTGGCGCCGGTGGAACGAGCCCTGACTGAACGGATGAAAGGCAAGCCTTTCACCCTGATCGGCGTTAATGGCGATGGGATTCTGCCGGACGCCCAGCGCGCGATCGCACACGAAAAGATGACTTGGCCGTCATTTTGGAATGGAAAAGACGGGTCAGACGGCCCGATTTCTTCAGCTTGGAATGTATCCGGGTGGCCGACCGTTTATGTGCTAGATGCCAACGGAATCATCCGATTCAAATTTGAGGGCTATGGCGATTCAACAAGCAATATGTTGAATGGCAGCGTGGATGAACTGATGAAGGATGTGGAGAGCAGGCAAAAATAAAGTTTCAAGCTTTTGCAGACGCCAATTCATCTCAAGAAACCTGATATGAATAAAGCACCTCAGAGTGGCCGGTTTTGATTCGACCCCGACTGGCTGGTTTTGAAGTGACCGGTGACAACTTGGGTGCGGCCGGTTCCCCGGCGAACCTGCTGCGCCATGCCCGGAGCGAACGGTAATGTGCGGTTATGCGGGACTGACGGATTTACGGATTTACCCGGATTTACGTTCGAGCCGTTTGCATTTTGAAACCGGCGCTAACACCAAGCGGTCGATAAGGCCGATTTGTGGCGAAAATCGAGCGTTGTCCATAATGTGCAAGCAGCGAAGTCAAAGACCCTGTCGGGCAATCTTCTTCAAGGCTATTGCTGCGGCTTCCTTGTGGCTGTCGAATGAGCTGCGCGACATTTTCTGAAGAAAAGGAACAGCCTCGCCGGCCGCCGGTCCGATTTCGCCGACGACCTCAGCAGCGGTTTCCTCCCTGGGTTGGAAGAATCCCTGCGTCGTTTGGCGGAGCAGCGCATCGGGGTTTTTTGACCAGTCGCTCAACTCTCCGATCATCACGCGAAGAACTGCATTGGTTTGTTGGTCGATCCTCCACAAAGCCTCCGCCGCAAGGACGCGGAGTTGAGGATCAGCAGCTTGAATCAACTCGGCCAATCGAGGAACGGCCGCTTTCGCCTTGTCGCCAATGCAACCGAGAGTCCAGGCAGCCGTGGTCACCCGTTGCGATCGGTCCGATTGCAAATCCGCCAGCAAGGCCGGGACTGCGGCGGCGGCGTTAGCGCCTTGCGCCCTGAATGCGCGCGCGACCCACAGATATTGGTCGTTTGTCCCATGACGATACAGATCCACCAACCCGGGCAGCGCATCGGCACCCATGGATGAGAGGGCCGATATGGCCCCGACCATCTGCTCTTTCCTTGCCGCCAATTCCAGCAGCTCTGGTATGGCCGCCTTGGCGTCTTCACCCAACCGGCCCAGCGCCTCCATGGAAAACATCGAAGTTTGCGGATTGTCGCTTTGCAATAATGAAATAATCCGCGGTATCGCCGGTCGAGCCGCGGGGCCGATCAAACCTAGAGTGCGCGCCGCCAAGCCTGCCATTTGTGGATCGCCGTCTTGGATTGTTGTCATCAGCGGTGGCACTGCGGCGGCGGCATCGGCGCCAAATTCGCCAAGTGCAAAAACATCTCGGCCGGCGAATTGAGGATTCTTATTTGTCAACAAGCCGATCAAGGCAGTGACTTCGCCATGGTCGCGCGTGTCAATCTTTCGCAACGACAACGAGCTCGTGATAACAACGTCTGGAGCCGAGTCGTGGAGCAAATTCTGCAGTCTCGGCACTGAGGCGAGGGCGCCAGCGCCAATTTCGCCCAACGCTTCCGCTGCCTTCTGCCTGATCCTTTGGTGGGCGTCGGTGAGCGCCGCCGACAACGGAGGAACCGCGCTCCCGCCGGCAGATTTGGCCAGTTCGAGAATAACCCATTCTGCGTCCTCGTCTCCTTGTTGGAAACGGTCCAGCAAGACGGGCAGCGCGGATTGCGCCGACGGCCCCATTTTGACCAGAGCCTCGCCAGCGCACTTTTTCACCAAATAGTCTTTGGATGAAAATACTTCGAGCAATCCCGGCACCGTCTTTGGCAAGTGCCTCCTTATGGCCGCAGCCGGATCCTCAAGGATATCCAAGCGAATGAGGCGACTGCCAAATTTCAAACCATATAACTGTCCATGAGTAAATTCGCCGGTTGGTATGTCCCAGCCGTCGTGTATCCAGAAGCCTTCGTCGGTAAATGGGCCTTTCGGCGTCAAGGTTGCCACGTTTAGCGAGAACCTTCTGCTTCCTACATAGAGAACGGATGGCCTCCACAGGAGACCCAAGAGAGTGAGCGCGCTGAGCAGCGCAAGGGATGCAGCAACCAAAATGACTCTGCCAACGCGCGATCGGCGGGTGGCTTTCTGCTCCCTGGCGAAGTCCTGCGGCTTGCTCATAGGATATAACCTCAAATCTTGAGACCGAGTTCCTTGAACTTCTTCAAAGCTTCGGCATTGTGTCACCGGTCAATTCAAAACCAGCCGCCGACCGAAATCGAAAGTCGCAAGTTGTTCATAATCAACCAAGCGTTGCCTTAATATACCGAGCCGGTTCGTATATTGAAACACAGAATTCAGTCCTTCCCGGGCGGCGGAAGAAGAAGAATGCGACGGTCATAGACCTTGTCATTACCCACATCTTTTTAGTCATGGGTTAGTATTGCTAATCCTTCGCACATCCACATCAGCCGCTGCCAGCCGCGCCAGATGGTCTGCCAGCCGGGCATC
>Ga0182027_10008350_pt1 | contig 15089 bp, 23 predicted proteins | sample 712E1DmetaG_FD_121300 | JGI IMG/M metagenome (GOLD analysis project Ga0182027, IMG submission 121300) | Permafrost microbial communities from Stordalen Mire, Sweden - 712E1D metaG (Illumina Assembly) | ecosystem: Environmental > Terrestrial > Soil > Wetlands > Permafrost | place: Sweden... | reverse complement strand
CTGGTGGTGCCAAGATACAAGCGGTTTTGCGGGGACTATTAAATATGGCCTTACTACGACATTGTGCTCACAGTCCGATGCATTTCACGAAAAATATAGCAACCAATTTACAAATTGATACATTAAATAGGTCACGTATTTATGAAGACAAAATAAACATCTTATCTCCTTGACCGCTTAACCTTTTCTGTTAAGCTTATGGATGAAAAAGCCCCGCGGCTGGAGTCGAAGACTTCAAATCGCGGAGGGCATTTTTTTAAATCATGCTACACACATTCATAGACGAAAGCGGAGACCTAGGATTCAGAAAAGGGGCCAGCGCATGGTTCGTCTTTGCCATGGTCATTGTGCCGGACAAGCGCGCTCTCGAACGCATCGCCAAAAAAGTATATAGATCTGGATATTGTCGGTCATCCTTGAGAAGAACCGTTTGCCCGCCAATCTTAGAAAAGATCCGGATGCTTTGTATGCAAGGATTGCCAGAATGCTCATCATGGGATTGATCTTCAATAAGTCGGTGAACAGAGAAGAGCCCATACGCATCGTCATAGATCGCAAAAACCAGAATCATAAACTTAATGAAGAACTTTTTGCGCACATTAAAGGTCCACTTTCCATCGCCGGTTTTATGGATATGTCCGTATCCTCAAAATCTTCCGATGCTGAAAAATCTCTGCAAGTGGCGGACTTTATCTCATGGGCAATCTTTCGGAAGTACGAGATGAAGGATGAGTCATTCTATGGAATGATTTCGTTCATGATCGAATATGAGGAGATGATCACGCTCCATTAAAAACAAGAATGCCCCTCCGCTTTAGCAGGTGGCACTGAGGTATTCTTGCGAATCCTCGCCACCCAACACGGAGAGGTCTGACTTCTTGACGAGGCTATTGTAGCGCCTCAATTGACTTTGTCAAGCGGCTTTGTTAAGCTGTTTTCGTGGCTCTCTGGAGCTTTTTATATTCAAGGTCTAAACCATGAAAAAAATCGACCTCAAAACCAAGACCGCCGCCGACATGGGCAAGATGCTCGCCGAAAAGCGCGAGGCTCTGCGCGTCTTCCGGTTCGGCGCGGCCGGGGCCAAGACCAAGAATGTCAAGGAGGGTCGGATGATCAGGAAGGATATCGCGCGCATTTTGACTGCCATGAATGGAAAGAAGGATTTGCTTTGATCATTTATCGACCCAATTTATAAAAATCCTAAATCCTAAGCACTAAGTTCCAAACAAATCATAAGCACAAAATAATAAATCCTAAACATATTTGAATTTAGAATTTGTTTGGAAATTAGGATTTTGAATTTAGAATTTTTCAAAGACTGAAACAAATAGAGATTAAAAACGACCCAACTGGACAAACCGCCTAAATTCAATTAAGCTCACTAATCACATGCCATCCGCCGCCACAACCGAAAATAAGGCTCGTCCGCAGACATTCACTGGCGTCGTGGTTTCGACGAAGATGAAGGATACGGCCGTCGTATTGGTCAAGCGCTATATCAAGCATTCCAAATACGGCAAGTATCAGAACAAGCAGACCAAGATCATGGCGCATGATGCCGGCAATACCAAGAAAGAAGGGGATAAGGCCACCGTCGAAGCCTGCCGGCCGATCTCGAAGAGGAAGGCATTTAAGGTGATTGCATAATGTAAATATCAAAAATTAAAATGAAAAATGACATATCAAAATCAAAAAATGTCCGGAAATCTTTACATTTTGCATTGTAATTTTCCATTTTGATTTTTAATTTTTCAATTTACTTCCATGATCCAACCACGAACAATCGTAAATATAGCTGATAATTCCGGAGCAAAAATAGGCCGGATTTTCAAAGTGCTCGGCGCTTCCAAGAAGCGCTATGCCGAGCTCGGCGAAGTCGTGGTCCTCTCGGTGCAGAAAGCCGAGCCGCGCAAAGCCGTCAAGAAGAAGGATGTCCTGCACGCGGTCGTCGTGCGCCAAGTCAAGCCGACCCGCCGCAAGGACGGCTCGTATGTGCGTTTCGACGAGAATGCGGTCGTGATCATCGAGAAAGGCAAGAAGGAGCCGATCGCCGGCCGCATCTTCGGACCGATCCCTCGCGAAGTCGGAGAAGCCGGGTTCAAGACTATCGCATCCCGCGCAGCTGAAATAGTGTAATCACTTTTGCCTTTTAACTTTTGACTTTTAACTTTACTATCATGCATATCAAGAAAGGCGACACAGTCACAGTGCTTTCCGGTGAAGACAAGGGCAAGACAGCCAAGGTCGTCAAGGCTTTTCCGGCTGAAGGCAAAGTATTGGTTGAGGGCGTGAATATGACCAAGAAGCACGAACGGGCGCGCCAGCAAGGCGGCAAGGGCCAGACAGTCGAAAGAGCGATGCCGATCCACGCGAGTAAAGTTAGGAAAGCCGCTTAAATACCATGACTACCATCACTCCCAAGAACACTTTCGATCTCGCCAAGGACTCATTCAAGTCCCTCCAAGCTCCATTGGCTCTCAAGAATCCTATGCAAGCGCCGCGTCTTCTCAAGGTCGTCGTCTCGAGCGGCTTCGGATCCGTTAAAGACAAGAAGAAGATCGAGCTCATCGCCGAGCGCCTCGCCCGAATCACCGGTCAGAAGCCAGCTCTGCGCGTCACCAAGAAAGCTATCGCCACCTTCAAGACCCGTGAAGGCGATCCCGTCGGCTATCAGATCACCCTGCGAGGCCGCCGTATGACCGAATTCCTCGACCGCCTCATCCACATCGCTCTGCCGCGCACCAAGGACTTCCGCGGCCTCTCGCGCGCTTCGGTCGACGACATGGGCAACTACACGCTCGGCATCAAGGAACACACTATCTTCGCGGAGACTTCCGACGAGGATCTCAAGGATGTCTTTGGCATGTCTATCACCATCGTCACCACCTCGAATGACAAGAAGCACACGCTGGCATTCCTAGAACATCTGGGTTTTCCGTTGAAGAGGGAGGAGGAGAAGAAATAGGACATCTTGACAAGAAGAATCAAAAGACTACAATTGCTTACAACGAGCAGGCAGGGACAAATTCCTGTAGGAAAAGCCGTCAAAAGCTACTTGCCAGAGCTGGCCGCCCCCGAAAGGGGGCGGTTGAGTTATACACATGTTGTTCCACTTTAGCTGCTTCAATGGATTCGAATCATTTGTTATATAATAATCTTGCCAGACAGTTCCAGACCGCGTCGTTTATCAGTCAGTATCCCGTCAGGGGTATTTTTAATTGCAAACATATGAGTACATCAAATGTTGTTCCAATAGAAGCGATCAGCCAGAAGATATTCATTGTGAGGGGAGTGAAAGTCATGCTTGATTATGATTTATCGGAGTTGTACCAAGTAGCGACAAAGAACCTCAATAAGGCCGTTAAGAGAAATGCAGAACGTTTTCCTGCTGATTTTACATTCCAGCTTACAAATAATGAGTATGAAAACTTGAGGTTCCAAATTGGAACCTCAAGTTTGGAGGCAAGCGAATCACTAGCTAAACCTTCAAACTTGATATTGCAGTCTGCAACCTCAAGTTGGGGCGGCCGGCGCCAATTGCCATACGCCTTCACCGAACATGGCGTATCCATGCTCTCATCGGTTTTGCATAGCCCGCGAGCGGTCCAGATCAACATCTTCATCATCCGCGCCTTCATCAAGCTACGTGAATTGCTGGCATCGAATAAAGATCTGGCGAATAAGGTCGAATGGATCGAGAAAGAACAGCGATTGCAGAACACCCACATCAATGCCATTTACCGGACATTGGATGGATTTCTCAAAGAGCCGGTGAAGCCAAAGGAGCCGATCAAACCCAAAACGCCGCTCGGTTTCAGGAAATAACACATAGGTCCGACCTACGTAGGTCGGACCTCCGCGATAAAACAAAAATCGTCCCGATGTACATCGGGACGACTGGAGCGAAGGGGATTGGACCCTTAGCTCTTTGCCATCAATCTATCAGAGTTCCAATCCGGTATATACACGCGTAGATGTATCCGGGTCTTCCCAAATGAGTCCTGCAGGCTCATTACACCTGTCTCCCCCGAATTCCTCAAAGATTGTCCACCCCTCGAATTTCCAATCCACTGAGTAGTTTCCGCACCCGCTCAGTGTTTGAGTCCCTTTGGAAAGGGACTTAACAGATATATGTTGTAATGCATCGACGAAGGATTTTCTCTCCTCGACATCCTTCACCATACATAGATGATCGGCAAGGATCTTCGCCGCGCACGATCCCAACAAGGCCATTTCCATGGAGCCATTCGGGACGTCGTTTTTTAGAACGCGGATCTTCCGCAGAAGATCGTCTGCAGAATAAGAGGGGGCTTTCCCCTCAAACGTCACAAAGCTTCTTCTGTGCAGGGAACTAGGTTCAGAGACTGGAATCTCAGTCCCAATTTTCAGTTTCTTGCACATTTCCTCGATGAGGACGCTGACGGCTCTTTCCAGCGATGTTCTCGCGGAACTTTCCATTTTGCCAATAATCCCACCCTTATACTTATACTCGAATCCAATAATCCCACCCTTATACTCGAATCCCGGCTGAGCCACAAAAACAATTTTTTTCATTTTTCTATTCCTCAAGGTGTTCACGGCACACCAGAGCCGTCGGTTTCGCTTGAAGCAGTCGCCGCGACTTTGGACAGCACCCCGCACGAGTTGAAATAAGCCATACGGGAAATAGTCAGTACATGGGTACCGACCAAACATTCCGCCAGAATTTGACTGTCAAAATTCCGCCGTTTCAAGTGTAGCATGAATGAGTAAATAAGTCAATACTTTGGTGAGGGTGTCAAATTAATGTTGAAATACGGCTCTATTGAGGGTTATTATTGGGCGTTTTGACCAATATCGATCTTTTGTTGTACGCTGATCAAAGGGTGCCAAAAAGGACCCAAAATCGTTGACTTCATTCCAGCCATTTGCTAGTATCATGACACCTTCAAATACCCAGTAGTTTCGCAGTATTTCGAGGAAATAGCGATTGGAAGCACGGTTCGACGCCCTATGGCGGCAGAACAAGCTGACCAATCCTCATTTCGTTGCCAAGGGCTTTAACCCTTGGCCCAAAAATAGTAATGGCAAAAACATCAGTCATCGTCAGATCAAAGAGAAAGCCGAAATTCAAGTCGCGCGTGGTTCGGCGTTGTTTCCGTTGTGGCCGCAAGCACGGCTACATGCGCGATTTCGACCTCTGCCGCATCTGCTTCCGCGAATTCGCCAATGAAGGAGCCATTCCTGGAATTAAAAAGTCGTCTTGGTAATATCATGATGATCACCGACCCAATCTCTGACCTTGTCACCCGTCTCAAGAACGGTTCCAATGCGCGCAAGGCAGTCGTGACTATTCCTTACACGAAATTCGCCGAGAACGTCGTCCACGCTCTCAAGAAGGCCGGTTATGTTGCGGCTATAGAGAAGAATGGCAAAGAAATAGTCGGCAAGACGCTAGAAGTCGCCATGGTCTATGGCACGAATGGCGCGCGCATACACGATCTCGAACGCGTATCAAAGCCGTCGCGCCGCATATACCAGCGCGTTTCCGACATCCGCACTTACAAGAGCGGCTTCGGCGACCTCGTCCTCTCGACCCCCAAAGGCATTTTGACCGGCCAAGAGGCTCGCAAACACAAGGTCGGAGGAGAAGTGCTCTTCAAAATCTGGTAATCTTTCAATCTTTCAATTCCCAATCTTTCAATCAACCATCATGTCACGCCTCGCTAAAAAACCCATCGTTATCCCGGCCAAGACCGAAGTCTCGTATTCGGCTGGAGTCGTGACCGTCAAGGGACCGCTCGGCACGCTCTCGAAGACGCTTCGCCCGAACGTGAAGGTAACAATCGAGCCCGGTTTGGTCACTCTGACGGCCGCTCATGAAGCTCCGGAGACGCCAGTCCTTTTAGGCACATACTATTCACATATCAAAAACATGATCGAAGGCGTCAACAAGCCCTACGAAAAGAAGCTCATCGTCGAAGGCATCGGCTTCAAGGCAGACGTCAAAGGCAAAGACCTTGTGTTGGCCCTCGGCTTTTCGCACCAGATAGTCATGCCGATACCAGCAGATTTGAAAGTCGTCTCCGATAAGACAGGGATAACCGTTTCCGGCATCGATTGCGAGAAAGTCGGCCAGTTCGCCGCGGAGATCCGTTCCAAGAAGAAGCCAGAGCCGTACCTTGGAAAAGGCGTCAGGTATTCCGACGAGATTATCCGCAGGAAGCAAGGAAAGAAGGCCGCATAATGATATGAAGCAGGAAGCAGGGAGAAAGGAGAAATAAAAAATCACATGAAAATCATCCAGAAAAAACAAGCTAACTTCGAGCGCCGCCGGGCGCGCATCCGCGCCAAGGTGAATGGCACAGCCGAGCGGCCGCGCCTGGCGATCTTCAAGTCGCATCGTTATATCTATGCTCAATTGATCGATGATGAAAAGGGTCATACTCTGGCTTCGGCTGATTCTCGTAAGATGAAGGGTGCCAAGCCGGTAGACCGCGCCAAGGAAGTCGGCGTAGAGATTGCCAAGAAAGCAAAGGCGGTCAAGATTGTCAAAGTCGTTTTCGATCGCGGGGGCTATTTGTACCGAGGCATGATCGCCATGGTAGCGGATTCCGCGCGTGCTGGAGGCCTCGAATTTTAATATGAAAGACTAATACAATGACAGCCAAAGAGATAAAAACCAATACGGACAAGAATGGCGCAGACGATGCGGCTTTGAAAGTCGCAATCCCCGCGACTGGCGTTGACATCGCTGCTATTCTCGGCGATGAACATGCGGCTAAGGCAGAAACGCCAGCAGGCGTTCCGACGGAGACAGTCGCAGCCGTTCCCGTTGGAAAAGTCACTCCCGGCCGCAAGCTTCGCGGAGTGCAGGACAGCGCACGACGTGGCGGACGCAGCGGCGGACCTGGCGGACCAGGAACTGGAGGCTCGGGCATGGGACGTGGCGGGCAGCGCGGCGGCAGGGGAGGCAGAGGCGGAGACAGCCGCGAGCGCGTCAAACCTGAATTCGATTCCAAGATCATCGACATCCGGCGCGTCACCCGCGTGACTGCGGGCGGACGCCGCATGAATTTCAGCGTGGCTGTGGTGGCTGGCGATCGTAAGGGCCGCGTAGGCGTAGGTTTGGGAAAAGGTTTGGATACTGCTTCGGCCGTCGAGAAAGGTACGCGCGAAGCCAAGAAGCATCTCATCAAAGTGCCTCTTTCATCGACGATGACCATCCCGCATGCTGTCGAGGCCAAGTGGGGCAGCGCCATGATCAAGATCTTCCCGGCCCGCGGCCGCGGCGTAGTCGCAGGCTCGTCAGCCAGAGCGGTCATCGAGCTTGCTGGCATCAAGGATATCTGCGCCAAGTACCTTTCCGGAAGCAAGAATCGTCTGAACAACGCGAAAGTCACCATTGCCGCGCTGGAAAAGCTGATCAAGACGCCGAAGAAAGAGTATAGGGGACAGAAGCAGGAAGAAGGAAGCAGGAAGTAAGAAAAAACCATGCAAACAAACCAACTTAAAAGAACCCATCCGAATACGTCGCGCATGATCGTGGCGCGCGGTGGTAAGCGCGGAAAGACCTCTGGTCGCGGCGGCAAGGGTCAGACAGCCCGCGCTGGCAACAAGCGCCGTCCGGAATGGCGCGATATCATCAAGAAGCTGCCGAAGCTCCGCGGTCGCGGCAAGAATTCCAACATCTCTTTCTACAAGAGAGCCATTCCAGTCAGCCTGGAGATCCTAGAGAACACATTCGCCTCTGGGGATATGATCAACCCGGCTATCTTGGCCGAGAAAGGCATCGTTTCGACATTGTCAGGCCGCATCCTTGAGGTCAAGATCCTCGGCGGCGATAAGCTCACCAAATTATTCAAGGTCTCCGGCTGTGCTATTTCCGATTCGGCAAAGGCGGCCATAGAGAAAGCCGGCGGCACTGTCACTCTAGTGAAGCCTAAGGCCAAGACGAAGATTGTCGCTGAAAGGACCGGACCAAGGGCTGGAACCACTGATTCGAATGCACCTAAAGGAAAAGCTGAAGCTTCCAAGGATTCAAATAAGAAGCCCAAGGATTCTAATAAGGCCGGCAACGATTCGAATAAGATCGCCAAGGATTCAAATAAGGCCGCGCCGGTTTCAGCCGATAAGTCCAAGAAAGTCCCAGCCGCTCCCAAATCAGAAGCCCCCGCTTCAAAGGACAAATCAAAGGATGCCAAAATCGCACTCGAATCAAAGCCTGCCAAAGAAACGCCAAAGGCCTAGGTCTGACGAGAATCATCTCAATAACATGCAGAATCTCATCCAAAAGCTCACGGTCATCTTGAAAGACCCGATCCTGCGCAAGCGCATCGGTTTCACGATATTGGCGTTGGTCATATTCCGCATGTTGGCGGCCATACCTATCCCGAGCGTCAATCCGGCGACTTTGTCGAATCTGCTCAATTCCAGCCAGCTTTTCGGATTCCTGAACATCTTCTCCGGCGGCGGCCTGTCGAATCTTTCGATCGTCATGCTCGGCGTCGGCCCGTTCATCACCGGTTCTATCATCATCCAGGTACTCACCATGGTCTTCCCGAAATGGAAGGCTCTCATGCATGAAGAAGGAGAGGCTGGCCGCAACAAGCTTTCGCAATATTCGCGCCTTTTGGCGGTTCCGCTTGGCCTCTTGCAGGGCATCGGCTATTTGATTCTCTTCGAATCGCAGAACGTCCTGCCTCATCTTTCAGCTTTCGCTTTTGCCGAGAATGTCATCATCGTCACCGGCGGCTCGATCCTCCTCATGTGGTTGGGAGAGCTTGTCTCCGAATTCGGCATAGGCAACGGGGTTTCGTTGATCATCTTCGCCGGTATAGTGGCACGTCTGCCGACGGGTTTCGTCCAGAATTTCCAGAAGCTGGCTGGCTCCGGCTTCGCCAATCTGCCTTTCTATATCATCGTCCTCGCCGTGGCCATCTTGGCCGTAGCTGGCGTGGTCTATGTCACTGAAGCCGAGCGCTCTGTGCCCGTGACTTATGCAAAGCAGGTCCGTGGCAATAAGGTCTACGGCGGCGCTTCCACATATCTGCCGCTCCGCCTCAATCAAAGCGGCGTTATCCCAATCATCTTCGCGCTTTCTATCCTCTTGTTCCCGCAGATCATCTTCAACGCACTCGCCAAATGGGCCGCATATCCTCTCATCGCTTCCTTGTCGCAGTCTCTGGCTCTACTTCTGACGCCGCCGTCGTGGTTCTACGGCGTCTTCTATTTCCTGATGGTCGTCCTCTTCACTTATTTCTACACGGCCGTGACCTTCGATCCAAAGCAGATCTCCGAGAATCTCCAGCAATCTGGCGCTTTCATCCCCGGCGTGCGTCCCGGCGAGCATACACAGGATTATCTCGGCAATATCGTAACTCGCATCACTCTGGTCGGCGCTCTCTTCCTAGGCTGTGTCGCTATCCTGCCTCTCATCATCCAAGGCCTTTCGCCTGACAGCACTCAATCGTTCGCTGTCGGCGGCACGGCTCTCTTGATCGTGGTCTCGGTGGTTCTAGATCTCTTGAAAAAGATAGACGCGCAGGTCTCGATGAGGGAATACTAGTTGATGATTTTTCAGATATGGATGTGTGTTATACTCTTGGCATTAAAGAGCTGACATCATAATTCTCTGGCTAAAATCTTATGAAGAAAATAATCATTGTTTTGATTGCTATTGTAGTAGTGATACTGGGTTATCTGTGGCTAAGAAGTTTCGAGGCTTGTTGTTCACAGCGCATCGATATAGATATGTCAAGTCCTCAGAACATAGTTACCAAGATCGAAACTGAGGTATACGCGACTTCCATTCCGATAGATCAAGACGCGACGATTCGCTGGGGAGAAGAAGGTACGGGTCGAAATAAAGACGTTCCTTCGTTTGGTGTATATATAAGTGGATATGATCAGGATATATTTCAGTCCTATTATAATAAGACTCGAAATATGTTAGAGCAAAATAGTTTTGTTCTCAATGCAAGGAATAGCTTCGGCGATCTTGCCAAAAATAGCAGAGAAGATGCAGGATATATCAACGGAAAAACGATTTGCACGGTAAGCATAAGCACTAATGTGAATAAAGGGATATATTATCTCGATTTCAAGTGCGGGATTTTTGACGGCATTTTCTAAATTACAAAACACTTTTCGGCTCTTGTGAGCTTGCGCGACTCGATGCAGTTCATATAAAATATTGGTCATGATCCGTTCAATGATCCCAGAACATGAGATCGTCACCAAAACATTCTTGGCAAAAGAATTGGGGATTTTGCGTGCAGAGATGAAGGAACAAAAGTATGACATTCTTCGCGAAGTCAGGGCTATGATGCACGAGACTATGGAAGGAGTCATGGAGAATATGAAGGCATATTACAAAGTTGAAACAGAACGATATATGGGCGCTTTACAGCAAGGATTTAAGGATGAGATGTTGTACTACAAAGATGGCGTGAAGATGGATAGGGAAAAACTAGATGACCACGAAACGCGCATCATGACACTGGAAACTACGCATTGAGATCAAGAAGACAATCAAATGAGCAATGCGCTATACTGGAGCGCAATGAAACCCCAAGCCTTCATCTTCATCGGCCGCTCCGGTTGCGGAAAGGGAACGCAAGTGAAGCTTCTCATGGATGTCTTGAAGAAAGCGGATCCGAATCGAGATATCCTTTATGTTCAGACGGGCCAAGAATTTCGCGATTTCGTCAAAGGCGAGTCGTTCACGCAGAAGAAATCCCGCGAGATTAATGATATCGGCGGCCTTCAGCCAGAATTCTTGGCCATAAAGATGTGGGAAAATCCGCTCGTTGAAAGTTGCACCGGCGATGAGCATATAATCTTGGATGGGACGCCAAGAAAATATCACGAAGCCGGCGTGCTCGATTCCGTTTTTGGTTTCTACAACATCGAAACTGTCTGGGTTTTGAATATCGACATCAGCCCAGAAGAGTCCTTGAAGCGCCTTCTTCTGCGCAAGCGTCTCGATGACAATACCGAAGAGATCAAGAAAAGATTAGCTTGGTATGAGACCGATGTGGCTCCCGCCGTTGAATTTTTCCGCACCAATAAGAATTACAAGTTCTTGAAGATCGACGGCGAACGGTCCGTTGAAGCTATCCATGCGGATATTGTGAAGCAAGTCGGTTTGAGGTAATGTAATACTAATCTACGAATTTGATTCGAATGCCACGAATCACGAATGCTACGAATTCGTAGATTCGATATTTGTAGCATTCGGATATCATTCGTAGATTCGTATTATATTTATGATCACCCTCAAGACCAAAAAAGACATCGCTATCTTGCGCGAAGGCGGCCATCGCCACGCGGAGATTTTGCGTAGGCTAGCTGCCATGGTCCAGCCCGGCATAAGCGCTTCTGAATTGAACGCGCGCGCCGAGGAGCTCATCTTGGCGGGCGGCGACCAGGCAGCATTCCTGAACTACAAGCCGAAAGGTGCTGTACGGCCATTCCCGGCGTCGCTCTGCGTATCCGTGAATGATGAGATCGTCCATGGCATCCCCAATGAAGGCGAAAAGATCCTGCAGGAAGGCGACATCGTCAGCCTCGACCTTGGTCTGGTACACAAAGGCCTGATCACAGACGCGGCTGTGACCGTCGGCGTCGGCATGATCTCTCCTGAGCTTGAGAAGCTTCTAGTTGAGACCAAAAGAGCCTTGATGGCTGGTATCAAAGCGGCCAAAGCAGGCCGGCGTGTCGGCGATATCTCGAGCGAGATCGAGCTCATCGGCATAGCGGGGAAGTATGGCATCGTCGAGGAATTGGCTGGCCATGGCGTTGGATATCATGTCCATGAAGACCCTTATGTCCCGAATTACGGCGAAGCCGGCCAAGGCGAAGTCCTGTCTCCGGGCTTGGTCATCGCCATCGAGCCCATGTTCAATCTCGGCACGCGCCGTATCAGGCTCGACGCTGACGAATGGACCTATTGTACTGCTGATGGTAAGCCATCAGCGCATTTCGAGCACACTGTCCTCATCACCAAGAGCGGCGCGGAGATCTTGACGGGGTGAATTGACAGTCTTCAAAACGGTTGCATATATCCAATATCTTGATAGAATATCGCTATGAATATGCGCATGAAAGTTTCAAAAGGCAGGAAAGAACGGACAGTTTCCGTGAGCTTTGACGCTGACCGTTTCGAACGCGTCGCCGGGCATTTCGGCATGTTCAATAAGCATTTTATTCAAAGTCTTGATCGAGCAGAGAGCGATATTCGTGCTGGCCGTACCACGGTCATCGGCGGTTTAAAAGATTTGCGAGATTAAAGCCTATGTGGAAGATATCCGTTACCGACGAATTCAAACGGCGTTATTCTCTCCTGCCTTTAGAGATCAAGAAGAAAGCAGAGAAACAAGAACGGCTATTTCGGCACAACCCTTTTTATCCGTCACTTCATACGGAGAAACTCGAACCGAAAGGCAAGCAGATTTGGACTATCAGGATAGATTCAAGCTACCGTATCGCTTTCAAATTCGTAGATAAGGACACAGTCGCATTCATGACAGTCGGCACACACGATTGGATCTACAAAGTCTGGCTGGATCGCAATTGATTATAAGATTTCTTTTAGTTATCATTGATTATCATGAAAACCACACAAACCCACCCCAAGCATGAGCGCACCCTCGTCATCATCAAGCCCGACGGCATCCAGCGGAGCCTCATCGGCGAGATCATCGGCCGTTATGAGCAGATCGGCCTGAAGCTGGTCGCCGCCAAGATGATGGTTCCGACCGCCGAGCTCATCGAGAAGCACTATACGCTCGACCCGGAATGGCGCGTCAAGACTGGCTTGAAGACCATCAAGGGCTATACGGACAAAGGCCTAAAGCCGCCGCATACCGATCCGGTCGTCATCACCGGCATCATACTCAAGAATCTGGTCAAATACATGACCAAGGGACCAGTCATAACTATGGTCTGGCAGGGCGCGCATGCCGTCGAGATAGTCAGGAAGGTCACCGGAGGTACCGAGCCACGCACTTCCGACGTCGGCACCATTCGCGGGGATTTTGTTCTCGATTCCTATTCAATGAGCGATGCCGATGGCCGCGCCATCCGCAATCTCGTCCACGCGTCCGGCTCGGTCAAGGAAGCCGAAGATGAGATCGCGCACTGGTTTAAGTATGGGGAGATCATCGACTACAAGCTCGTGCAAGAAGCGATCACTTACGAACCAGAGCTCGAGGGGATCCTAGGATAATTGGAGGAAGCTCATATTCTGATTATTACTCGTTCGGTTGGTGGTCGTTTGTCGGCGCCGATCTTCACCAGAGCTTGTATGTCAAAAATCACGCCGGACTTATCTGGTCGTCTGCGTGTAAAAAATCTGTGCCTACTCCTCTGAGATTCTTTTGTCAACTTTGCCACGAAGCAAAAAATCGTGGCACAACTCATTATCCCCCTTGCGCTCGTCTTCCAACGGACTAAAATGTATTCAGGTTGCGGGAGCATAAATCCTACAAAATATATTTTTTTGGGAAGCCGAATCCGCGGGCACCTTGGTGTTCCGTGTGAGGCATCCCACCTGCGCAAGCGGGTTATTATCTCTCGCGACCTATCGAGAACGCCTGTCCCTTACTTGGCAGGCGTTTTCAATTGAATGCTACAATAGAGCCATGAACGATCCCTCAAAGGCAAAGATCACTTTCGCAACCGGCGTCGGCACGGTCACTGGCGCAAATTTCTTATTGGAATCATCAGCTGGTACGAAGATACTCATCGATTGCGGATTAGTCCAAGGCGAGAAGGTGGCTTTGCCGGAAAATAGCGAAGCATTCCCGTACGACCCGGCTTTTATTCAGGCACTATTCATCACTCATGCTCATCTGGATCATGTCGGCCGCATCCCTAAATTAGCCAAAGAGGGATTTAAAGGCCCGATCTATTCGACTCCGCAGACGAAGGCTTTGGCAGAGTTGGTACTGAATGATGCAGTCTCGATCATGTCAGCCGAGGCCGCACATGACGGTATCATTCCTCTTTACGGCATCGAAGATGTGCAAAAGGTATTTCCGTTGTGGAAAACTATCGAGTATCATCAAAAATTTCAATTAAGCGATGATGTGTCGATCTTCTTGAAGGATGCGGGACATATTCTTGGATCAGCGATGATCGAGGTTACGATCGGAAGCTCTACTTTGCCTGCTTTAAAAGTGCTTTTCACTGGAGATTTGGGAAATTCTCCGGCGCCTCTCCTTCGCGACACAGAGCCGGTCGGCGACGTAGATTATCTGGTCATGGAAAGCACCTACGGCGATCGCAATCACGAGCCCAAGGAAGAGCGCGAAGCCAAGCTCGAGAGCATCATCAATGCCGCATTAGCTCGCGGTGGCACGCTGGTCGTGCCGACATTCTCGATAGATCGCACACAAGTGCTCTTGTACGAGCTTGATCTGTTGGTCAAAGATAAAAAGATCCCGTCAGTGAAAGTCTTCGTCGATTCGCCCATGGCTATCAAGGCCACGGAGATCTACAGGGCCAATGAGAGCCTTTTCAACGAGCGCGCCTTGGCGGAGATAAGGTCTGGCAATGACATCTTCAAATTCCCGCATTTGGAGTACGTGCTCTCGCAAGGGGAGTCTCGCGGCATCGAACATTTGAAAGGCGCCAAGATCATCCTGGCCGGTTCCGGCATGTCGGTCGGAGGACGCGTCATCAGCCATGAAGAGCATTATCTGCCGGATCCGCGGAGCACCCTGCTTCTGGTCGGATATCAAGCGGCAGGCTCATTGGGACGGGAACTGGCCGACGGTGCCAAAAAAGTCCGCATCCATGGCGAGAAGATCGAAGTCAAGGCGCATATCGAGACGCTCTACGGCTATTCGGCTCATAAGGATGGCGACCATCTGGTGCAATTCGCCGCTACGGCGACTCCAAGACTGAAAGAAGCCTTCGTCGTGATGGGCGAACCGGGAGCTTCTATGCACTTGGCGCAGAGATTGAACGACGAATTGGGCGTGAAGGCGATCATGCCGGAGCGATTGAAGGAATATATACTCTAAATATTATTTCAAGCTCACGGAGTGGACGACTTTCTTGAAAGCTTCCGGCTTGAATTCGGCGAGATTGGCGAGGGATTT
>Ga0182027_10008349_pt1 | contig 15090 bp, 9 predicted proteins | sample 712E1DmetaG_FD_121300 | JGI IMG/M metagenome (GOLD analysis project Ga0182027, IMG submission 121300) | Permafrost microbial communities from Stordalen Mire, Sweden - 712E1D metaG (Illumina Assembly) | ecosystem: Environmental > Terrestrial > Soil > Wetlands > Permafrost | place: Sweden... | reverse complement strand
TGTTATGAATACGCTGCATGATTGATTCTTTCCGTCAGTAACTCTAGGAAAACAAGTTATTGAATCAATATTCAAAATTGGTGCAGGTTTTATTACATTTATCCCATTTGAATCAGTGCAACTTGTAGTTATTACATTGTTTTGTGAATCAGTAATTGTAAGTTTTGGATTATAATTGCCTGCAGTTGTATACGTGTGGCTTACTATATTTTGATTTATACTCGTGGCTCCGTCTCCGAATGTCCATGAGTATGAATATGTTCCACTTCCTCCATTTACTTGTGAATTAAAGTTTACGTTTAATGGAGTGTTTCCGCTCGTAGGATTTGCATTACAGGTAGCTGTGAGTGGTGTTGCTGCTTTGTTTACTGTTATTGTCCCACAACTTATTGTTGCTTTATTATTTGCACTATCTGTTATATCTACTAATACGTTGTATGTTCCTAATGCAGTATATGTGTGTGTTGTTGAAGTTGGATTATTATTTGTCGTTCCATCAGCATATCGCCATTTGTATGTATATGGACCAACTCCTCCACTTGGTTGTAGATTTAATGATACTGTAAGTGGTGAAGTTCCATTTACGGGATTTACTGTGCATATTCCTGTCAATGGCTCTACCTGTTTGTTTACTGTTATTGTCCCACAACTTATTGTTACTTGATTATTTGCTGAATCTGTTATTTTTACCGTCGGATTATATGTTCCTTCGCTGAATGTGTGTGTAGCTGAGTTAGGACTACCGCTTACTTGTCCATCTGCAAAAGTCCATTTGTAAGAATACGTCCCGCTACCACCGCTGACTTGTGCGTTGAATGCAACATTGAGTGGTGATGTTCCGCTCGTCGGTGTTGCTATACAAGAAGCAGTCAATGGCGGTATTTGAGAATTTACAACGATTGTTCCGCAATTAGCAGTTGCTTGGTTATTATTCTGATCACTGACAGTTACTGACGTGACAAATGTTCCTGCATTGTAATATGTATATGCTAGTATTTTATTGACGTCATTTTTATTTGTTGAACTGTCTCCAAAATTCCATGTATATTTGTATGTTCCAGTTCCACCGCTTACTTGTGCATTGAATGCAACATTTAGAGGAGCAGTGCCGCTCAATGGAGTGGCTTGGCAACTGACCGTTATCGGTGTTAATGGTTTGCTGACTATTATTTGTCCACAATTGGCTGTAACACTGTTGCTGTTGCTATCTGTAATTGTAAGTGTACTCGAGTAAGTTCCATCGACGTTATATGCATGGCTTGCAGAACCTTGACTTGTTGCAATTGTACCGTCGCCGAATGTCCACTTGTAAGTATATGCTCCAGTTCCACCATTTACATTGCTGTTGAATGATGAGGTTAATGGATAGTTTCCGCTCGTCGGATTTGCAGAACAAGTGGCCGTCAATGGGACAATAGGTTTATTTATTGTAATCGTTCCGCAACTTATTGTTACTTGATTATTTGCGCTGTCTGTTATTTTTACCGTCGGATTGTATGAATTAGCATTATTATAAGTGTGGCTTATTGAATTTTGATTTGTTCCTATTGTATCGTCTCCAAAAGACCATGTATAAGAGTAAATTCCTGTGCCGCCATTTGCTTGTACATTAAATAAGACATTCAATGGTGTAGTTCCACTAGACGGTGTTGCTGTACAAGTTGCAGTTATTGGAGTTATAGGTTTTGTAACAACAATATTTCCAACACAATTAGCAGTTGTCTGAACATTATTTGAATCGATAACTGTTACAGATGCTGCGAATGTTCCTTCGCTGTAAACATGCGTCATCTGATTTTGAGTATTAGTAATTACCGAGTTATCGCCAAACGTCCATTTATATGAATATGATCCAGTTCCACCATTTGCTTGTGCATTGAATGCAACATTCAAAGGGGATGTTCCGGTTGTAGGTGTGGCTGCACATGTAATTGTTAAAGGAATGACTTTCGGAAGAACTTGAAGGTAGATTGTGTCAGTATCTGTTGAATATTTATCGACCGAAGTTAACACCAAATAATAATTTCCTTCTGTATTTCCATAATCTGATGATATGATTGTGAATCTTCTACTAGCACCGCTAGTTGTTGTCTGCTGATTGGATGCATAGGTATGTATAGGGCTGCTTGATCCTGCACGGTATAATGCGATAGAATAGCTTCCTGTGCCGAGAGTAGTTGATGCAAAACTGGAATAGTCTGCTGGCTGACCGTTAGTGATGTCTAATGTATCAGCAGAAGTGCTAACCCACGAAATAGCTCCTATAGCTGCCATGACGTGTCCGACTGAAAGAAGCATGATTAATGCTATTAATATTCCCCAATAATTTTTGTTCATTTTGTTCCTCGAAAAATTTTGATTTATGTAATGTAACTTATTTTATTTAATATATACTATGACTCCTAAATTTATTGATGCAGATTTTTTATAATCAGCACTGAGTTCGAATTTTCCTCCTGTATAGATGGACACATTATTTATTTTCCATATCAATGAAGGTTCTATTGTTAAAAATGATAAGTGACCGGTTTTTTCTTCTAGAGGAATCAATATTGATCTTGTTTTTCCGACGTCATTTGTCACTGTTTGGTATAATGTACCTGTAGTATCTGTTTTGATTATATTATATTGTAATCCAAGTCCTATTCCAATATTCTTATTTGGAAAGAATAATGCTTCAAGTCCTGGTTGGATAATCCTGTGGGTTGTATTTGTCGTCAATGTGGATCCGCCGAAGGTTATTGTTCTTCCAGTTGCATCGACGTATGAAGAAGGGAAAGACTGTTCATCATGTTTTTCGATGTTATTATTGTATCCGAATAATACAGCTATCCCTAAATTATTTTTGAATTTATACCCGATCATACATTGTCCTATCAATTTATTATCTTTAATGTACGAATTTATTTCAACCCCGCCACCGAATAATAATTGAGATTTATTTTCTTGTACCTTCGGTATCGTATCTTTCTTGACTGTTGGTATTACATTCTTCTGCGTATTCGTCGTATCGCCGTAATAATTATTGTTTGTTATGGTAATATTTGTAATTCCGCTTGGTGTTTCCTTAGCTTCTTTCTTTGCCTTCTCTGACAAATACACTGTATCTGTTCGTGCATCTTCTGCATCAATCACATGAGCTGCAATATCCAATATTATCGGAACTGATTCTCCATTTACAATATTTCCATTGATGGTATTACCCTTATGATATATGCTTACTCCGATTCCTGCCTTAACCCATCCTTTTGATGCTACTTCTCGTGCTAATAATCGGCTCTCTTTTGCGTCTATGATTAGATTGGATAAGTATTGTTTCACAAGTTTTACTATTGTAGTATCTTTAGACAAATCAATATGATGTCCGCTGTAATTTTCTATCTTTTGTGTTGCTACTTCGTCCCTTTCTAATTTATCTTGTAATGATGTTTTAGGTTGTTTTTTATTTAAATCTGTAAACTTCTTAACTTTTTTCTCTAACTCATCAATGCTGTATAGTTTTATTTGGAGCGGGAAATCTTCGGGAATATACTTTTTTCCTGTTGGGATTTTAAAATCATATTCCTGACCATCAGCTATTATCACTGTCGGTAAAACGCCCCATATTGCGCTTCCTACATATATTGTGTTTTTTTGACTTTGATGTGGATATTCAAATGCCCTATCATTCTTCGTTTTATCGGCAATAGTATTTTCTAGACCTGTTTTTATTTGATTCTTATTGTTAGTCGAATCTACTTGTCCGTTCGCAACGCCTGTAGATAGAAGTATTCCTCCTATGATTCCTGTAATTGTATTTCTGATTGTATTTTTATGCATCTTAAACCCCCGAATATTTGCATAACCATAATTATATGTGTTTTGCATGTATAAATATGTTTATTTATGCTTATATGGATACGTGTATTATGTTCTCATATTTAAAGTTTACCATTTATTATCCATTTATGAGTGACAACATCAATGTTTTAATTAATAATCTAAATGCTTGTTAACTTAAAATTAAATCATGCTGATTAATCCTTTGCCAATCAAATAGACGATTGCTACGTATGTTATCCATCCCACGTGCATAAGAATGTTAAGAATTGTTAAAATGCCAATAACTCCGTCTATCATGCTGCCAACATCTCCAAAGAATATTGCAGCTTTCAATATAAGATACAATGAGGCGCAAACGACGACAGGTGTTGATGCAATGCCAAAATAAAAGAATGCTATTATTACTGCAGTCGCTATATCCATTAATCCCAACAATTTCTCGATCATAATTCAGGTCTTATTCTAATATTTATAAAATTAATCAAATATTGATTGAGGATTATGATTTTTTATAAAAGCGCTCTTCACATAGTTTAGAATTTAGATTGACTCTCGAGCTAATTGTAATTAATTATTATTTCTAAAGTTCGCTAGGCGCATAAGAATACTATTTGTTAATCTTTATTGCGACATGAGACATAATTCAATGCAATGTTACCATCCAAACTCCGATAATAATTAACGCTATTCCAAGAATTTTATAAAAATTTATTTTTTCTTTCAATAGCCATACTGAAAATATTGTAACGAAAATATAACTTATAGAAGTCAATGGATATAATATTGATAGTTCTTGTTGTTTTAATAGATAAATAAATCCAACCATACTCAGAAAGTATAATATTCCACCGAATACAATATTCCAATTAGTCAAGAGGTTGATAATGCCGTCGAAGTTGAATTTTAAGTGAAATTTTACAGCACCTTTTTTCAAAAGTATTGAGGCAAAAGCTCCTATGATAGTGAGCAATACCATTATTCCTATAACGAGTATTATTTCCATTTCCTAGACCCGTACCCGATTAATGAAACGCCAATAATTATCACAAATATTCCACACCAATTAATCAGGCTAACATTTTCATGAAATATAAATATTGAAAGTAGAGTTACCCAGACAAAACTTAAGGCGACAAAAGGATATATTAGAGATAGATCGCCATATTTCAAGGCGATAATTAGCAGAATGGCTCCAATAGCATAAGAACATACTCCAAGTATAAGATTAGCATTGGTCAGAATATGGATAATAGAGTCTGTATTTGATGAACCAAGTTTTAGCAATACTTGACCGAGGGATGTGAAGATAGTGCAGAGCAGAACAATAAATATTGGCTTCAAGGGAAGTGAGCTATGCTTGTCATTGGCAGATTTTTTTTTATGACTTCTTTTTAACAAACAACTCCCCCCAAAATTTTAATCGCATACGAGCAATTGCCTTAAAATATTGTGTGACTGTACTTACAATCTTGACTCTAGAATCATAATCATCGACCCATTTCACATCAACAGGTTTTACACGCATGTGACGTTTGCATGCTAAAAGAACAAGTTCAGTGTCAAAGAACCATTTGTTATTCTCAATTTCCTTGACCAATTTCTGAAAACTTTTTAGATTGACTGCTTTGAATCCGCATTGATAATCAGCGATTGAACTCCAAAATACTATCTTTAAGATAAGATTATAAAATCTTGAAAGCAATTCCCTTTTGAATGTTCTGCCAATAACTTTTGAATGTTTTCCTAACCTATTCCCTATAGCTACATCATATTTATCTTGGATTATGGCGTCAATCAATGGACGGATATATTTTAGGTCTGTCGATAAATCAATATCCATATAGCATGCTGCATAATATTTGGATTTTAATGCAATGTTCCATGATTTTTTTAATGCAAAACCTCTGCCCTTTCTTTCTAGGCGCAAATATTTTATCCTAGAATTCTCAAGTGACTTTCCTATTTTTGGTGTCTTGTCTATACTTGCATTATCAGCAATCATGATAGTATATGCATAAGGAAATTTAGATTGTTGTAAGAATGAATCAAGTTTTTTTATATTTTTTGCAAGGCATTTTTCTTCATTGAACACTGGCATTGTTATTAATACTTTTTTCATAACCTATCCCTCATATTTTTTTATGGCATATTGAATTTATATAGTGCAGCTATCTCGACGCCGCCAGATTCGTATGACCAGACCTTTTTTAGGTATGGATCCAATAAAGGACTCCAAGGATGCGTAGCATTATAATAATGTGGGACGACGTACAATATCTTCATCCTATATGCATATGGAGAGTCTTGCGCACTTGGTTCAAATATTGCATTATCCATGGCAGCAACAGGCACGCCGTTAGATTCCAGTTGTTGTAGACGTGCATCACTGTATTCGAAACGCAACGGATCAAAAGGATATGTTTGACCATTCTGTGATTGATATTCGCTCTGTATCCAATAATAATCCCAATAGAGGTACAATTCCTTTCCGCTTGATTTGGCTATTTGGGTATATTTATCAACGATATCAGCAGTGGATTGTGAATTATTTCCGTAAAGCATTATAGCTCCATCCATCCAAATCTTCTGGAAGTCTCCAAAAAAGAAAAAATGCGATTGTCTGCCTAAGAGCAATTTAACGCCAGAAACACCGTTCAATGCAAAACTTAATTCGTTCGTAGTCAAAACAATCATGTTTGACGGATCGATATGATTAGTCTTGAGGTATGTCTGGAATGCTAAGTATTGTGGCGGTAATTCATTATAACCACTCTGCCAGAAAGGATCCTTAAAACTTTGAATAAGAGTAATATACATAAAGATGCTGATAATAATCATAAGCACTATTGAAATAGGGATTAACATTGAAGAAATAAATTTTAATTTTTTAATATGTGTCAATCGGAAAAATAAGTATCCTATCATTATACCATAGACTACTGGAGATAAGAAAGCAATGAGATGAGGTGGGCTGAGAAATTTGTGGAGTATTGGAGTTGTGATAATATAGCTGAATACTAGAGCAAAAAATGTGAAATTAATCCAATATAGCAATTTTTTCATGTCAGAAGATTCTTGCCTGATAAAGATTATGAATACTGCTATAGATAGCAAGAAAAGTGTTGTACGTATAGAGCTTAGGACTGAACTAAAATCAAAAAATATTGAAACAATATTATCATGCAACATCATAAAAAGGTTTTTAGTAATATTCAAATCTTCATGTATATCAAATTTTGTTGCATTTGAAGCGCCAGAGGAAATTAGCAACGTATGCCATCCGATTAAAGCCAATATAATTAAACTAATGAGCGTTATAATACTAAAATATATTATACGATTACGTCCTTCACTAAAATTTTTTTTAATATTCTTAAAATCATGAATTTCAATAACAAAAAACATAACTACTGTTATAAGACTCCCTAAGACTATGAAGAGTCCCATAGAATGCATATTGGATATCAGCACAAACAAAAATATTAAAGCAATGGATAGGAGAACTTTTTTTAGGACTGTATTATCTTTTTTTGCAAGAGAAAATAGTGCAATAAGATATAATGGAAGTATGAATATTATTAGAGAGCTATATTTAATCGAGGGTAATCCAGCAAAGCCGATTGTTAATATAGCAAGCATTGCGTTAAGAAATGGTTGTGTAAAAAATCTACCATAAAAATAGTACCATGCAAAGAGACCGATAAAAAAAGCAAAGTACAAAACTAGAAATTCGACTTTCCATATACTAAAATAATCATAATTAAAAATTTTTGCAAAAACTAGTTCTATATAGAAATGTGCTTTAGGAATAGAATTAGTAAATCCTAGATAATCGTGTGTTGATGATTGTGCTATATGAGTTGGATTATTATATAAGTCCATCAGTACGCCAGTTTCATAATAATAATCGCAACCATATATACATGTTGGTAGAGATTTAAGTGTGTGCGTATTTGCATATATAATATAAGACATGAATATGAAGAATACTAAAAGACATAGGAGTGGATATTTGTTTTCATATACATAAACTGATATTTTTTTTGCATTCATAATTCCTTACTCTTTCTTGCAATACAAATTATTTCGGAGCCTATTGGTAATGGTATAATATTTTCTACAGTCATATATGCGTATAATACCTTATTCATAGGGGAATCGGAGACGCTTTCATGAGGTACTCTGAATCTAAAAAGTTTAGCTAGTAGTATAGGTATAAGAAACATCATGCCCCAAAATTTTATTTTTTCAACAGCAAATCCGTATGTCGATAATTTTTTTGTGATTTCTTTTTTGGAATATCTTCTCCAATGAGATCTGTCGGCATCATTTTTTGTCCAGAACATCATGTGATATGGGACTGTTATGATTATTCGACCATTTTTTTTAAGGACCTTGTTCGCATTTTTTAATGCTTGCTCGTCATGTTTCATATGCTCCAGGGAATCTAGCATCAAAACCGTATTAAATTTTCCCAATGGCTTTTTTATTTTTTTTGTAAAATCAATCAGTTGAGAATTAGGATTTATTTTTCTTGTAAGTCTTATACCTTCCTTGTCGATGTCAGTGCTGCAAACGGAAAATTTCTTTAATAATCGCTTCGTCATCATTCCGTTTCCGCATCCAACTTCGAGGACTGGACCACGTTTGACGTATCGGATAACAACATTATCTCTTGAACGGGTCCAAAAATCGCTTGATTTTTCTAACGCTTTCAAATCATTAATCATGCTTCGCGCCATAAATTTCCTCGCCTGATTATTTCTCTATAAATTACTATATCACCATTTAACTTTCCAAACTATTATTCTAGATCCTGTAATGTCTGTTATGTCAGAAAACTTTTCAAAGTGCTCCATATATTTTCCGTCTAGATAAAATAGTTTCGTGAATGTTGAATCAACTAGCAAGGGATCTGACACTAACGCGTTATATTGCGTTTGATTGTTAGTATGCGTGACGTCTAATAATACGCTTAAACTTATGCTCGAATTATTTACTTCGAATTTTGTCAGATTTTTATCCGATATTACTACTTCTTTCATCCCTAAAAAGTTTTCACCTACTTGACTTCCTGTTGTTATATCTTGATATACTACGTGGAATACTGAGTCTTCAGGATTTGTGATATTAATTATAGCTCTCTCTAAAATCACGTTTTGTTGTGAATTGCTTCCTATTCCTATATTTAATATGCATACAACCATGTCGCTTACGTTCTGGCAAGGAACCATGTTGCTATTAGCATAACTAGGCCATGGAGATATCCAGTCATTCATTTCTCTATCAGTCTGCAATGCTTGTACGTCATAATATATTTTTGTTGCTTGATCGTCGGTATAATTGAATCTTTCTTTCATTAATGTAGTTCCTTCCTGTAACGATGCCGGTTTGACATTATTGATTATATATGCTTTATCAAAATCCCACAATCCAAAGTGTGCCCATACGCCAGCTTTTCCTACCATATCCTCAGATGTGATAAAATAATCTTCAGGCGGTTCACAAAATGTTAGATTTAATATTTTTGCAGTCTCTGCATCAGAATATCCTAATTGCAACAATTTATTTTTAGCATCATCTTTATTCATTAGTAATATTTCTGACATTATGTTTTGTGATTTTTCTGTATCATTATATTTCGTATTAACTTCGTCGAATGCAGTATTGCTTCCACAATCCAGCATGCGTAATATTGCAATTGTTTCATTCTCATTAGATGTTTGCAATACTTTACCAAGCCAGTATGCATTTGGATGGTTTTGTATTGCACCATCAAGAGTTGCTCCTCTGTCTGCAACATATTTGAACCAGTGTCCGAAATCCCACCATGAATTGATTATTGCATCTGGTTTTGATTCTTCTCGTATTTTTGTCAGGCTATCCCACCATCCTTTAGTCATTGAGGGCATATAACTTTTTCCTGATGCCACTCCTACAGTTATAGGTGTAATCAATAATAGGCATAACAAAAGGAACACAATTATTGCAGAAATTTTCTTGTTGAGATTAAATTCTTCATTAAAGAGCCTCGATATGAACTGGAAAAGATATCCAATTGCAACACCCGCTGCTATACCAAATGCTGGCGCAAGCAAGAGAATAAATCTAACACCCTTTATACTTGCAAATATCATCCCTACGAACCACATCGTCAAGAGTAATGCCATCTTTATATCTATTACAGATTCCTTCTCTAAGAGAATCATTAGCATACCGATTATTACAGGAAGCATCAATATAGCGAAGTATACATATGAATTCATGCTCATTGCACCGCTAGAAATTAAGTATATGTAGATAATTGCAGAAGCTGCTATTAGAATGTACTCTTTGAAACTTGGCTTACGTTTAACTAATGTAAAAATTATTCCAAGTAGCGCTATAGAAAATAATATGTTGAGTCCAAACGATGTTTGATTAACAATTGTCGGAATATCAGCAGGATTAAGTTCAGCAACAGTCGTATATATATTAGGCCAAAGATCTGCATGAGTTGCAGCCTGAAGTCCAGAAGCGAGTGATAATGGCGCTGCTAATGCTCCAGCAAATAGACTGAATGAAGAAAAAATAGATACGAATATCATTGTAAAGATAACTAATGCTGCAAAAGTTATTGCAGACTGTTTCAGTTCATCGCTTATAACTTTAGATGTATGTTTTTTCTTATAATTAATGTACCCTTTCAATAGTTCAAACAGTATATATACTATTACTGTAGCCATTAAGAAATCAAAGATGTACCACCATCCACTACCCCATGCGAAACTGAATAATCCCATTAAAAGTCCTGTAGTCGCAGTCAATATTATCTTTTTCCAGAAAGATTTAGTTTCGAATGCATACAAGAATACGAGTATTATTAGCAGCGGGAACATGATGTTCCATACGTCGGTATCGGATCCTAATGTTCTCGTGATAAATAATGGGCTTAATGCGACAAACATTGACGCGAAAAATCCTGCAACATCATTCATTAGTTTTCTTCCTATAAAGAACGCTGCAATTGCAGCTATTACAGCAAGTATTGTTGGAAGTATGAATGCTGCTTGCATTAGATTAATAGTTTTGTTAAAGAAATGTAAAACCTTGTAAAGATATGTTTCTACAAGAGGATGCATAGTAAGTGTTACGGGCAATCCAATAGGCGCCACCATATGGGTGTCCCAACATGTATTGTTTACTATTGCATCGCAGCTGTTTCCTTTCTCAACATAATTTCTAGCATATCTAAGCCAGAAATAAGAATCTAAATCACCTAAGAACGTGTAAGTATGATTATTTTCCTGATACTGGAATCCTGTCTTGAAATAATCAGAGGTTTGCTTTACTTGCTGGGATAATTGATCTTTATTTGTTTTTGCGAATTGCGCAAATTGATCATCAACAAGTTTTTGTTTTTGCGTGGTTGGTAAATTAGGATATTGTGCATTGACTTGTTGTGCTATATTATTCTTGTAATAATTATCAACTGAACTTTGAGCCCAAGAATCAGTAGTAGGCATATATTGTGCCTGCATTCTGATATAAACCGTAAGAATTACAGGTATGATTATTAGTAGAGCAATTAATATGAAGTGGAATGCTTTTGAAGAAAAGAATTTCTTAAATTTAGAAAAGTCAAATTCTATATCCTCAACACTAGCATCATTGTTATTCTTACTATCTTTATCATTGTGACTCTCATGACTCATACAGTACACCCCACGAATGAAGAGAAGTATTCTGTATAATTTATAAATTTGATGAAAAAAAGACTTAGTTTAAATACAGTTTTTTCTATACCGGTCGATATTTTTTCAACCAAAACACGTATTCTGGATGAAATACACTTATAAATTAATCAACACACTGATGCAACTTGAGATTTAAGTATATTTGAATATACATTAATAACATTTATAATGTATTAGTATCTTTTGTCTAAGACATAATCATAATAAATTAGCATGATAATTAAGAAAAGTATTGATATTATGAAAAAAGAGGTGTTATTTTTAATATATAAAAATGGATCACTCAAAAACTATAAGGGATATAGCTGTAGTATTTGTAATAACAGCTCTAACAGCAATATTTTCTTATGTTCTTAGAATATATGTGGCTAGAACTTACAGTGTAGAAGATTATGGCTTACTTTATTCGATGTTAGCCTTTTTTTCATTTGTACTTATCCTCGTGGACGTAGGTTTGTTTCAATCCATGGTTAAAAAAGTGGCTGAATTTAGATTTAAAAATGATGAACAGTCTATAAAAAATCTTATTTACACCGCTTTTATTTTGCAAACAATTTTTGCTATAATCGTATCAATTATTCTGCTGATATTTTCAAAGTATATTAACTTACATTTTTTTCATAATGCTAATTTTTTGTTGTTCTATATATTCATATTTTGGATATTAACTTATCCGTTGCTATATTTCGTTGTGGCTTATATGCTCGGATACGAAAAAACCACTTGGTGGGCAATATCCGAATTGATTAAAGTTGCTTTTATATTGCTTGTATCAATCATTGTGTTTGCTTTTAATCAAAGTATTATTTCAGTATTTATAGGATATGCATTGACTAACATATTTTTAATGATACTTTTTTTTATGATTAAAACAAAATTTTTTATACCCCTGAATTTTCATTTTAAACTTCGACTCATATATCCTGAATTGTTAAAATATGGTTTATATATTGTTATCGCAGGTTTTTCCACTGTTATTTTAACACAGACGGATACTTTGATGATAACATATTTTTTGGGGTTGAGGGAGGTTGGAATATACCAGGCAGCCATACCATTAGCCACAACTCTTACTACATTGATAGCTCCAATAACAGCAGTTTTATTATCTAGAATATCTAATCTCTGGGTTCAAAAAAAGACACGCGAAATAGAATCATTATTTTCATTAGTTCAAAAATATATCTTGATACTTATTTTGCCAATAGCATTAATCTTAGCATTATTTGCGAAATTAGTATTGACAATACTATTTTCAAATCAATATATAACTGCTACAAATCCGTTGATAATATTATCTTTTGCATTCATGGTATCTTCATTTAGTGCTATAATTACTTATACCTTGATATCTATCGAGGAAGCTAAGAAAGTGATGTATATAGTTATATTCGGTGCTATAATTAATTTGTTTGGCAATTATTTTTTGATTCATTTATTTAATATAACTGGTGCAGCACTTTCAACATTATTATCTTGTATAGTTATGTTCATAATGATGAGATATTCTCTAGGTAAAAAAATAATTATAACTATAGACTATAAAATATTGTTTAAAACATTGTTTGCTGCTACATTATTCATATTATCTATATATATTTGTAGAAAGCTTATCAATACGAATTATTGGCTTGAAGCAATTTTATGTATATTAATTTCCGGAACTGTATATTTACTTATTTTATATGTAACAAAGGTTGTAGGACTTGAAGATGTAAAGTTTGTAAAAAAAATGATTATAAAATCTTAAATACGTATTTGCACATATATGATAAACTATTTAAAAGGCAGCATAAACTCAAAAAAGGAATAATCACAAATGAAAAAAAAATTAAAAATTACATTTATTTCGTTAACTGATGGTGTTGATGTAATCAGTTTGCGATTTTTATCTGCTTTTGTAAAAAGGGAAGGTTTCAGTTCTGAATTAATTCTACTTCCAAGAACTTATTCAGAAGGATTAGGGTCTGATGTTTCTTTTTTATACCCATATTCAAATAGTGTGCTTGAACAACTTGTAGAAAAATGTTCGAAATCTGATTTAATAGGGCTTTCTTTGATGACGTGTCATTTAGATAATGCAGTTCTAATAACTAATTATTTACGTAAGCACTTAACATGTCCAATAATATGGGGCGGTATACATCCGACTATACGTCCATTCGAATGCATAAAATATGCTGATATGGTAAGTATTGGAGAAGCCGAATTGAGTTTGAGTGCATTGCTGACAGAAATGTCTGATGGTAAATCATGGAAATCAATCTCTATACCTGGAATTGTAAAAAGTGGTGATGATTCGAAAAAACTTGTACCTGGACCAATCTTAGAAGAGTTGTCTGAATTACCTCAACCAGATTACGATTTTAATGATCAATATATTTTATATAAAGACAATCAAATAATTCCATTAGCTAAAGAAATTTTTAGTCGTTGTATGTATGGGATATATAGAATAGCTACTACAAGAGGATGTCCGTACTCTTGTGCCTATTGTTGCAATAATGCGTTAAATAAAATTTATTGCAGAAAATTGCCTCTAAGACATAGACCAATAATTGATGTGATTAAAGAGTTAAAAATTGCGAAGAAAGATTTTATTGGTATAAGAGAAATTGTTATAACTGACGATGCTTTTTTTGCGCAACCTCAAGAGAGGCTTGTAAAATTTGCTTCTGAATATAAAAAGAAGATAAATCTGCCTTTTTCAGTACTTACTACACCAGCTACATTTACTTTAACTAATGCAAGAATATTAGGTGATGCGGGATTATATGCAGCGGCTATTGGTATTCAATCTGCATGTTTACGTACAAGAAAGGAGATATTTAAACGATATGACAAATTAGAGCAAGTATTATCTGTAGGAGACGTTATCAGTCAAATTGCTAAAGAAACAAAGAAAACTATTTTTATGCGTTATGATATTATCTTAGATAATCCTTGGGAAAGTGATGCCGACCTAGAAGAAAGTATTCGTTTTATTTTAAAACTAAAACGACCAGTTGAATTAACCTTATTTTCATTGACTTTCTATCCAGGGACCGAATTGTATGAGAAAGCGCATAAGGACGGATTTATTAAAGATGACTTGAATCAGATATACAGAAAAAGTCAGCTTGCACCCACTAGAACGTATCTAAATGCAATGTTTGCATTAGCAGGTCTTGGAATGTCCAAATTCTTAGTTGAGAAACTGTTAAGCAAAAAAATAAATAGAAAGCATTTAGTTGGATTCTTATATTTCTTAATTAGCGTATATAAGTTCAAAAATGGGATGCGAAGTGTTATAACTAAAGGGATTTTAAAGGGAAATTTTACTTGGATTAAACATATTTATACTTATTCAATGGATGTTGTAACACAAAAAATAAATACAAAAAGACATACTGATTTGAAAAGATTTAAAGGCGATGTCGGCGAATTAACATTTAAAAAAAAGAAATCCAATAATAAGAATCGTAAATGATGAAATTATTATTAATATAAGAACAAAAGAAAGCCATATGTAATATTTTTTATTCTTAAGTCA
>Ga0182027_10008348_pt1 | contig 15091 bp, 14 predicted proteins | sample 712E1DmetaG_FD_121300 | JGI IMG/M metagenome (GOLD analysis project Ga0182027, IMG submission 121300) | Permafrost microbial communities from Stordalen Mire, Sweden - 712E1D metaG (Illumina Assembly) | ecosystem: Environmental > Terrestrial > Soil > Wetlands > Permafrost | place: Sweden... | reverse complement strand
CAAATAGTTATTGCAGTTCCAACGGGTGCACCGGATACTTGCAGGTCTTTTGAAGGAAAGGTGGATGAAATTATATGTGTTTCTACTCCGGAACCTTTCTATAGTGTAGGGGCTTGGTACGAAGACTTCGGGCAAACTACCGATGAAGAGGTTTGTGAATTATTGGACAAAGCTGCAACTTTTCAATCGAAGTAATACTTACAGTAAATTTGCTATTCATAAGTAACTTATTTGGGGGTTCAATATGACAGAATCATCAAGCAACGGTAAAAACAATAGTGAGGTTCGAATTCCAATTAATTCGATCGTTCTTGAAGGAAACCTTGTTATTCCTGGAGGAGCACATGGAATTGTGGTTTTTGCACATGGCAGTGGGAGCAGTCGTCACAGCTCACGGAATAAATATGTTGCATGGGAACTTCAGAAAAAAGGCTTTGGAACACTATTATTTGATTTGTTGACAGCCGAAGAAGAACGAATTGATATGGTAACAGCTCATCTAAGGTTTGATATTGACTTGCTTGCAAATAGGCTTGTTGATGTTACAAACTGGCTTTTAATACATCCTGTTACTGAAAATTTTAAAATCGGTTACTTTGGTGCCAGTACAGGGGCAGCAGCTGCGCTTATAGCTGCAAAAGAGAATTCTAATGTTGTAAAAGCAGTTGTTTCCAGAGGAGGGAGGCCTGATTTAGCTGAAGCAGCTCTTCCTGATGTAAAAGCACCAACACTGCTTATTGTGGGTGGCAATGATTTCCAAGTCATAGGTATGAATCAATGGGCATTTGAAAGATTAACTGTAAAAGAAAAAAAGCTCGAGATCGTTCCGGGTGCAACTCATCTTTTTGAGGAATCTGGGACTTTAGAGCAGGTTGCATATCTAGCAGAAGAATGGTTTAAAAGATATCTTATATAATATATATAATATTTGATATACCTAGCAGAGTTTTTGAAAGTGGTGCGATTGAAAATTTCAGTGGGCTTATTTTTGTTAACTATCGGCTCAGAATAGTGTTTTAATTTTTCAGTTAGTTAGTAATTGAAAGTATCTATTGTATAAAAATAAATAGCTGTTAACTGATTTTTGGTAGGCTTAATAGTTAGGGGAAATCAGAAAAATATGAATGTTTTATTATAAATGTTGCTATATCTAGATTATTGACCCTGGAAGCTATTGTGATTCTAATTATTAGGTGCAATGCAGCTAAGAAACATCTATAGCTCTTTTGTAATATTTGCTCTCTCATCTTCCAGCTATCAATTCGTCAAATTTACAGATCTTGAGAAGAATTTTCAGTTCTTCGAGAGCTTCTGGACACTTCTGTACAGTCTCAGGTATAGGTTCAAGTCCTAATTCTTCTCTTTTTTTCATTGTTTCTTCGTCTAGAGGAACGGCATGTCCGTGCTCCATCACCATTTCTGCAACTTTCCGGTGTTCAGGTAGTATTAAACCCTCTCTAACTGCAAGTCTTCGGAGATTAAGAATGGTATCTGTGATTGGTATTCCGCGTGGGCAGCGCTCCTGGCAGGTATAGCAAGTGGTACATAGCCAGAGGTTATCATCTGAGAGGACAGTTACCCTATTTTTTGCTGCGTCTCTGATAATTCTTCGGGTATTGAATCCGGTATTCCATCCAGCCGGACAGCTTCCTGTGCATGTTCCACATTGCATGCATGAAAGCACATCAAGACCTGAAGCCTTTAAAGATTTTTGTATTTCTTCACTCATACAGGTTCACTGCTTTGGTTTTATATACATTAATTCATTTTATAAAAATAAACGTAGATCTGAATATGGAAGTGGATTTGGATAGCCAAAAGGAAAAAACCGAAAAAAGAAAGGTCATATTCAATAGAAAATTATAGAATAATCATAATATAAAGTTAACGAAGGATGTTTGCAGAAATCCTATGGTTTGTAAAATTATAACCGAAAAATCAATTACATCGAAGTAGCTTTCTGATTATCAGATTATGGTTATTTTGGTATATTGGAATATCCTATTAAGAACCACCACTCAGTATTTAGCTGATTGGTGATTCACTTAGTGAATATAATGTATATTTCATCTTCTATAGAGAATGTTAATAAAGAAACTACAGGACTTTATGTATGGAATCATGGTTGAAGCGATGCTTGTATCTCCTGAGCTAAATACTCACGGGTTTTATGCTTCTTTATATAAATTAGTAGGAAAGAGCAATTTGCTCATCGAAAAAATTGTTTTCCTACAAAGTACACCCAAATAAATCGAGGTTTGATGATTTAATAATAATATGGGGGTGTTGGGGGTGTGCCTGGAGACGGTGGTGATCCTGGTGAGCTTGGGGATGCTGGTGAGCCAGGTGAGCTTGGGGATGCTGGTGAGCTTGGAGACGGTGGTGATCCTGGAGATCCCGGTGAGCTTGGGGATGCTGGTGAGCTTGGAGACGGTGGTGATCCTGGGGATCCCGGTGAGCTTGGGGATGCTGGTGAGCTTGGAGACGGTGGTGATCCTGGAGATCCCGGTGAATCTGCACTCTGTGGTGATCCTGGTGATCCTGGATACGGGTATGGCCCCATAGCTGGAGATATGCCTGCATCTGGGGATGATGGTATAATAGTTGCATACACAGTTGTAGTGATCACTGACGTTACAAAAAAGAATAATAACAACAAAATTAGTATCTTTCCAATACTAGCAAATTTTTGTTTATCCATTTATTTTCCTCTCTGTTAAATAATTTAGAATGAATTTTATGTTAATTTGCAGTTATCTTCATCCATTTGTGCCTGTTATTCGAAGAATTTTGTTTTGTTTATATTTTTAGGACTTCGGTAGTTGACGAATGAAATAAAGTACATGCAACCTCTCCATTTTAATTGTGATTCAAACGATTAAGTGTTTAATGATTCTTTTTTTCAGTTTAACTGCTTAGATTCTAATTTTGTTACATCTCAGTGCAATTTAACTGTTTTAATATTGTGTTTAACACACCCAAAAGCAAGATTAAATTGGAATTTTCATCTAAAATGATATCAACTACCTATACAATAGAATAACGTTTTTCTTATATAAGACATTTTGCTTTTTTTTATACACTTTGGTTGTAGTCATCGCATGAATTAAATGCACTTTTTAACCATATAGGTATAGGACAAACTGTTGAGCGATTTTAGTTTACTTTATAATCTATATCGAAGAAGAAAATGGAAACCCTTATACACCTTTTAACCACATAATAACTATAGTAGCACGAAAATTTTGGAACTATGATTTATTTTTTCCTTATTTTCTGAGATGTTCGTCTGATTTTTATAGATGGTTTCGGAGCTGAAGAGATTCGAAAATACTGCATGAAAGGATAAATTAATATATATTTGATGGTTTTTTTGCATTAAGTTTTTTTACTGCTTCATAGCGAGGTTCCGTATAATTCCATGATAGGGGGCCCATATTTGTTACAGAAGTTCAAAAAAATCCAGCGGATCCTTGTCTATGTATTAATTATAAATATTGTAATCTCACTTGCAAAAATTGCTTATGGGACTCTTACAGGTGCTTTAAGCATGGTTGCAGATGGCTATCATTCTCTTTTCGATGGGGTCTCTAACATTATAGGCTTGGTTGGAAGCTTAATTGCATCCCGCCCAGCGGATAGAGATCATCCTTATGGGCATCAGAAATATGAGACCATAGCTTCTTTTTTTATCGCATTACTGCTGATCTTTGTGGGAGTTGAAATTTTCAAAAACGCTTTCAATAGTTTCCTTATCCCAAACAAGCCCGAGGTTACAATTGTAAGTTTTCTCGTAGTAATTGGGACAATGGGTGTTGCTTATTTTACCATGAAATATGAGCATAGACAGGGGCTATATCTCAGAAGCCAGGTGCTTATAGCGGATTCTATGCATCTGAAGAGTGATATTTACATCTCTTTTTCGGTTATAGTGAGCCTTGTTGCCATGAAGTTGGGTCTTCCTATAATTGACCCTATAGTTGCTTTAATTATCTCTTTTATAATTTTCAAGACGGGATACAAAATTATAAAAGAGACCTCGAGATCTCTTTTAGATATGTCCAGAATTGAAGAAAATGAAATCTGCGACCTGGTAATGAAAATTGATAAAGTAAAAGGCTGTCATAAAATTCGGACACGTGGAAGTATGGGAGATATCAAGGTCGATATGCATTTGCTTGTTCAATCTGACATGTCTCTTGAAGATGCCCATATTCTCTCTCACAGGGTTAGCAAAAAGTTGAGAGAAGAATATAGGGATATTTCTGATGTTGTTGTACATCTTGAACCCATCTTGCAACAACATCAAGAATCAAATAGCAAAAAAACCAGTTAAGATACATGGATGGAAATGTTTTCAGGTGTATATTTTGGATTATCAAACTGGTTAATCTCACTGTCTTACCTTAATTATTGAGATTTTGGGGTGTAGAAAGTTAATCCAAGAAATAAATCTCAAATATGCTTGGGTTGCGGTTAAATTGTTAAAAAAGTTATTGGAAAGAACAGATAGTTGTCCTTTCTGTAGTCTTGTTCTTAATAAAGATCATAATGTTGCTATTAACATTTTCAGATTGGGATTACAATTTGTTCGTATTGATATATATCTCTCAGTTTGGTGAGGGAAGTGGTCACAGTTACTATGATATGAATAAGTTATTATGCTATATTGTAGAAAGAAGTTAGAGAATATTTAAGATGAATGATACTCCACGGCAGTCATTAATTGGTTATTGGGGTAAGTTGCTAAAAATAGCAAGCAGAAGAATCCATCCACAATTTATCAAAACAAAATGGATTTGTTCGCTTTTTCAGATTTCATTAATGAATTATCATCAAGATTTTTTTAAAATATTTGATGCTTATGGAGTATTGAACTAAACCTCAATTTTTGGCTGATTATTCATAAAGTGCATATCAGCAATTTATTGAAATTGAAGGCTATCGAAATTATCTATAATTAATATAAGTGATAAAAATGGACGGAAAGTACCAGGATTACATAAGGCGAAATAAAAAGAAGATAGAAATTTCCTTTATAATTCTGATTTTTTTGATTGCACTGAGTATAACCGTCCTTTTAAGAATACATATAAATCCTCCCATTGTACCATCAAATAAGACGGTCTATGTAGCTGGTGATGGAAGTGGAGATTTCAATTGCAATGGGACTGATGACCAAATTGGAATAAATCAAGCTCTTGTATATGTTGCAGAAAATCAACAGTTCACAACCGTCTATTTGAGGGGTCCTAATACATACGTCATCTCCAATAGCATTTTTATTGGGAATAATACAGTCCTGCAAGGCGATCCTAAAGCCGTGATTAAACTTGAAAACGGAGCTAATTGGCCAGCTGGTAAGCCAATGATAACGGGAATGAACAGTTCTGGAATCCATGGAGTCACTATAAAAGGATTTGAAATTTACGGAAACCATGACAATAATGAGGACAAAAAAAATGGGGAAGGATATTACAACATGATCCGCCTCCATTACTCTAAAGACATACAGGTTCATGATATGTACATGCATGATGGGCACGGAGACGGATTGAGAATCAGGAATAGTTCTAATATTCAATTTTATAATAATAAAGTGTATAAATTAGGGCATGATGGTCTTTATGCAATTGAGTGCGAAAATGTTTCAGCTTGGAACAATCGCATAACCTGTAGGACTGATAGTGGTCTTAGAGTACGGGATTCAAACCACGTAAAATTTCATGATAATATCATCGACTCCTTTTATAACTGGAGGGCGGATATCTCTGGAATACAATTAGAGAAGTCAAAAAACAAAGTGAACGATGTAGATGTATATAACAATACTATCCATGACACTTATGGACCGGGAATCTGGCTGATAGGTTATGGCAAACCTTATTTAAAGGAAGATGCTACAAATATACATATTCATAATAATACTTTTTATAGTACTGGTAAGAACCCAAGTATTGACTGGGTGGGGGGTATAGTGACAAGTGGATTTTATGATACCCTCATTGAGAATAATGTGTTTGATGGTGTATATCATGCTGCGATTATACATATGTATCCTAAAAGTGTAGATGATAACATAGATCTTTCACCTAAAGGAGTGGGGTATACAACAATTGTCCACAATAATATTATCGTAAATACCCAGAAACGTAAAAAGGATCCTGATGGAACAGGGTACGGAGTAATCAATTATCTGCCTGAAACACATACCTTTATGCTGGAAAAGAACTTACTTTACAATAATATGGCTGGATGTTATAAAAACACTAATTCGAAGACTGATATATACGTGGATCCCTTATTTGTAGATCGGAAAAATCATGATTATCGTTTGATATCCAATGTGCAAAAAGGTCAAAAAAAGGCAATAAGAGAGTTTTTAAGATATGAAATACAAAAAATAAGAACAATTTTTACATAGTTTGATCCAAAGTGGAGTAGTGAACTACCTTTTTCTATGGGGTTGATACCCTTCGAGGAAGGGATTCTTTGTGTTCTTCATTTAAAGAATTTAATATTAGTTTGGAAGGTAATTTTTCTTTCCGCCTTTATTTGTTACCTTCTGTTCCTAATTCTAAAAAACTATTTAGTCCCACTTTTAATGATAATAATTTTTAGAGATTTTGCAGCTTTTAATTAGTTTTTATTATTTAATTAATTTTATTTTTCGGCTTTCAGTCACCAAATTAATCCCACATACATGCTATTGAAGCTTTCATGCTAAGGTCAAGTATCCATACATCTCTAAACTTCCGGAGAGATTTATGCTTCTGAAGATTTCGAACTGCTCATAGTACTGAGCACATTCAACCAATCCTTTGAATATCTCTTCCATCGTATTCACCTCCATTCACAAAAACTACTCCAGTATTTATTAATTTCAGCCTAGCGAAGTGAAAGTATTTTTGTCTAGTCTCAATAAAATAGTTTTGATTCTGTAGAGCCCATTAGGCTAGAAATTTCCTAAAAAAGTTATACAAAGAATAAGTTGAGCCGTGTATCAAATGTTCTTTCAAATAAATTCCCGGTACTTTTTATTTTTCAGAGAATTCCGATTTACCCCCTGATTTTATTTCGCGAGAATTGTGCCCAAATATTTCTTGCCAATTTCTGTATTTGATCTTCTTTTTCCTTCTTTTGTAACTGTGCAATCTATCTAAAATTAGTTGGTTGATATCTGTTTAGATGCATTAGATACCTCTGATCATAAATTAATTGGGTAATAAAAAATGATCAATAGCCAACAGTTATATAAATTCAGCCCACCAAAATATGCGCATTTAATGGCAAAAAAGATGGTTATTGATATTGTTTACCCATGGCTAAATAGCTACATCAGATATTTTGATTTAATTTTGAATCAAATATACTTTTTTATTTTTTCAAGTATATTTCACCAATTTTATCAACTATCTCATTCCAGTCTATTAGTCCTTTCTTTTTTCCTGAATTCTTTTGTTTTTTTACCTTCTCCATTCCTTGAAGCACTCTGATAATTTTCTCTTTTGTTGGGGGCCACTCTATTCCAATACAATTTATTCCATCCACAAATTCCTCAAGTGCACTCCCTTTTACAACCATACAGAGAGTACCTGAAGCCAGTGCTTCAGCAACCGTTATCCCGTATGCCTCATGGGAAGAAAGCATCAAAAATACATCAGCATCAGCATAACATTCAAGAAGCTCTCTTCTTGAGATACCTTTCAGCCATTCTATTCTTTTAGCTACTCCAATCCTTTCTGCTATACCATGAAGTTCATCTTCGTAAGGCCCTTTACCCACAATTCTTAATCGAAAATCTTGGAGTTCAGGTAAACTTTGGATAATATATTGTACCCCTTTATATTCTTCCAGGCGACCAACGTAGAGAAGCACCTTTTCTTTGGTTTCATTTTTTTGACGTTTCAGATTTTCAAATTCTGAGAGATTAAGACCATTTGGTATTGTTATAGTTTTTTCGTTGACATTAAAATCAGACTCTACCAGTCCTTTTTCGTATTCGGATACACATATAATAGCATCTGCACGTGAAAATATCTTTTTTCCAAATAGTTTGTAGGGCTTATGGAGCAGATTTCTTAATGGGGTGTGTCCCTCACGATGATAATGAGGGGAGAATATAAACCGTTTATTACGCTCACTTAGAGAGGCAAAAAAAGCAGGAAGCGCATGATAACTATGTGCATGAATAACATCGTAGCTATGGTTCATCAGATAAATACATATTTGTGGGGCAAAGTAATATGCTTCTCCAGGGGCAAATGATTTGAATCTTGTAACCTTCACTCCATTTATTATATCTTTTTTTCTGAGTTTTCCACTTGGATCCGTAGTTATTACTTCTACATCATGGTTCTCTAAAACTAGTCTTTCGCTAATTTCTTTGACATTGGTTTCAACTCCTCCAATACATGGAAAATATCTTGGGCAAACCTGTGCAATCTTCAATAAAAAACCTCTCTTAGCTTGTAAACTTCACAGAAAAAGGAACATTATCACTAGTTGCATAGCTACTGAAATTAGCTTCAGAATAAACTGCTGTTTTAGAATGATTATTGTAGCATCTTTTGATGTTATACCTATTTGCATTGTTTCTTGTTAGATTGATTATATCGTTTTCAGCTGGATAATAAATATTCTTTGGTTTTTGATCAATTGATTTAACCCCGTCATTAAACTCCAAGTTCCATATGATCGCATTTGTCGGTATTTCTGTAGACTGCACAAAAAATGGAGCCTAACAGCCGGTTACATTGCTACTGAAATTAGGGGTGTAGAAGACTAAGCCCTATTATTTCATGGGGAATACAGCCGTCAACTTCTGTATCATTCTATTTTCTTAATAAATAGTTTAACTTTGTATTTATCAACTATTTTTCTTCCAGCAGATACATACACGTTTGATTGTATTTTTCGATCGTCTATAAGATATTTTCTGTTTGAAATTTGTGAATATATCTTGATTTTTACCAACTTTTTTGATAATTCGATTATTCAATAGTTTATACAAATGTGTAATTTACTAACACAGTAAATGCAAAAAAAGTATTAAAAACACATAGATAAAATCAATAAATTCACTTGATACCCATTTTATTAGCACCGAGAACCTATTTGTACATCTGGTTTTCAAGCTGTGGGAATGTACAAGAATGATGGATGCTACTCTACTCATTGGGAGAACTAACAAGTTCAGCTCGAATAATTTCCCCAAATGATGCAGAAACGATTATGAGTAGAATTGCAGGATCAATGAGTTTGATTATAGAGGATTCCGTTTAGCCTCTGTTTTTCTTTTCGTGAGAATCCTGTTTAAAATCTTTCCCGCGACTTTCTGTATTCGACCCAATTTTTTCTTTTCTAGTTTATTATTCTTTAAGTTTAAAGACAGCTTCACCCATCCTTACTAATATTCTGTCTATTTTCAATGTAATCAATTGATAGAGATTATAACAAAAAGTTGCACATAACATCTTAAGATTCACTCTTTGAATAGTATTGATAAGAATTTATCCTGCTCTGAATATCTTTTTAGTTACTGCATAAACTCGTTTCCATGCAACTCTTTTTGAGCTGATCCTCTTGTTTCTGAATATATCCCTGATTTCCAGAGGATATTCTGGATGTTCTTTTACTGCTCTTTTCATTGTCGCATTGTAACCTTTTGATTTTGTTCCAAAGTATCTTCTTACTTTGTAAACCACTTCACTTTTTCTGATAAATCTACATCCGAATCATAAAGTGATGCAGTCGTTGATTTGAATCTTCTGATCAGCTCATAATCTCTGTCTATTATGCCATGAAGTTTATATCCAAAATGTGATTTACTACCCTTTTTTGTCCAGGTTCCATCTTTGCTTCTTCTTGTTTTTGCTTCATTTTCGTTCGGTTTATCCGCTTTTGCATGTCCAGGATCTAAATAGATAAAAGTAGCATCTTGAATCATTCCCGTTTTTATTTTCAAACCAAGACAATCAAGTTGGTTTTGCAACTGTCCCCATATTTCCTTTTCTCTGAAGTTATCAATAATTCTTTTTCTGAATGACCAAAATATAGTACTGTCTGGTATATATTCAGAAAAACCAAAAAATTCCCTGAAAGAAATTCGATCAGTATATTATTTCTCAATTTCAAAGTCTGAAAGACCATGCCATTGCTGTAAAACAAACATTTAAACATAATAATGACATCAACTTCAGGTAGACCTCAGAAAACTGTTTTATTAAATATATGGGCTCAAAAATTATACGAAAAGGTTTCCAATCAATTAAGGAATTAATTTCAGCAAGTTTGTCTCAAATGACAGAATAAGTGTATATTTCTCTTTAAGAGCAAAATTAGTGAGAGTTTTCATAAGTTAAAATCATTGTTCAGAGATTAAAAATATCCAATGCTCAAATGCATAAGAGTTCATCAAAATTCTCTATATTCTCTACAATATCAAATGTACACATATTTTGTAGAAAACTTATGTGTGTTGCTCTTTTTTAAATAAAATTAGAGAATATTAAGACTTGCGCAATTGAATTATAAAATCAATAGCATTAAATCTTCAACTGACAAAATTGTGATTTTGACCACCATGTATATAGTACTTGATTTTGGATATCAACTGCGTAAGTTCCGGAAGTATTTTTGCAAAGAAATTTTCACATCTTAAAAGCAATAGAAAAAAGTAGGCCATTTAGAATTAATTTTAACTGTTTACCCATCTCTTGTACGCCTCTATAACATCCTGGACTGACTCGAAGATATGGTCTTTACCAATCATTTTTATGATACCATCTCTCTCCAGCTCATTCATCACAGGCAGAACTACATCGCTTAGTACTAAAGTAATACCCCGTTTTTTCAAGTAAGTATATACATTTTTGAGTGTCTCTGCTGAGGTGAAATCTACGTCGCCGATATTTGAAGCAGAAATACAAAACCATTCAAGTGAATTAATATCTTTAGTAAGTCTTACTATTTCTTCTGTGAAGAGATTTTCGTTGGCAAAGTAGAGATTTGAGCCAAAACGATAGATCAGCAAACCTTCAACAGCTTGCTGCTGTCCCTCGAGTGGAACCGTTTTCATGCTGCCTTCAGCTTTTGGAACAAGCAGTAAGTTAAGAGGTCGATAACTGTGACGCAAGTGAGCGATGATCGAGAGCACAATAGCTATCTCAATGCCCTGTTGAACTCCGATGAATATAACAGTCATAGCTGTTATCAAAGCGACGGAGAATTCTACAGGCCGTTGTTTATGGAGAGCAGTCATCCCTTTGATATCGACAAGTTGCAAACCAATGAGGAATACCACTGATGAAAGTACGCATGTGGGCAAATAGGCGAATGGCTTAGTAAGAAACACCAAAACTACCAGAACAGTGAAGACTGTCGTAAGCTGGGTAAGTTGGGTACATCCTCCGGAACTTTTAACCATTTCTGTTTTAGTCGGACTGCCATTAACAACGAAAGTGCCTGATATACCTGCTGCTACATTAGCGAGGCTCAATCCGATGAGATCTAAATTTTCATTGAAAGTATCGGAAAACTTCATAGCATAAGCCCGAGACGTTGCAGCACTCTGGGCAAGGATAATAATAAAACAAGCTATTGATGTATTAAGGATCTTCGGGATATCAGATAGTGGAACCTGAGGAAAAGAAAGATGTGGCAAACCTCCTGGCACTGTTCCAAGTATAGTGATCCCATAAGAAGAAAGATCTAATGCCCAGCTTGCTGCAATTGTACCAACCATTGCTAATAGTGTACCGGGAACTTTGCTGTAGATCCTTCCACTAAAAATGATTATCACAATGACAAATAAAGAGACAAGCAGTGTCGGAATATTTATAAGATACAGATTTTTGAATAAAGATGTGATATGCATAGGTGTTGCATCTAAAACGTGTGGGATCCCAAGTATTTCACCAAGCTCTGAGATTGATATCTGGACGCCAACACCTGTGAGAAATCCTATTAAAACTGTATGAGAGAGGAAATCAGCAAGAAAACCGAGCTGAAGTAGGGCTCCAAGGAGGAGCAAGGTCGCTGCAAGCAGGGCGATCATACCCGCGTATGCAACATATTTAGGTGATTCTGGAGTAGCTATTGTCACCAATACACTTGCTATAATCGCTGCAGTTGCAGAATCAGCTCCAACGGCGAGATGACGTGATGAACCAAAAATAGCAAAGGCTAACATCGGCAGCAGGATTGTATATATTCCAGTAACTAAAGGCATGCCTGCAATCTTAGTGTATCCCATGACCTCTGGGATAGCAAATGCTGCGAATGCGATCCCTGCAGTAATTTCCCAGGGTACTTGTGAAGGTTTAAGAGGTAAAACTCCCTGGAAAATGGGTAATTTAAAGGATCTTTTAGGATTTTGTGTCGGTGACATATTCGCTCTAATTCACTTATATAGTTTAGTTTTGAATTGAAATCCATGAACTGCAGAGATCTAATCCATCCAACTCTCAACTCGTGTCTGGAAGCCTTTTGTCTATCTTCCATGCCATATTTCTTGATCATCCATTTTAATTGAGTTCGAATTTACATACCTTAAACACAAAATCAACTCCAATTGACGGTTTAATTAAACAGGTGTTTTTTGTGGATATGCAGAAATCCTTTTTTGATTACTACTCATTACTATATACTCTTTTTAGTACGATATATTCTGTCTCTGTGATCCAAGCTGGAGCCCTATTTAATCTTATAGGAACATTTTAATTTTTTTGTAATATCTTGATTTATAGTAAAGATGATGTATTCTTCAAAATTGAGTTAGTTAATCTCTTTGAATCTTGGATGGAATATTAAAAATGAACAGATTTTCTAATGAAACATCTGCATAAGTACAAATGAGAAAGACACAAAATTTATAGGCATAACCATTGATTTAACATCCTGTTTTTGTAGTAAAAGTAAAGGATACAGAGTCAATCGTATTCTACAGTGCTTTCGGTGGACTGCCGAAATTTGGAACAAATAGAAAGCTTCTTTGAATATATTGGTCAATATGATTCAAAACTAAAGTGATAAAAAACTCAAAAATTTTTGATTGTATAGGGTGAGAATTATATATCATAGGCATTTCTACAGTTTTAATCCCCCCTTCAAAATTAATTCTATGAACAGAGGATTACCAATGACAGAAGCACTTTACTTCCTTAACTGCTACATAAAAGAATTTGAAGCAACTGTCACAAAAATAACAGATGACAAATTCGTAGTTCTTGACTGTACAGCTTTTTATCCCGAAAGTGGGGGTCAGCCCAGCGACACTGGAAAATTAATCTGAAACTCTGACAGTGCTGAATTTGAAGTCTTATATGTAGTAAATTCGATGGATACATCAGTCATGAAATTGTTTTTTCTGATGGAAATGTCTTTACGGGCCTGAAAGCTGGGGATAATGTAAAAGGAATAATTAATTGGGATCGCCGCTACATGCATATGCGGATGCATACTGCAACTCATGTGATCGCAAATATAATTGAGAAAGAAGCAGGAGCCCAGATAACCGGAAACCAACTTGGTATTGATCAGAGCAGGGTAGATTTCAGCCTTGAAGCATTTGATAGAGATAAATTTACTGAGTAGGAGAAGATTGCCAATGACCTAATATAGCCCAAAATAATCCTATTAATTTCTACCTGGTAAGCCGCAAAGAGGCTGAAGAAAAACTCTTAAGGTTAATTACATTGGCCAAAGGTTTTTCAGATGAAATTAAAGAAATCCGCATGGTCGAGATTAAAGGAGTGGCAATCGAAGCCTGTGGGGGTACACACGTTAAAAATACAAATGAACTAAGAGGAATGAAGATCACCAAGCTTCAAAACAAGGGAAAAAACAATTGTAGAATGTACTTCACAATTGTGGAGTGAGCAAGATTATCCTTTATAATAATCCATCTAGTGGTCCATCATTGATGAGTTGATATCAAAACATCATTTCTCTTCTTTATAGTTATGATTTACGCAGTTGAACTAAAGAATCAACAAAATTAAACATTAAACTGTCTAAATAATATACTTGCTAAAATATGCTTGCTCTTAGCATATCATTTTCTTAAGATCATACTAGTTAACTTTCTTCAGTTCCGATTCCCAAGCATTCTTTCTTGACGTGAGTGTTTCGTTATATATCCATCTGCAAAGCTTTAGTGAGTGATTCAATACTGTTTTTTGAACTTTTGTTGGATAGAGCCTATAGAGATACACTTTCATTATAAGATTTTCCTTAGTGCAATACAAATTTATATAATTATGAATACCATATACTTATAGATTTATATATCTTGTAATATACAGGATTTACTATGAATTCAGATTGTTATCATTTGCTAGATGCAAATATATGGAAAGAGATAGCCGATCGAAAAATACAATCAAACGGGTATGTATATGCTGGAAGAAAACTAGTTGACAAATATGAAGTTAAACTATTTATTAAGAAAATAGAATGATGCAGAAGTTGACAGCTGTATCCCACCATTGAAATAACGAGGATTAGTCCTCTTCACTCTCAATTTCAGCAGCAATGTAACTGGTTGTTATGCTACACTTTTTATGCAGTCTACAGACATACCGACGAATGCAATTAGATGGAACTTAGATTTTAACGACAAGGTTAAATCAATTGATCAAAAACCAAAGAATACTTATTATGCAGCTGAAAATAATATGATTAAACTAACAACAAACAATATAAAAGGTATAACATCAAAAGATGCTACAATAATCATTCTAAAACGAGCAGTGTATTCTGAAGCTAATTTCAATAGCAATGTGCCTAATGATTATGTTCCTTTTTCTGTGAAGTTTACAGGCCAAGAGAGGTTTTTTATTGAAGATCGCACAGATTTGCCCAAGATATTTTCCATATATTGGAGGAGTGGAAACCAATGTCAAAGAAATTAGCGAAAGACTAGTTTTAGAGAAACACGATGTAGAAGTAATAACTACAGACCCCAGTGGAAAACTAAAAAAAAAAGATACAATAAATGGAGTGAAGGTTACAAGATTTAAATCACTTGCCCCTGGAGAAGCATATTACTTTGCCCCACAAATATGTATTTATCTGATGAACCATAGCT
>Ga0182027_10008347_pt1 | contig 15091 bp, 13 predicted proteins | sample 712E1DmetaG_FD_121300 | JGI IMG/M metagenome (GOLD analysis project Ga0182027, IMG submission 121300) | Permafrost microbial communities from Stordalen Mire, Sweden - 712E1D metaG (Illumina Assembly) | ecosystem: Environmental > Terrestrial > Soil > Wetlands > Permafrost | place: Sweden... | reverse complement strand
TGGCGGGAGTGGCGGGGCTCGAACCCGTAACCTCTGCCGTGACAGGGCAGCGCTCTAACCAATTGAGCTACACCCCCACAAGGGGAACGGCGAAGCTAGAAAATGCCTCCGGAAGCGTCAAGCCGCATTACAAGCATTCGGGCAGCAGACGCCAAGGAGGTGGGGGTGGGGAACCCCGCTGAAGAAACGTGCTGCTACCCGAATAGCTTAATGTTGCTTTTCTTCAACTTTTTGTCAATAAGTTATCCTCCACGACCCAAAATCGCCGTTCCCGCGTCTCTTTTTACATCTCTTGGCTTTACGCCGTCCGCATTTTTCTTAAAGTGCGCCTGTGACTGACACCAGCCGCCATGCTTGGTCCTCCCGACGTTTCCGATGAACCGCATCCGCCTTCTATCCGAACAGGTCGCCAATCAAATCGCCGCCGGCGAAGTGATTGAACGCCCGGCCAGCGTCGTCAAGGAACTCGTCGAAAATGCCCTCGACGCCGACGCAAAAAAGATTTCAGCCGAAATCCAGGCCGGCGGACGCAGCCTTGTCCGCGTGACCGACGACGGCACCGGCATGAGCCGCGACGACGCCCTGCTCTGCCTCGAACGCCATGCCACCAGCAAAATCCGCCGCGCCGAGGATTTGGCGGCCATCGTCACGATGGGTTTCCGAGGTGAAGCGCTACCCAGCATCGCCAGCGTCAGCCGGTTTACTTTGACGACGCGCGAACGCGACAGCAGTTCGCCCGAAGGCACGCAAATCATCGTCAACGGCGGGAAAATTTCCGAGGTCAAAGCCGCCGGCTCCGCCACCGGCACGAGCGTGGAAGTCAGGCAACTCTTTTTCAACCTGCCCGCGCGTCGGAAATTCATGCGCACGGAAGAAACCGAGGCCGCGCACATTCAGCATTATCTCACGCTCGCCGCGCTGGCGTTTCCCGAGGTCGCGTTCACGTTTCAAAAAGACGGACGGCTCGTCTGGCAATTGCCCGCGCAAAAATCGGGCGCGGCCACTTCCAGCCACCTCGAAGCGCTGCGCGAACGGCTGCGCTCGCTGCTCGGCGATGAAAAGCTTTTGCCCGTGAATTTCTCCGCGCCGCTCGGCGAAGATTCTACGCCCGAAGAAACCGACATCTTCGAAACCGCCCAAACTGAAGAGTCCAAAGTCCAACCTGCCGCGCCGAAGCACAGCGAAGGCGGGAGTCCAAAGTCCGACCTCCGACCTCCGGCCTCCGGCCCCCGGGTTTGGGGTTTTATTGGCGCACCGGGCGTTTCACGGGCGACGCGAGAGAGCCAGCATCTATTCGTCAACCGCCGCCCGGTTGAAAATCGCGGACTCAACTACGCGCTGCTCGAAGGTTATCACACGTCGTTGATGAAAGGCCGTTACCCGGTCTGCTGCCTGTTTCTCGAAATCGATCCTGCGGCGGTGGACGTGAATATTCATCCAGCCAAACGCGAGGTGAAATTTCATCGCGAATTTGAAATCCGCAAATTGGTCGCGCAGGCGGTCCGGGAAACATTGCTGGCGTTCCATTCAACCGAGTCCAAAGTCCAAGGTCCAAGGTCCAAGGTTGAAACTGTCAAACAAGCAGAACTCCAGCCAGCGCCGGTCTTGCCGCATTTCCCGGAAAAGTTAAAACCGGCACCGACAATCGAACCACCGAAGCCATCGGTTTCACAACAGCCATTACGAATGGGTTTCTTGCCTCGGCGAAGCGAAGCGGAGACGGGTGCCCCAACCGAATCCGCAACGGCTCTGTCCACTCCGTCTTCCGACCTCCGGCCTCTGTCTTCTGGCGCAACTCCGCTGTTGAATGTTCCTCTGCGTTTGGTTGGCGTCATCGGCAGACTTTACGTCGTGCTGGAATCCGATCGCGGACTCGTGCTTCTCGACCAGCACGCCGCGCACGAGCGGATTTTGTTCGAGCAGATGTTGAATCGGATTGAGCAGGGCGGTTCCGCACCGTCGCAAAAATTGCTATTGCCGGAGACCATCGAGCTCCCCGCGCGCGACGCGAACTTTTTGCGCGGGCAACTGGCTGCCCTGACGAGGCTCGGCATCGGTTTGAGCGAATTTGGCGAGCGCACATTCCTGCTTGATGCACTGCCGCCGTTCGTCAAAGTCACCGATTCACGCCAGTTTGTGTTGGACCTCGTGGACGAATTGAAGGCGGCGGGACGTGAGGTGAATCTGGCGCGTCTCGGCGAGCACACGATTGCCAAAACCGTCTGTCGCCACGCGGTGAAGGCGAACGACCCGCTCACCGAACCGGAACTGGAAAATCTCGTCGAGGACTTGCGCCGCTGCACGATGCCTTACACCTGCCCACACGGTCGCCCGACGCTGATTGAAATGAATTACCGCGAACTGGAGAAAAAGTTTGGCCGGACGCAGTAAAGACACGGATTTCACAGATTTTCACGGACTCCCAAAACGCAATTCCCAACTTTTGATCCGTGTTAATCCGTGCAATCCGTATCAAAGCAGAAAATTTCTTCGTGTTCATTTGTGTCATTCGTGGTTAAATTTCCGTGTCCATGGATAATTGGAACATTCAATCCCGCGCGTCGGTATGCGAAGCTTGCAGCCAGCTGTTTGCGGACAAACAGGCGTATCACACGCTGCTGTTCGATGTGCCGCCGGACTTGCGGCGTTCAGACATTTGCGAAGCTTGCTGGCAAAAGCAGAACACCGGCGACACGCGCAGTCGCGCCGGGTTCATCTCGCACTGGCAGGGCGTTTACGAAGTGCCGACGGTGACCGACCCAATCCAGAGGGAAACCGCCGAGACGTTGCTGCGGAAATTGATCGAACAAAACGATCCGCGTTATGCGCCCGCCGGTTACATTCTGGCCGTGATGCTCGAACGCAAACGCATACTCAAGGTGAAGGAACAAGTCGTCCGCGACGGCAAACGCGTGTTCATTTACGAGCAACCGGCAACTGGTGACGTGTTCACCATCGCCGACCCGAATCTGCGTCTGGATCAACTCGAACAAGTCCAGCGCGATGTGGCCGCCTTGCTCGAACATGGATTGAATCCATCCGCCTCCGTCCCGCCATGCGGAACTTCGGCGCAACAAGCCACCGCCGCTGGAACCGAAGCTGCGTCGCAATCTGCGGCAAATTAAACCGCTGTGTTAGAGCCTTCCACACTTCAATCCCGTCTCGATTGCAAATTTCGCGACGAAAGCCTGCTGCGCCTTGCGCTCACGCATCCGTCCGTCGCGCATGAAAGCGGCGGGGCACAACCGCATAATCAGCGGATGGAATTTCTCGGCGATGCAGTGTTGCAACTCGTTCTCACGCACGAATTGTATGAAAAATTTCCGGCGTTCGATGAAGGGCAGTTGACAAAAGCGCGCGCCAAACTTGTCAATCGCCGCGCACTGGTCGAACGCGCCCGCGCGCTCGACCTCGGCAAGCATTTGATTTTGAGCCGGGGCGAGGAAATGCACGGCGGACATGAACGCCCGTCGGCGCTGGCGGACGCCTTTGAAGCGTTGCTGGGCGCGATTTTTCTGGACGGCGGTTTTGAGGCGGTGTCGAAATTCATTCTGAGTGAATTTGGCGCGGCGTTTGGCGAACTGGGCGAATTGCCGGGCATCGATAATCCCAAGGGCGAATTGCAGGAATTGCTACAGGCGCGCTCGCCCAAAGCGCCGGAATATCACGTCGTTTCGGCGGTGGGGCCGGATCATGACCGCGTGTTTGAATGCACGGTGGAGCATGAAGGGGTCGAGCTGGCGCGCGGCAGCGGCAAAAGCAAAAAAGCCGCCGAAAGCGACGCGGCCACGGCGGCATTGAAAAAATTGCAGGAGGAAACGGAAAGGTAGGGACAGCGCGCTGCTGTCCACGGACGCCGCGGCGCGGCGTCCCTACCTCAAGGCCGCGTCTTGAGCAAGTCACGAATTTCGGTGAGGAGTTGTTCCGTCGGCGTGGGCGGGGCCACGGCTTCATGGTGGCGAACCAGTTTGTTCATACCTTTTACCAGCAGGAAAATGCAGAACGCCACGATGATGAAATTCAGCGTGATGCTCACAAAATCACCCCACGCAAACACCGGTCCGAGCTTTTGGGCCTCGGACAGCGGCAAATGAAGGCCGGGGTTCGCCGTGCTGAAAGTCAGTTGCGCCTCGGTGATTTTTTCCGAGAGCGGAATGTAAAGGTTGCTGAAATCCAAGTTGCCAATCAGCTTGCCAATGGGCGGCATAATCACGTCCTTTACCAGCGAATTGACAATGTTGCCGAATGCCGCGCCGATGATGACGCCAATGGCGAGGTCCACGACATTGCCGCGCATGGCAAAGGCTTTGAATTCCTGGATTATTTTCATGGTTGGTTTCCTTTCGCGATTCAGTTTGTCGCCGTCGTCAAAAAAGTCAACCGACGTTCAATAACGCGGCACTTTGGGATCAATTTCGTCCGACCAGGCGGTGATGCCACCTTTGACGCTCTTCAAATGTTTGAAGCCCTGCTCGCGCAAAAACTTCAACGCCTTCATCGAACGCCCGCCACTCTTGCAATGAATGTAATATTGCTGATTCGGGTCGAGTTCGGCAAAACGCTTCGGCAATTCGCTCAATGGCAGCAACGGCACGCCTTTCACACGGGCGATTTTGTATTCGTCCGGTTCGCGCACGTCAATGACCTTGATGCCAAGCTTCGGATTATCGAGCGCCTTCTTCATATCCTGCACCGTCACTTCGTCGTGGCTCGCCGCAGGCTTCGGCGCAACGCCGCAGGACTGTTGGTAATCAATCAATTTCTTGATGGTCGGATGCTCGCCGCAGACGGGGCATTGCGGGTCGCGGCGGAGTTTTAGTTCGCGAAACTTCATGTCGAGCGCGTTGAACAGCAGCAGACGGCCTATGAGCAACGTGCCTTTGCCGATGGCAAGCTTCAAAATTTCCGTCGCCTGGATGCAGCCGATGATGCCCGGCAGCACACCAAGCACGCCGCCTTCCGCACAACCCGGCACCATGCCGGGCGGCGGCGGTTCGGGATAAATGCAGCGGTAACACGGCCCACCAAGATGTGGCGCGAACACGCTGGCCTGCCCTTCAAAACGGAAGATCGAACCATAAACGTTCGGTTTTTTGAGCAGCACACAGGCGTCATTCGTGAGATAGCGCGTCGGGAAATTGTCCGTGCCATCCACCACGATGTCGTAAGGCCGGATGAGGTCGAGCGCGTTTTCGCTGGTGATGCGGGTGTTGTGCAAGACCACTTCGACATTTGGATTGATGCCGTGAAGCGTTTCTTTTGCGGACTCTGTTTTCGGGCGTCCCACGTCCGCATCGGTGTGCAGAATCTGGCGCTGGAGGTTGGAATCATCCACGGTATCGAAATCCACAATGCCAAGCCTGCCGATGCCGGCAGCGGCAAGATACATGGCTATGGGCGAGCCGAGGCCGCCCGCGCCGATGCACAGGACGCTGGCGGCCTTGATTTTCTTTTGGCCTTCCAGACCGACTTCGGGCAGAATCAGGTGCCGCGAGTAGCGGCAGATTTCGTCATTGTTCAATTCCACAAATCGAGTGAGGCAAAATATTGCAAAGGGCGAATAAATCAAGCCGGCCCTTGCCACAGCCGCCAGTGGACATGGTAAAATCGTCATCGGATGAAGACTTTGGCAGCAGAATTGCTCAAAAACCTCGCCGAGGCGTGTGAACGCGCCTTGAAATTTTCCATTAGAGATGTAGCCTGAAGTTCTAGCAACAGAATGAAATCTGAAATTGTGTTCGGTTTGGAGGGTTCGGCGTGGCCGGCGTTGCTGGTGGACGCGAGCGGCGTTGTGTTGCGTGCAAATCCTGCAGCGGTGAATGTATTTGGCAGGGCACTGTCAGGGGATGCCCCGTTGTTATCGGCGGTTTGGCCGCCGGAAAACGGCATGACAGCAGTGGATTTTCTCTCGCGCTGGGAGCAGTCGCCGACGCCAGTGACGAATTTGAAGTTTCTCACGCCGAATGGCCAGACCGTCTCCTGCACCGTCTCCATTTGCACATTTGCAAAAGACGGGCAGAAATGGTTCATCCTTCAATTGCTGCCCGTCGCGATGCCGCCGCCAGCGGCAGCGCCGGCGGAATCGCCAGCTGAAAAAGAAAAAGCCGCGACCGACTCGGGGCTGGCGCTCAAACAGAAACTCGACTGCGCCCTGCAACTGGCACGCACGATGTCGCTGGATTTCAACAACGCGCTGACCAGTATTCTCGGCCATACATCGTTTTTGTTGAGCAAGGCCGAGCCGGGACATCCTTGGCGTCATTCGCTGATGGAGGTGGAAAAGTCGGCTTCCCGGGCGGCGGAAATTGCGAATGAACTCGCCGTGTTCAGCCAGCAGGAAAGACAAATACGCCGCACACCGCCGGGCAATTTGAACGCAGTCACGCAGCACTGCGTTGAATTCTTCCGCAATGCCAACGCCGGGCTAATCACGTGGAATGTACAGTTGGAACGGGAATTATTCGTCGTGCGTTTCGATGAGGCAAAAGTGCAGCAGGCACTGACCAAAATTTTGGAAAACGCAGTGGAAGCCATTAACGATACAGGGCAAATCTCCGTGCAAACACGCAACATGGAATTGACCGAGGCGACACAGGATCGCCATGTCCACCTTGGCGCGGGCACGTATGTGTGCATTGAAATCGGGGATAATGGAAAAGGCATTAACGACGACGTGTTGCCGCGGATTTTTGAACCCTTCTTCACGACGAAAAAGGGCAGCCACCGCGGGCTGGGTCTGGCACTGGTTTATGGCATTGTGACCAACCACGGCGGTGGCGTGGCAGTGTCCAGCCAGCCGGGCGCAGGCACTTCGGTGCGCGTTTATCTGCCGGCGGAAAAAAAGTTCGTCCTTGAAGGCACGGAAACGGATGAAAATTTGCACGGCACGCAAACCGTTCTGGTGGTGGACGACGAAGATATTTTATTGACGATGGCTGAAACCATTTTGACTGAATATGGCTACCATGTTTTAACAGCCAATAGCGGTCAGAAGGCGCTGACGATTTTATCAGACAACAACACCCATGTAGATTTGGTGGTCACGGATTTGGTGATGCCAACGATGGGCGGACGCGAATTGGTGGAACGCGTCCGGCAACTCGCACCGGCGGTGCGTATTCTGTGCACCAGCGGTTGTGTGCTGCCGCCGGACCAGCAAACCGGCCTGATGTTTTTGCAAAAGCCCCATACCAGCCGCGATTTGCTGATCAAAGTGCACCAGGCACTTGCCACCGAGTCTCGTGAACATCCTGCCGGCTAAAATATTGACTGAAGTTCGGATTTTTTGTTAACTGCGAGAACCTCCCATGCAAATCGAAAGTCTTAAAGTGTTTTGTGATTTGGCCGAAACAGAAAGTTTCACCAAAGCCGCACAAATCAACGGCGTCACGCAATCGGCGGTGAGCCAGCAAATCAGTTCGCTCGAGCGCGTGTTCAAATCACTGCTCATTGAGCGCAGCAAAAGAAAGTTCCGCCTCACGCGTGAAGGGCAGGTGCTTTACGATTTCAGCAAACAAATCATGCAGACCTACGAATTGCTGCACAGCCAATTGCAGGAACTAAAGGACGTCATTTCCGGCACCATTCGCATTGCCACGATTTACAGCATTGGACTGCACAATTTGCCGCCGTATGTCAAAAAATTCATGAAGATTCATCCTACGGTCAATGTTCACGTTGAATACCGCCGGGACAATCAGGTTTACGAAGACGTATTGGGCAACGTTGTGGATCTGGGGTTGGTCGCGTATCCCATCAAAGATGGGAGGCTGGAAATTGTTCCATTGCACAAGGACCCCCTCGTGCTGATCTGTCATCCGCAGCACCCGCTCGCCAGGCAAAAAATGGTGAAGCTTAAAGCTCTTGCAGGACAAAAATTCGTCGGCTTTGAACCGGACATCCCGACGCGCAAGGCGATTGACAAAATCTTGAGGGAATACGGCGCGAGCGTGAACTACGTCATGGAATTTGACAATATCGAAACGGTGAAGCGAGCGGCGGAAATTGACGCGGGTATTTCCATCGTGCCGCAAAGCACGGTTTTACAGGAAGTGGCCAATCAAACGCTCGACGCCCTCCGGATTGAGGACGGTGAATTTTCCCGGCCACTGGCAGCGATTTACAAAAAGAACAAAGTGCTCTCGCCCGCGATGAAACAGTTTCTAGCACTTCTCAAGGAAGTGGCATAAAATTATTTCAGATTTACCGGGTTCAGCGGTTTCAAGTCCCTCGGCACAAACAAGCCATTTTTGCGTATCAGTTCGCCGTCAAACCACACTTCGCCGCCACCCCATTCCGGTCGTTGAATCAACACCATGTCCCAGTGCACGGCTGAACGGTTGCCGTTGTCACACTCCTCATAGGCCTGTCCCGGCGTGAAGTGCAGTGAACCGGCAATCTTCTCGTCGAACAAAATGTCGCAAATCGGATTCAAAATGTAGGGATTGAAACCGAGCGAGAATTCGCCCACGTAACGCGCGCCGGCATCCGTGTCCAAAATTTCATTCAACCGCTTTGTGTTGCTGGCCGCCGCAGCGATGATTTTCCCATTTTTGAATTCCAACCGGATATTTTCAAATTTGGCTCCCGAATAAACCGTCGGCGTGTTGAATTGAATGGCGCCGTTCACGGAATTTTTCACCGGGCACGAAAACACTTCGCCGTCGGGAATATTCCGGTCGCCCTTGCACATTTTGGCGCCGATGTTTTTGATGCTGAACGTCAGATCGGTGCCGGGGCTGATCAGGCGGACGCGGTCGGCGCGTTTCATCCGGCGTTCCAGCGGAATCATCCCGCGGGCCATTTTCGCATAATCCATCGTGCATACGTCAAAATACAAATTCTCGAATGCCTCGGTGCTCATGCCGGCGGCTTGCGCCATGCTCGATGTCGGCCAGCGCAAAACGCACCAGCGTGTTTTGTTGATGCGCCAGTCCTGCACCGGCCGTGTAATGCGTGAATGAAGCGCCATCCGGTCGGCGGGGACGTCGGAATTTTCATTGGCATTGGCGCTGCCGCGGACGGCGATGTAAGCCTGCATTTTCTTCATGCGAAACAATTCGGTATCGCGAACGAGCGCAGCTTGTCTATCGCTCATCTTAAGCAAAAGCTCGCGGGAAACTTTTGTGTGGCGGACTTCGACCAACGGCGTCGCGCCCACCGCACGCGCGGCACGGATGAGTTCGATGGAGAATTCATCCGGCACATCAATCATGTCGAGCAACACGCGGTCGCCTTTCTTCAATTCCGTTGAATACTTCACCAAAAGTTTCGCCAGTTTTTTGTAACGCGGGTCGGTCATAATTTTATGGCGGTTAATTAAACAGAATCAGGGATTTCCCACAGCATAAAAATTTGCGGTAAATCCACTTTACTCAATGGCGGGCACGATTCATTTTTTCACAAAATCGGTGATGAGTCGCGAAACATTGGATCGTTGGTGTGAACGAGGCATTTTGGCTTTGCTGCTTGGCATTTTGGTCTTTGGTCCGCTGGCAATGGGCGCCGTGGATGCCTGGGTGTTTCTCATCGTGCAAGGACTCACCATCGCTGTAATGTTTGTATGGGCATTGCGATTGTGGGTCGGCCCGAATCCCCAACTGCTCTGGCCGCCAATTTGCTGGGTGGTGCTGGCGTTCACTCTTTATGCCATCGGGCGTTATCTCACGGCAGACATCGAATACGTTGCGCGGCTGGAGACAATCCAAGTGCTAATATTCGCGTTTCTGTTCTTTGCCATTGTCAACAACCTGTATCGGCAGGAATTCAGGCAGACCATCAGCTTCACGTTGATTTTTTTGGCGGCGGGAATTTCCGGCTACGCAGTTTATCAGTTTCTGACGCACTCGAATCAGGTGTGGAACTTCATTTCGCCGTATCAGGGACGGGCATCGGGCACCTACATTTCGCCGAATAACCTCGCCGGATTTCTCGAAATGCTTTTGCCGCTGGCAATCGCCTACACGCTGGTGGGACGTGTAAAACCCCTTGTGCGCGTGCTGCTCATTTATGCAACGGCGGTTATGATGGCCGGCATGGCGGTGACATTCTCCCGCGGCGGCTGGGTGGCGGTCACGGTGGGATTGCTGGCGCTTTTAGGAATTTTAGCCTGTCACCGCAATCATCGCCTGCCTGCGTTGTTGCTGCTAATCATCTTCGCGGCCGGCGGAACTATTTTTACCACGAAATATCTGTCAACGACGTTCAGTTATATTCATCGGATGGGAAAAATGAGCGTCGTCAAGCAACTCGACTGGGATGCCCGGCGCGACATGCAGAAGGCCGCCATGCGAATGTGGCAGGATCATTTTTGGTGTGGCGTCGGGCCGGCTCATTACGATTATCGCTTCCGGGAATACCGTCCGGAAAGCCTGCAAATGCGCCCCGACCGCGTTCATAATGACTACCTGAATTTGCTGACGGATTGGGGTGCCATGGGCGGCGTCATCCTATTGGCGGGCATGGTGATATTTACAGCAGGTTTGGGCAAAACATGGAAACGCCTTCGCCCGAAGGAAAATGATTTTGGCCGGGGCGCAAGCAATCGCTTTGCTTTTCTCCTTGGCGCATCAACCGGGCTGCTCGCACTGGCGGTGCATTCGCTGGCGGATTTCAACCTGCACATCCCGGCCAATGCGATTATTGGGATGACATTGCTGGCGTTATTGAGCAGCAATCTGCGATTCGCGTCGGAACGTTACTGGGTAACCCCGCGTTTGCCTGTAAAAACGCTGGTCACTCTGGCACTGGCGGCAGGCGTGGCGTACTTGGGTTATCAAGACTGGCGCCGGACCAATGAATGCGTCTGGCTGGCGCGTGCCGGGCGGCTGCCGGATTTTTCACCTGAGCGCGCAGCAGCACTTGAGACAGCGTTTGGATTTGAACCCATGAACCCTGAGACTGCCTATAACCTTGGGGAAATTCTCCGCATGCAAAGTTTTGAAGGCGGGCGAAATTATGAGGGCCTGGCAAAGGCGGCGATGAAATGGTACGCACGCGGCATGAAACTTGACCGGTATGACGGTTACAATTATTTGCACTTTGGCATGTGCCTCGATTGGCTGGACCGTCACGATGAAGCCGAACCTTATTTCAACCGTGCTGACGCACTCGACCCCAACGGCTACTACACCGCTGCCAATGTGGGCTGGCATTACGTGCAAGCTGGGGATTATTCCGCCGCCCGCACATGGTTGGAACGATCTTTGCGGCTTCATTGGCAGGAAAATGTGACTGCCAGTTCATATTTGAACATTGCCGAACACAAACTTGTCGAAAACGCCTCCGGCCAGAGCCCTTTGTCCATGGGTTTTTAACCATTGCCGGCAAAGAATTGTGAATTGACACTTGGGGGACAGGCTCTATAGTTCAAAAAACTGAAGTACTGGAAGGTCATCTTATGAAATGCATGCAGACTGTGATAGCCTTGGCGGTGATCAGTGCTGTCTTGGCGTTGACCCCTGGCGCAACCGCACAATCCACCAAACCCGGTGTGGTAACGGTCGTCCGCATCCAGGGAGAGGCGCGATATTCAACCGGCGACAACGAGTGGCATCCGCTGGTTGCCGGCAAAGTCCTCAACGCCGGCGCGGCAATCCAGAGCGCCGCAGATTCGACGGTGGATCTTGTGTTGAGTGAAGAACCCATTTCGATGCCTCCCGCCCCGGCTCCCAATGCAATCGCGCCTGCAGCCGATCCAAATGTTCGCGGTTTTGTTTCCCCCACCGCCATGGTCGAACAAAATGCAGTCAGCATGCAGGGCAATACCATGCTGGCCATTGATAAACTGACCGTCTCCGACACGGGTGCCGATACCGTAAGCGACGTAGAACTGAATCTGCGCTCGGGTCAGGTTTTCTTCAATGTCAAGAAAATGTCGGCCACATCCCAATACATCATTAAAATCACAGATGGTGTGGCAGGCATTCGCGGTTCTTCAGGTGGTTTGGACGCAGAAGGCGGGATGGAAATGAGCAACGGCACTGGGATTATCTCCATCATAAAGAATGGCATCCCGGTCACATCCATTGTCAATGCCGGATTCCAATTCAACCCCCACAATGGCAGTGTCACGCCATTATCGGATGAATTGTTTCGCAAATTGAACGCCATTATTGCGGGAATCTCAACCTTGTATCACCAGGAATTCACTTTACTGGCGCACGACCAGACAACGGTGCGTGTCTCGCCGACTACTGGCAAACCGTAAGTTTTTCGCCGACACGGCAAATTCAAAACCAGGACGGCTTTTGAGCTGCCTTGGTTTTTGTTTTGCACAGCAGTTTTTCTTCCTCGTCAACCACGCCGCGTGTGCTACAGTGGCGGTGATGCGCACTGTGATTTATCCCGGCAGTTTTGACCCATTAACGAACGGCCACTTGGACATCGTTCATCGTGCAGCCAAATTATTCGACCGCGTTGTCATGGCTGTGGCGAAAAACGAGGACAAACACCCGCTGTTCACGCTCGACGAACGGTTTGCGCTTGTGAAACAAGCGGTGAAAAACGCGCCCGGCATCGAAGCTGACGCGTTTGACGGTTTGCTCATCGAATACGTTGTGAGCCGAAAAGCGCAGGCGGTTATACGCGGGTTGCGGGCGGTATCGGATTTCGAATTCGAGTTCCAGCTCGCCCTGATGAACCGCAAGTTGAATGAAAACATTGAAACGATTTTTATGATGCCGAAGGACACTTATACATTTTTAAGTTCGCGCATCGTGAAGGAAATCGCGCGGTTGGGCGGCGATGTAAGCGGGTTTGTGCCGCCGCACGTGCGGGCCGCTCTGGGAAAAAAGTTCAGCGCTACAAAAAAGATTTGAACGGAGCCTGGCATGCCGCTGATTGTCAATCTGCGCCACTTGGAGGAGCACAATGCCGTTATGCACGGTGAACTGCCGGTGGATGAGTTGGACATGGACATGCGTGACGCAATGATTCAGGTCACGCGACCTTTGCGGTATGATATTGAGGTTCAAAAATTAGAGAGCAGTCTTTTGGCTCACGGGTCATTGCAACTGATACTCGAATGCCAGTGTGTGAGGTGTTTGAAACCCTTTGCATACAAACTGGAATTGAACCCATGGACGTGCCATTTGCCACTCGAAGGTGAAGATCGAATCACCATCGTCAACGATTGCGTGGACTTGACTCCGTTTGCGCGTGAAGATATGCTCTTGGAATCTCCACGGCATCCGCTGTGCAAGCTGGATTGCGGTGGATTGAAGGAAGCAAAGACTGGCAAAGCCCGTAAGACCGTTGATGAAATTGCCCCGTCAGCGTGGGCTAAACTGGACAAATTGAAATTGTGATTTTTAGCTATGGGTGTTCCAAAACGTAAACCATCTCGCAGCCGGCAGCGCATGCGCCGTGCTTACAATAGTGTATTGACACTGCCGCAACTCAGCACATGCCCGCAATGCGCGGCGCCTTATGTGCCCCATCGAGTTTGTCCGGCTTGTGGTTATTACAAAGGCCGTCAGGTGTTGAGCGTCACAGCGGGCGCTTGATTGGTGCATACGCGGGAAAAACTTCCGCGTTCCTTTTTCCTTTATTTCGTCTATGCGAATTGCTGTGGATGTCATGGGTGGCGATCACGGGTGTGGCGTTGTCATCGAAGGCGTCAAACAAGCGCTTGAGGGCAACAAAACAATCTCCTCCATTTACCTGGTTGGTAATCAAGCTGACATTCACGCCGCGCTGCCCCCCCGTGGTTTTCGCGACCATCGCGTGCGAATCATCCACGCCAGCGAAGTCGTGGAAATGGACGACAAGCCCGCCACCGCGCTCCGCAAGAAACGCGACAGCTCCATCGGACGCGCGGCGGAACTGGTTCACGAAGGAAAGGCCGACGCTTTGGTTTCGCTGGGCAACACCGGGGGCATTTTTGCGGCAGCCACGTTCAACGTGGGCCGCATCCCCGGCGTGGAGCGCGGTTGCATCGCAACGGTCATTCCACGGCAGGAACATGAATTTGTTCTGCTGGATGCCGGCGCAAATATCGAATGCAAACCGGTTCATCTCGCACAATTTGCCGTAATGGGCACCGTGTATTCCCAGGAAGTGCTTGGACGAAAAAGACCGCGCGTCGGCATTTTGAGCATCGGGACGGAGGATTCCAAGGGCAATGAACTGACACTGGAGGCTTTCAAACTCTGCAAACGGCTCGACTTGAATTTCATCGGCAACGTCGAGGGGCATGATTTGTTCAAAGATCACGTGGACGTCGTCGTGTGCGACGGTTTTGTCGGTAATATCGTCTTGAAAACTTCTGAAAGCCTCGCGGTCGCCGTGTTCTCCATGTTAAGGCACGAGCTGAAGCAAAATGCCAGACGCCAACTCGGCGCGTTGCTTGCAAAAAATGCCTTCCATGCCATTCGGCGGCGCATGGACCCGGAAGTTTATGGAGGCGCGCCGTTGCTGGGATTCAATGGCATGGTGTTCAAAGCGCATGCTTCGGCACGCGAACGCGCTGTTGCCAGCGCGTTGCGCGTAACAGCTGAAGCCGTACAGCATCAGGTGAATCAAATCATCGCCCGTGAAATTGCCAACGCGAATAAAAAACTGGCCGACGCAGAAATTCAAACACCAGTTCCTATTGCCGCATGAATGCCTTGCCTGTCACTAAATTCAAAAACCCGCGCGCACGGCATAATTTTCAGGGCCGTACCTGCTCCATCACCGGTATCGGCTCGTATCTGCCGGCGAAAATTTTGACCAATGCCGAGTTGGAAAAAATGGTGGAGACGTCCGATGAGTGGATCATAACGCGCACCGGCATCAAGGAACGGCGGATGGCGGCAAAGGATCAATTCACGTCGGACATGGCTGCGGAAGCGGCAAAACGCGCGATGAAGATGGCCGGCGTCTCCGCCGAACAAATCGAACTCATCATTGTCGCCACCATCACGCCCGATATGCCGTTCCCGGCAACAGCGTGTCTGGTGCAGCAAAAAATCGGCGCGCGGCGAGCGGCGGCCTTTGACCTCGAAGCAGCCTGTTCCGGTTTCATTTACGCCCTGGAAGTTGGACAACAATTCATCATGTCGCGCACTTATGACACGGTTCTCGTCATCGGCGCGGAAAAACTTTCTTC
>Ga0182027_10008346_pt1 | contig 15092 bp, 8 predicted proteins | sample 712E1DmetaG_FD_121300 | JGI IMG/M metagenome (GOLD analysis project Ga0182027, IMG submission 121300) | Permafrost microbial communities from Stordalen Mire, Sweden - 712E1D metaG (Illumina Assembly) | ecosystem: Environmental > Terrestrial > Soil > Wetlands > Permafrost | place: Sweden... | reverse complement strand
ACGTCGACGCGTATTCCTTCGTCGTAGGGGCGCGATCTTGTCGCGCCCTCAAGAAAGGGCGCAGCAAGCCTGCGCCCCTACGGGAGGAAATCGGATGTTTCACGCGAGAATGAATCCGCCCTGGCCCGTTCGACCCGTATCCGTTTATTCTGCTCAACCTCGCTCTCTCCGTGGTCGCAGCTGTACAGGCTCTGATCTTCCTCATGAGCCAGAACCGGCAGTCATCCGTCGACCGAGCGCGGGCCGAGCTCAACTATCGGGTCAACCTGAAGGCGGAGCTTGAGATCGCCGAATTGCACCGGAAGATCGATGTATTGGATCGGCTCGTCCGTGACCGTGCCGGTGAGACACCGCCAACGGCGCTGCCCGGCGGAGCATCGCGGGCAGGGTTGATTGAATAGAGACGGCTCGGCGCCCGGCGGCCACGCCCACGGCCTCAGTGCTTCACGGTCGCAGTCGCTCCCTTGGGCTGGCCGATTCCGGCCAGGAGTTCGGAGAACCACGGTGTGTCGAGATTGAAGGGTCTGCCGCCCTTGATTCGGGGAAACTCGATCGCCCGGAGCACGCCTCCGCGATCCTCGTCGTGACCGATGACGCCGCTCTCTGCCCGGAGCGCGCACTCGACCGCGAGGTCGGTGCAACTTTTGATGAGCCGCAAGTCCTCGCCATTGGCTGCGGCGGCGCGGGCGAAATAGCCGCTCTTTTGAACGAGCGTTTTTTCGGCGCCAATCATCCTGGCAAACTGCTCGCCAAACCATTTGCCCGGGTTGACCGCATCGAGTTTGACGTGGCCGAATGCATCTCGCGGCACTTCCTGGCCCTTGGCCATCAGCTCGGCGACAATGCTCTCAACGCCGGCGCCTTCGCTGATGAACAGGTTCACGTTGTCAATCCGGTCCATGATCGCCTTCAGGCGCCGGGCCTCGCCCGCGATGTCGAGCGCCATCTCGGGCAGGTACACCCCGTGCACTTCAAGTCGCTCCCGACCCAGTCCGAGTTCCGGCACATATGCCTGCTGATCGAGCAGCCGGCGGTATTCAGCGGCGGTGGCCGCCGTGAGCCAGCCGCAGTTGCGCCCCATCACCTCGTGCACGATAAGCATCCGCGGATTGGCGCCATGTTCGGCGACGACATTTTGGAAATACCGGGCTCCCTGTTCCGCAGCCGTCCAAGCACCGAGCGACTGGCGGATCGGGTAGACATCGTTGTCGATTGTCTTGGGCAGGCCGATCACCGTCAGATCGTAGCCGTTCTTCGCCAGAAACGCGGCGAGGTCGGCGGCGGCCGTGTTCGTGTCATCGCCGCCGATGGTGTGCAGCACCTGCACACCGTCTTTGACGAGCTGGTCCGCGGCGACCTGCTGCGGATTCTGGCTTTCTTTGACGAGGCCGCGCTTCACACAGTCTTTGACGTTGGTCAGCTTCACGCGGCTGTTGCCGATCGGGCTGCCGCCATGGCGGTGCAGGATGCCGGCGCGGGCGCGCGCGACCGGCGTCACGGCAAAACTGTCTCCGAGCAGGAGGCCTTTGTAGCCGCTTCGGTAGCAGATGATCTGGATATCAGGTGCGATTTCCGTATAGCGCTCGATCAGTCCGCCGATGGCGGAGCTGAGACAAGGGGCAAGACCGCCCGCAGTGAGGATCGCAACTTTTTTCGGTTGGGCTGACATATTCATGGAGGATCAGCCGGCCGATAAAACGGTTTCTCCTGTTTTTGTCCATGCCATTGATCGGTCGGGGCATCGGGGAAGCCGGGACCCTCGTGCCGGAGCGGTTCTTGCGAAAATTCGTTGGCATCGGAGCAAGGTTTTTCTTCTCAAGGCACTTAGGACCGGTATTGTGGCGGGAGTTTCGTCGTAAAGATGTTTTCCTGAAATCCCGTTTTGCACGTGAAAACCGTTCGGTCCTGGCTCATCGTCTTTGGGGTTGTGGTCGCAATCGCGGCTGCGACCGTGACCGTTGCGCTTGTGCCGGCGGTGCAACGCCGGGCGGTTTTGTGGATCGCCTCCGGCCGGCCGGGATTGACGCTTGAGGTGGATCATCTGGCCCTCCGTCCTGGAGTCGCGGAGATTCGCGGTCTGCGTGTGCAACAGGCGGGAGCGCAGGTGGTCGTCGAGGAGGCGTCATTCGAGCTTTCGTTATGGCAGGCGATCGTTCATCGGCGGCTGATCCTGCGCAGCGCCCGGGTGACGGGAATGAAAGTGGACCTGACCCGGTATGGCGGGCCGGCCGGGGCGGGCGGGGGCGTCGTCTTGCCGCATCCCAGCACGCCGGACGCCGCCGTGGTGGCTCCGCCGGTGGCCGCGAAACCGGGCGTCGTTGCGCTCGTCGCCCCGGTGCCGCGGACTTTCGCCGGCATTTTCCAGTATCTTCACCTGCCTTGCGAAGTGGTGTTGGATGCATGCGATGTGGAGGCTGATGTCGTCTTTCCCCGGACGGCGGGCCGGCTTCCAGGTGGCGCGCGACTGAAGCTGACCGGCGGGCATTTCGGTCCGAGGCGCAATGCGGAATTCGATTTTGACGCCATCATCCGGAATCCGGATCCCGGCGCACCGGTTGACGAGGTGGCTGCCCGGGGCGCCTTGACCGCGACTTTGAACAATCAGTCGGCCGTCGAACGCGTGGGTATCCATTTGGACGCGGTCGCGCGCGGGCCCCTGGTTCCGGCTGCCGCCCGCCTGCAGGCGGACGTCGTGCTGGCGCGCACTCCGGCGGGCGAATCGTACTCGGTGGCGTTGAACTCGATCGAGGCGGACGTCGTCAGCCGCCTGCTCAATCTGGACAGCAATTATGTTGCAGGCTCATCGACGCTCACCGGGTCCTGGCAGGTGCTGGCCAATCACCGACAGGTGGCGCCGTTTGCCTTCGACTTTGCCGTGCCGGAGTTCTCGGTTTCGGGCGATGGCCGGTTCGAGGTGAGTTTTTCGGCGAGGAATCTGCAGCTGGCGGGACGGTTGACCGGCAACGCCAGCCGGCTTGAGTCCATCGATCCCCGGCTGCGCGAAATGAACGGACTCGGCGTGACGGCGACGTTCGATTTGCGGTATGATCGCGGCCAGTTACAGGTGGCGGACCTGACGGCGAAGGTCGCCGCCGGCAAACCGGTGCTGTCCGTGCAAACGCTCCAGGCCTTCACTCTTACGTTGGCTACGGGCGACATCGTGCCCTCGGGCGCCCAGCGGGAGCTGGTCCGCATCAACCTCGAGGGTGTACCCATGACCTGGATACGCTCGTTTCTCCCCGACTACGAGGTGTCCGGTGACGAGATCGAGGGCGAATTGGTCGCCGCTTTGCACGGCGCCGACCGGGTGTGGCTGCGGACGACCTCGCCGCTGAGCGTGCGCGGGCTCGCGGTCAGCCACGGCGGCCGGGTGCTGCTGCCGACCAGCGACCTGAGTCTTGATGCCGAAGTAGAGCATGCCAGGGACGGAACCCTGATCCGGCTGACCAATTTGAACGTCGTAACCGCCGCCGGAGACCAGTTGGACGGACACGGCGAACTCGCGGTGACGCCTGATCAGACGATGACCTTGCAGGTGAGTTTCAACGCCAACCTGCCGACGCTGCTGCAGGCGCGCGTGCCGGCCGGCCCGTTGATCGCTCATGGCTCGACCACGTTATCGCGGTCGGGCGATTTTTTCCAGGTGGACCGGATGGAGGCGCATCTTGCCACCGCCGCAGGTCGCCCGCTGCTCGATCTGACATCGCCCGAGGCCTTCCGGATCGATCCGCGCCGGCGGCAGATCTCGGTCCTGGCCGGGACCTCCGGCGAAGTGCTGCGGGTAAAATATGGCCGGATCCCCGTGGACGTGCCCCCACCGTGGCCCGGAGGGCTTGAACTCAAAGGTGAACTTACCGGTGGCGATTTCGCGCTGCGGGCGGAAAGCGATGGATTGCGGTTTGCTGGAGCGGCCCCGTTCAGGATGGAGAACGTGTCCGCCACGAGCGGCGGAAGTGCCTGGCTGAAGGATCTGACCATCGAAGCCGACTTGTCTTCCGACTGTTCACCGCAGACCGCGACGGTCCAGCTGGCGGGCGTGCGTGTGAAGAACCTGAACGGCGACGTCCTGGTCTCCGCGCAGGCCAGCATCGCGGGCGACCTGGATCTCGCCAATCCCAAGTTTCAGGGCACGACCTCATTTGATCTGGCGGTGCCGGCGCTGGCGGGCCAGCCGCTGTTGGACGGATTTGAAGCGCCGCGACAGGGCAAGTTGACCGGAAACGCGAAGTTCTCGTTTGACCGCGATCTGCTGTGCGAGGGCCGGCTGACTCTCAACGGGCTGGTCGCGCCTGGCACCGGAGAAGCGCTGCCGGTCGCCAACATCTCCTTCCGGGCCGGCTTCAATGGCAAGGGCGACATCGCGGTGCAGGCTCCGATTCTTGTCGATCGCGCGGGTGAGCGATCGGATTTTACGCTGGCCGCGACGCTGCACCCTGCCGCCGGCGGTCGCACGATCGACGCGAAGATTACGGGCGAGCATCTGGCGGTGGACGACGTGCTTCAATTGCTGGGGGCGTTTCTTCTGGCAAAATCCGCTCCGGAGATCGCGTCCGAGGCGCCGGTCGTGCCAAGCTGGAATGGACTCACCGGCCAGGTGCGATTCGACGTAAAATCGGTCGAGTATGGCCGCTTCCCGGGGGTTTTCCTGGATCTCAAGGGCCGGGCGGTGGTCGAGCCGCTGCGCGTGGCGCTGGAGGATGCGACGGCGAGGTTCGGGAAGGAGGACGGACGGTTGCGGCTTGACGGTGAGATCCGGTGCCGTGAGGGGGACCCGCAGCCATATAAATCGAGCGTCGTTCTCGAAGTGAAGGCGTTCGACCTCGGGCCGGTCTTCAAGACGATGGGACCCGGCAGGCCGCCGACGCTCGAAGGGCGCTTTGACCTCCACGGTCGGGCGGAAGGCGTAGGGCGGACGATCGGCGAACTCATCAGGCAGACGCAGGGAGATCTTGTTATGCAAAGTCGGAAAGGCGTCTCCCGCCTGTTGGACCGGCCGCCGCCGCCGCCGCTGCGATCCACGGGCATCGTGAGCGGCGTGGCCAACACGGCCGTCCGGCTGATCGACGACCTCGGGGAGAGGGTCGGCAAGATGGTCTCGTACACCGACCCGACCGATGAGATAGCGGGCATGCTGGCCGAGGTGGCGTTCGACCAGCTTAGTGTGCGGGTGTCGCGCGACCCCTTGGCAAACTTTCGGCTCTCGGACTTCTCGCTTGTTTCCCCGGTGCTCCGTCTGCAAGGCGAGGGCGTGATCACTCACGAGGCAACCAAGTCGCTGTTCGACCGGCCGTTGAAGCTGACCTTGAGCTTGGGGGTGATGGGAACCGTGGAGAAGGCAATGACGCAGGCGAAGGCGCCGATGCTTTCCGCCAACCGGGATGAGCTGGGTTACCTGAAATCCACCGACACCTTCGATGTCACTGGTACGCCTGCCAGGCCCGATCCGGGCCAGCTGTACACCATGGTCGCGCGCTCCATGATCGGGAAACTGCTGCATTGAGCGGCGGGCGCCGGGTCCGCCTGCAGCGCGGAGCCGTCCGACGCCGCCAATGCCTTGGCGCTCCTCTGGCGCCGGTCTGGACCGGCGTTCCGGTCTGCACGCTGCTTCCTGGAACATTGGATTGTTCGCCGCAGTTATTGCTCGTGTTGCCATTCCTAATATCGCGCGGCCGGTGTATTGACACATCAGGTCAGCTGCCTAAGAGATCACAGCGCCAACCCCGCCTTTTTGAATGAGTGTTCGTCGTATCTTGTGGTCAGAGTCATGCCATCAATCGCAAACGCCACTGTCGCGGCGGTTAGGACTATTTCTCGCCGTTTATGTGATGTTTCTCGTGGGGCGGTGCGTGGCCGTTAGCCCTATGCTGTTGCAAAAGCTTGAGCTGCCGGACGGAGAGACCTTGATCGGTTCGCTTGTCAGCGAAGATGAAACGACTTACGTCTTCCTTTCGCAGTCCTTGGGTGAGGTGAAGGTGAAGAAAGACGGGGCGCATCTGGGGCCGGTCGCCCCCGCTGGAACCGAGATGGCCGAACACCCCCCCGCCTGGGCCCAGGCGCATGCGGCCCCGTCTGCTCCTGTGGCGGGAAACGCGTCGGGCGCCGCGAAAGCGCTCCCGGCGGCGCCACCACCAATTAAGTGGAAACGATCGTTCGAGGCGGGCTACTCCTACCAAGCCAACGGGAACCAAGTGTTCGTTACTTCGACTTACCTCCGCACCGAGATTGTCCGCGAGGCGCCCGGAAGTTCGATCGGTTTTCAGGGGCGCTATGTGTTTGGGGAACAGAATTCGCAGCGCAATACCGACAAACTCGATACAGACCTCAAATTCAACTTTGACTATGAGAATCGGGTCATGCTGCGAAATGATTTCATGTATAGCTACGACCGGCTCAAGCAGCTTTCGAACGAATTCGAGGAGAACGTTGGCCTGAACCTGATCCTGTTCAAAAAGCCTCATTTCCGGTATTCGATCGGACCGGGCGTGGCGGTGCAGTATGCAGAGACCGTGGGCGACCTCAACAGCTACAAGATGCTAGGCGACATCTCGCAGGATCTTTCCTGGCAGATCAGTGAACGGGTGACGTTCAACAACACAGCGAGCTACCTTTATGTACCGGGGATTTGGGCGGATTATCGACTGCGCGCCGCCAGCGCATTGATCGGCAAGATTTCTGCGCATGCCACGATCAACGTGCGCTACGAATATGAGTTCGAGGCCATTCGCCCCGTCGCCAATGGCCGGTCGGACAACCGGGTATTCACGACGTTGGGCTATACGTTCTGAGCTGCCGGACCTGCATGGTGGTTGAAAAGGTTGTGCGCGTCTTGCGCGAGTTCTCTGGACAGCCCGCGATTTCTCAGCAGAACTGATGCGACTCAATGAAGCGGGATGCCGGCACGCCGGCGCCGAAGTTGTTTGAGAACCCGGTTTCTGACCACCTAGCCCACGGTCGGCGCATTGGATAAGAAAAGTGTATGCATAGGGGATGTAATAACTTTTCTCGACAGTCGCGTCGTCCGTGGGCTTTTCATTGTGGCGTTTGCCGCGGTGCGAAATATCCTGCCAACCCTGATGAGACTGCCCCGCCTTCTGTTGTTCGTGCTGATTGCGGTGGCATCGCTCCAGTTTTCGTCGGCGCGAGCCGGAGAACTCCTCAGTAACCCGGAATTCGCAGTCTCGGCTGATGGGCGTCTGGCGGATGGCTGGCGCGATGGCTCGACGGCGCTGCCACAACCGGCGGTTTGCACCATTGTGACCGATCCGGCAGAAGGACGCCGGCTGCAGCAGGTGACGCTTGGACCGCTCCAGGGCGGCCGGTGTCGCCTCATGCAAATGATCGCTTCCCTGGCGGGGGGATTGTACCGGCTGAAGCTGAAATGCCGCGCACAGGCCCCTGTGCAGGTGGAACTCGCGCTGCGGACCACGGCCAAGCCCTGGACCAGCTTCGGCAGCGTGCGCGAAAGCCTTCCGGCTGAGACCTGGCATGAGGTGACCGGCTATGCACGGTTGCCGGCCGGGCGCACGTCGGGCGATTTTGTAATTCTAGTTGACGATCCGGGCGTCGTCGCCCTCGCGTCTGCGAGCCTGGAAGCGGTCGACGAGGCCAGCCTGTCACCGGCTGAGCGCCTGCGCGTCGAGCGCGTGTTGGGACCGCCGCTGCCCCCGGCCGATGAGGCGCAGGTGATCGCCGGTATCGACGGGCGCATCCAGGCCAACCGTACTGCGCCGATCACAGTGGACGTCGTTGATCCTGCGGGACGGCCCGTGGCGGGTGCCACGGTCAACGTCGAGCATTTGCAGCATCGATTCTGGTTTGGCGCAGGTTTCGACTGGGGGTTGCTGCATTCGGACAAAACCCAGGCCGATCTCTACCATCGCGAAGCATTTCTGCGGCTGTTCAACTCCGCGACCGTTCAATTGTATGCGGCGGATTACGAACCCAAGCCTGGTGCCTACTTAGACGAGGAGAGCATGCGGGCGCTCGCCTGGCTCAATGAACATGGTCTGCGCGCGAGCGGCAATTCGCTCTATTGGAACCTCGCCGCGCCGCGCTGGCTTGGGAAAACGGCCATGTCGGTGACCGCGCTGGAGCAGTGGATGGACGGCCTGCTGAAGCACGCGTCGCAAGGCATCTTTCCGCGGATGGCGGGCGTGGAGGTGTTCAACGAAGTCGTCGCATGGGAGCGCTTCCAGACGCCGTTGACGCCGGTCCTGGCGGGCGGACGCAAGGTGGCGGTCATCGCCGACTTCACGCGGCGGTTCAAAGCGCTGAATCCACGGGCAGCCGCCATGGTCAACGATTACGATTCCACGCCCGAGTATTACAATTTGCTGAAGGACATCGTGGCCGAAGGCGGCTCGCTCGACGCGATCGGACTGCAGAGCCACATGCACAACGGCACATGGTCGGTCGCGCAACTGTGGAATGTGCTGAACCGGCTCGCCCTGTTGAACCGGCCGGTGTTCTTCACGGAGTTGAGCGTGGTCTCGGGAGCCCCCCGCGACTTCAATTTCCGGCCCGCTGATCCCGCGTGGGGCACGACTCCCGAAGGCGAAACGGCTCAAGCTGACTACCTCGAATTGTTTTACCGTCTGGTCTACAGCCATCGTGCTGTCGGTGGGGTAACTTATTGGGATTATTCCGACCGGTCGGCCTGGCTTGGCTGTCCCGTGGGACTGTTGAGGAAGGATGGTTCACCGAAGCCGGCCTACTGGCGGCTCGACCGGCTGATCAACCAGGAATGGCGGACGCGGGGAACGTATCTCGCCGATGCGGGCGGGAGATTGGTGGTGCCGCATGCTTTCGAAGGCGACTATCGGATTTCCTTAGAAGGCATCGAGCTTCGCCGGGAACATTCAGTCGACCGCCCGATGACGGCGATGATTGTGGTTGGAAAGTAGCTGCAATGCGTCCGCTTCTTTGATGGAGACGCGACGTCCTCGTTGCGTTTCCGAGGGAAGAATGCGACGAGGGCGCCACGTCTCCGATTTGGTCAAGCTACAAGAGAGTAACCTTCCAACGGGATTAAACGGCGAGGATGGCGGGTTCCAATCTGGGGCGGCGGCGCCCCCGCCGCCGGTTAGCAATGATCGTCGCATCATGTGCCGTGCTGTCCCGCCCACGGCCAACATGTCCCGCCGGTGGCGCACTCGTCCGAACGGGTCTCGCTCTTGCCCGAATTGGCGCGCGGCATGCGCTGTTCATCCCCATGGATCCCAACAAGCTTACGGTCATGTCACGCTCGGCGGTCGAAGAGGGGCAGAATCAAGCCCGCCGCCGTTCGCACAACGAGGTGGAGACCTGGCACTTGCTGGCGGCATTGCTCACGCAGGAGGGTGGCATCGTGCCGGCGCTGATTGAGAAACTCGGCCTGACCGTGGGCGCGATGCAGTTGGCGGCGGAACGGGAACTGGACCGGTTGCCAAAGGTGACCGGCAGCGTGGACGTGTCGAAGATCTACGTCACCCAGGCGGTCAACGAGGTGCTCAGCCGGGCGGAGGAGGAGGCGGGGAAGCTCAAGGACGAATACGTCAGCACCGAACATCTGTTCCTCGGTTTGGTGGAGGTCGCCAAGCCTGAGGCGTTCAAGAAGTACCTCAAAAGCTTCGGTCTCGATCGCGCGAAGGTATTGCAGGCGTTGACCGAGATCCGCGGCAACCAGCGGGTGACCTCTGACAACCCCGAGACCACTTATCAGGCGCTGGAGAAATACGGCATCGACCTCGTGCAACAGGCGCGCAAGGGCAAGCTCGACCCGGTCATCGGGCGCGATGACGAGATCCGCCGCACCATCCGCATCCTTTCCCGGAAGACGAAAAACAACCCCGTGCTGATCGGCGAACCCGGCGTCGGCAAGACCGCGATCGTCGAGGGCCTTGCGCAGCGCATTCTTCGTGGCGATGTGCCCGAGGGATTGAAGGACAAGACCATTTTCGCGCTCGACATGGGATCGCTCGTTGCCGGGGCCAAGTATCGCGGCGAATTCGAGGAACGGCTCAAGGCGGTGTTGCAGGAGATCAAGCAGAGCGACGGCCGGATTCTCCTTTTCATCGATGAACTCCACACGATCGTTGGCGCGGGCAAGGCGGAAGGGGCGATGGATGCCGGCAACATGCTCAAGCCGATGCTGGCGCGCGGTGAACTGCATTGCATTGGCGCGACGACGCTGGACGAATACCGCAAACACCTGGAGAAGGACGCGGCGCTCGAACGGCGGTTCCAGCCCGTGCTGGTGGACCAGCCGAGCGTGGAAGATGCTATCTCGATCCTGCGCGGCCTGCGCGAGCGCTTCGAGGTGCATCACGGCGTCCGCATCCAGGACAACGCCCTGGTCAGCGCGGTGGTGCTTTCGAATCGCTACATCTCGGACCGTTTTCTGCCCGACAAGGCCATCGACCTGGTTGACGAGGCCTGCGCGATGATCCGCACCGAGATGGATTCGATGCCGACCGAGCTCGACGAACTCACGCGGAGGGTGCTGCAACTCGAAATCGAGGAGGCTGCGCTCAAGAAGGAGAAGGACGAGGCCAGCCGGCTGCGGCTCGAGGCGTTGCGCAAGGAGCTCGCCGATTTACGCGAACAGGCCAACGCGCTCAAGGCGCGATGGGAGGGCGAGAAGAAAGGCGTCGAGAAGGTGCGTAAGGTGCGCGAGGAAATCGAACAGGTGAAGCAGGAGATGCAGCGCGCCGAGCGGGCCTATGATCTCAACAAACTGGCGGAACTCCGCCATGGCCGCCTGCCGCAGCTCGAACGCGAACTGGCGGCCTTGGAGAAGACCGGCAAGGGACGCTCGCTGGTGAAAGAGGAGGTCTCCCAGGAGGAAATCGCCCAGGTCGTTTCCCAGTGGTCGGGGGTCCCTGTCACCCGCCTGGTGGAAGGCGAAAAGGAGAAACTCCTCCGCCTCGAGGAGGTGCTGCACCAGCGCGTGATCGGACAGGATGAGGCGGTGACGCTCGTCACCGAGGCGATTTTGCGGGCGCGCAGCGGCATCAAGGACCCGCGCCGCCCGGTCGGCAGTTTCCTGTTCCTAGGCCCGACGGGTGTCGGCAAGACCGAGCTGGCGAAGACACTCGCGGAGACCCTGTTCGACACCGAGGCCGCCATGGTCCGCATCGACATGTCGGAGTATATGGAGAAGCACAGCGTCTCCCGCCTGATCGGGGCGCCCCCGGGTTACGTCGGCTACGACGAGGGCGGCCAGCTCACCGAGGCGGTGCGCCGGAAGCCCTACTCCGTGGTGCTGTTCGACGAGATCGAGAAGGCGCATCCGGACGTATTTAATGTGTTGTTACAGGTGCTCGACGACGGCCGCATCACCGATGCGCAGGGCCGCACGGTCAATTTCAAGAACACCATCATCATCATGACCTCGAACCTCGGCAGTCGTCTGCTGCTGGAGGGGGTGACGGGCGACACGATCTCGGAAAGCGTGCGCGAAGGAGTGATGGCCGAGGTGCGTCAGGCGTTCCGGCCGGAATTCCTCAACCGCATCGATGAGACCATCCTCTTCAAGCCGCTGACGCTCGAAGAAATCGCGAAGATCGTGGACCTGCTGATCGTGGATCTGAACCGGCGCCTGGTGGACCGGCGGGTTACGGTCAAACTCGACGCGAAGGCGAAGGAATGGGCGGCGGAGAAAGGCTACGACCCGGTGTTTGGGGCGCGGCCGTTGAAGCGATTCCTGCAGCGTCAGATTGAGACGACACTCGCACGCGCGCTCATCGCAGGCGAAGTGGCGGAGAACTCCACCGTCACCTTCAAGGTCAGGGGGGACGCGCTGGTGATGGGGTGAGGGGAAAAATTATGCGAAACCCTTCAGAAACTGGCACAGATCGGAGTATTCGGGTCGTGAGAAATCGAAAACGCGGGCTTGGGCTCCAGGGCCTAATCGCGGATCCTCGTCATTGCGTACTGCGAGCACGGTACTCACCAATCCTTTGTCGGGGCTCCTCGCGACAACTCCAGCCGATCGCATGCAAGCAATGTAGTTTTCGACACAGAGCTTTGTTTGCGAATTCGCCGGGTCGTTCGACCATGATCGCCACACGAGGGTCTCGATTTCTCCAGCGACACCTCCTCCCGGTGCCAGCCAGAGGCCAATCCGAGGAGTCTTGCTCGACCACTGTCCGGTGGATACGGTCTGTCCGCAGATTTGTGTCAGAGATGCCTCCAATCTCTGCGCATTTCTGCTTGGGGCATTGTCTGCATCTACGATCACCCCAATCATCCGTTTGGTAGCGAGGATATCGGGTTTGAGCAAGGTTTCCAGCGACACCGTAAGGCCAGCCCGGTTCGTGATCTCCTGGATAAACACCTGGTTGCCCAATCCGACGTACTCCAGAATTTCCGCATAGAACCGCAGGTCGCTATAGCCTTCGACCACCAGAACCTTGTCAAAATCTTCGATCAGCGGTTTCACGGCGACATATCACCGCAATTCGATGTCACCGGCGATAGCCGCTTCGATATGAGCTCGGTCGAGGACGCGGCCCCCTGATTTATCTCCGACGCGGTAGAGTTGGATGACACGAAAATCGTAATCCGCACGCTTTGAAAAAGCCTCATGCGCGGCTTCCAGGCATTCCTGGCTGTGCGTCGTGGCAAAGATCTGCACATTCATGCGATTGGCCACTTCCGCAATGCCGCTCCAGATTTTCGACAGCACGGTGTGATGGATGCCGTTTTCGATCTCATCAATGAATGCCACGTCAGCCTGGTGTCCCAAAATCTCCGAGAAGATCGCCACGAGCCGATAGATGCCTTGCCCAGCTTGCGAAAGCGGTACGCGTTCGCTCAGTCCAATGTCTACAACTATGAACGGCCCTCCTTGGGGATCCGCATCAAGTCGCACGCTCTGAATGCGTTCATCAACCGAACGCAGTAAGCTCTCCATTTGGCGTTCGCCTTCTTTTGGGCGCACCGCGTTGGAGAATGCTCCAACAATGGCTTCAGGCGCACGATGTTGCACCGAGATCGCCCTGCTCTTCAACGGTCTCAATGCAATACTTGTTTGAAAATGGAGATATTCATTAGCAATGCCGCCGATCTGAGTTGCGAAGGGCAGCTGCTGGTTGGGTGCTTCCCGGCTGCGGAGTAACACGCCGCGAAAAGTGCCATCGCCTTCCGATCGTATGACAGCGTCTTCAGTGCCACAACCATCGCGGCGAAGCCAGCGATAGTATCGCGGTCCAACCGAACCTGGATTTGCGCGAAAAAGGCCCGGAAGGCTGTTGAACTGATTTGGGTCCGCTAGGAGAGTGATTGCCTCAAGAAGGGACGTCTTCCCGCTATTGTTCTTGCCGACAACGAGATTTACGCGACCGAGGTCCGTGAGATCTAGATCCGCAATGCCGCGGAAATTGGTAATATGTAGGTTGGTTAACATCGACCAGATCTTCGCCGAAGAACAATTCCGAAACCACTGCCTTAGGTTGGCAAGTCCTTAGAACCTAATGCGAGGCATCGCGCGATGTAAACTGCAGAGTGGGCTACGCCGCGAGCCGCAGGATGCGCTCGACGACCGCGGGCGTGATGTCGCCGCGCTCGCCGAGCTTCGCCATGCCCTTGGCTTCCAGGCGGCGCGCCACCTCGGCTGCGGTGTCGGCTTTGATCCCGTAATCGGCCAAGTGCGTGGCGAAGCCGAGCGACTCGTAGAAACGGCGGGTGGCGGCGATTGCGGCGTCGATGCGCGCGTCTTCAGGGCCGTCGCGCAAATCCCACACGCGGTCGGCGTACTGGAGCAACTTCTCCCGTTTGCCGGCGCGTTGCACCTGCATCAGGCTCGGCAGAACGACCGCGAGCGTGCGCGCGTGGTCGATCCCGTGCAATGCCGTCAGTTCATGCCCAATCATGTGGGAAGCCCAGTCCTGCGGCACGCCCATCCCGATGGCGGTATTGAGCGCCCACGTGGCGGCCCAGACAAGATTGGCCCGGGCCGCGTAGTCCTTGGGATTGGCCAGGGTCTTTGGACCTTCCTCGATCAGCACTCGCAGGATGGATTCGGCAAAACGGTCCTGCAGCGCAGCGCCGGCCGGAAAAGTGAGATACTGCTCGATGACGTGGCAAAACGCGTCGCCGATGCCATTGGCCACCTGCCGCGTTGGCAGGGAGAATGTCGCCTCCGGATCGAGCACTGAAAACCGCGGGAAAACAAGCGGGCTGAGGAACGCCAGTTTCTCCTTCATTGCGCGGCGGCTGATGACTGCGGCGGTGTTCGATTCCGAGCCGGTGGCTGGAAGGGTGAGGACTGCGCCCACGGGCAGGGCCGCCTGAACAGGCGTGTTCTTCGCCAGGATGTCCCAGGGATCGCCGTCGAAGGGCACGGCGGCGGCGACGAACTTGGCTCCGTCGAGCACGGAACCGCCGCCCGCCGCAAGGATCCAGTCGATCCGCTCGTGGCGACACAGTTCGACCGCCCGCATCAGCGTGTCGAAGTCGGGATTGGCCTCGACGCCGAAGAACTCGAAGACGGTCCGGGCGCCAAGCGCGGCGCGAACCTGGTCGTAGACCCCGTTCTGTTTGATGCTGCCCCCGCCGGCGAGAAGCAGCACGCGCGCCTGGGGGGGTAGTTCCTGGCTGATCTTTGCGATCTGTCCCCGGCCGAAATGAATTCGCGTGGGATTGTAGTAGGTGAAATTCTCCATGGCGGTCATGTTGCATCGATCCGGAAATTGGGCAAGTGGGGAGGCGTGAGCGGATCGCGCTTGTGGGGCGAGTTGCCTTGACGGTGCTCGGGCGTGGCCGCGAGCGCCAGCGAGTGGATCTGGAACCCTTCATCAACGAATCATTGATGTCATCTATCAAGTGATCAAGCCTGCGAGGCTTTTGCGGCCGGCTTGCTGGCGCTCGCCGCTACGGCTCGATCAGATCTCTGATTCTTCCGCATCATCCGCAGAAAAATGGTCGTTGAGCCCGGCACGCTGAGCCGATCAACTGGAGAATCCCATGCCTTCCGAGCCCATCCGCTACTGGCATCGCGAAAAGAAATCTGTCGAGATCGAGAAGATCTACGGCGAGCGCTGGCTGCGCCTGATTTACGAGAATCCGCTGGGGCGGCTTGTCTTGTGGCTCCTGGTGCGCCGGGCGATCTT
>Ga0182027_10008345_pt1 | contig 15092 bp, 12 predicted proteins | sample 712E1DmetaG_FD_121300 | JGI IMG/M metagenome (GOLD analysis project Ga0182027, IMG submission 121300) | Permafrost microbial communities from Stordalen Mire, Sweden - 712E1D metaG (Illumina Assembly) | ecosystem: Environmental > Terrestrial > Soil > Wetlands > Permafrost | place: Sweden... | reverse complement strand
TCGCGGGTTCACCCGACAGCGCAATCCTCAAGAAATTCCTCGCCTCCAAAATCAGCCTCGATCGCTGCGGCTACGCCGCTATCCTCGAACTGGAAAAAGCGGCATGAACGTACCACTGTCCAGATGAGAACTTACCATAACTTTAAATCACACATTCTGATTGTAGTTGTATGGCTATATTTCGCAGGAACGACCTTCGCACAAGTACAGCCTGAGGCTATGGCACCGGGCGTTCAGGCTTGGGGAAAGGCAGCACATGGCCTTAAAGTCGGGCTTAACTTTTACCGGAAGGAGGGGTCATCTGGATTCTTCCCCGTTCTGGTTCAAGATGGTAGCATAAAGGACGGTATGTTAATATATCTTCCCCCCAAGCAGAGTCTTTTTCGCGTAGCATTGTGGGATGAGAGGGGAAACCTGGTCCCCAAGACAGCGAACAGTGAGCCTGTCGGTAAGCCACTCATCAAGCCTTTGAGTGTGAGGTCCGGGATCAATTTCCAGGCGGGTTATGCGGTGCAGTATATAGGTCCAGACTGGCCGGAGTTTTTGACGAGTTACTCGTTCGAGCCTAAGGAATATTTTGCCATTACTAAGCCAGGAAGGTATCGATTAGCGTATGAGATGATTGTCGTATGGTTTCCTCCTTCTTGGGAAGGCGACCCAACAAAAGTGATTCCACCTACGATCACGCTTCCCCAGGTGGAAGTTGATTTTGATGTTCTCGGAACTAATGCAAACAGCATGGAACTACGGCCACTTCATCAACAAGGCAGCCAATAGCATGACGCGTGCAACCTATTTAAACGGTGCCAAATGAGCTTCACGTTACTCACCAAAGCAATTCGGGTCAAATCTAAACATTCGATTCTGCTGAAAAACCCCCTACTTCCGCGAGCCGGTGTCAGTCCTTTCACTATTGACACTTTTTGACACTTTCGGGTGGATTTTCAAAGGGGTCGTAGCGTAGTTTTGTCCATTCCGCAGCCCGTTTCGCCGAGATTGACCTCACGGCAGGTCGCTGTTGCTCACAAACGCGATTTTTCGGCTGTCGGGCGACCACGAGGGGACGTTCATCGTGCCCTGGCCGCCATACACATAAGCGATCACCCGCGCCGGGCCGCCGCCGGCGGGCATCAGGCGCAGATAGACTTGCTTGTAGTAAGGATGGTCCGCCGGATCAATTTCGATTGGAAAACTGATGAAGGCAATCCACCTGCCGTCCGGGGAAATGTGCGGGAACCAGTTGTTATACTCGTCGCGGGTGACTTGCTCCTGATCCCTGCCGTCGGGCTTCATGCGCCAAATCTGCATGCGCCCGCTGCGGCTCGAGTTGAAGTAAATGAACTTTCCGTCCGGCGTGTATTCCGGGCCGTCGTTCAACCCGGCCGCGTCGGTCAGCCGGATTTCTTCGCCGCTGCCATCGGACGCCGTCTTGTAAATGTCAAATTTGCCGTTCCTGCCGCCCGTATAGACCACGAATTTTCCGTCCGGCGACCAGCCGTGCAGATAGGAAGGCGACAAGCGCGTGACCGGTTTTGGCGTCCCGCCCGTTACCGGCACGGTGAAAACCGCCGACTGCCCGCCGTGAAAGGCGCTCTGATCGCTGATGCCGAGCGTCGCGCCGTCGAAGGACAACACATGGTCGTTGTTGTTATGCTCGGCCGGGCTGGTATCTATGGCGGAGAACTTCTTTTGGGCGAGATCGAACCAACACAAACGGCCCCAGCCCGCGGCGCGTCCGCTGAGGTTGTAAATCAAAGCGCTGCCGTCGCGGGTCCAGTTCGGCGCCTCGAAGGGCTGCCTCGAACTGTAAACCGCCTGCAACTGTCCGCTTTGCACATCGAGAATTTCCAGGACGCTGCCAATATAATCCCGGTATGGAACGAAACCGTCCCGCGCCGGTTTGATGATGCGCACGTCGCGAAAAACGGCCTTTTCGATTACGCCGTTTGCGGGAGAGCAGAGGAACAGCCCCGCATACACCTCATCGCCCAGGTCCAGGCCGGCGAGTTGGCACGACACGAATGGCTCGCCGTAACGCGCCGCGGAAAAAATCCAAGTGGCGCCTTTCCTTTCGAACTGGAGGACATCGGGATTGGGAACCGGCAACGTGACCTGCTCAGTGAGGCCGCCCCTGTTGGGCCGGAACTGGAGCGAGGCCAGATCCGCGCCGTGCCGGGCGCAGGCCGCGAAAGGAGCGTCCGGCTCCAGGCTGGACCGCGCCATCCAGCCGATTTTGCCGTGCTCGGCAGCGCCCTCGCCGGTGAATTCCGCCCGCGCGCGCAAGAGAAAATCCCCCTTCGTCGTGTTCCAGGCGAACTGAAATTCATCGCGGCCGGACCGCGTATGGCTCCCGGCGCTGGTCACGGTGTATTCCTGCCGCGCGGCGTCGTAGGCGACGGTGCCGGAGAGGATGGGCGAACCGATATCGGTGTGTCCCGCAAATTCGCCCACAGGATCGCTTTGGGGAAGAGCGGGAAGGGTAGGGGATGGTAGCGGAGCAGACATCGCAATAAGTGTTCTCTTAATCGTAACTATTCAGGTAGGGACGCCTCGCCGAGGCGTCCGCGCCGCGTCCAGCGGCGCAAAGGATCACCCCTGGACGCCTCGGCGAGGCGTCCCTACCTAAACAGTCACTCTCAATCTTAATCTTAATCCTAATCTTCGTCCAACTTGGTTTGAGATTAAGATTAAGATTAGGATTAAGACTAGCCCCCCCCCAACAAAGTGAAATGCGCCCCGCAAGGTTCCCCTGGGCGCAGGACAAAATTCTACGTGTGTTCGGTAGGGTTGAGCTGCTGCTCTGCCCTGAATTCTTGGGCGGCGCAGCAGCGCCGCTCTACCGAAGCCGCGAAGAATTTCGTCGTGCGCCCGGGTGCGGGAGTTTGACACATACCACGTTGACATGTTGACGTGGTAGTGTAGTGTCCTTGATATGCTCGGATTCTTTCAACCTGCTTTGGCTGTCGGCGCAATGGTCTTGTTGGCTCAAAATGCCCAAAGCCAAACGTGCGTCTATAGCAATGCGTTGGGCTATGGCGGCAATTTCAACTTCAACAATCCCGATCCTGCCCTGACAGCCTCGGCCGGCAATGAAGTGGTCCTGGCCGGCAGCGCCCCTTCGGATTATATCACCTCATTCCAAGTTCAGTTCAGCCTGGTCAACAGCGGCGCCAGTCCTTTGTCCGGCAATCCCACCGGCAACGAGCAAGTGGAAGTCAGTTTCTACAATAACGACGGTTCCCTGGTGAGCGGTTATCCTTCGCCCGGGTCGCTGCTTTGGACCAGCGGCTTCGCCTCCATGAGCGCCATTGGCCTTGCCCTGTTCACGGAAGGCAGCACTTTGACATACAGTCCGGGTGTTGTTGTGCCGCGCGATTTCACCTGGGTGATGACCTTTCAAAATGTCCCGTCTGGAGAATCCGCCGGCCTGGGTCTTTTCTCCGAGCCGGCGGGGCCGTCGGTGGGGGGAAATTTCGATGATGCGTGGGTCAACAGCGGCTCGGGTTGGCAGTTGGAGGAGGCTGCTCAGGGAAATCCCGCTCTGCAATTCGGGGCCGTCTTGATCGCCAGGACGACCCCGCAGCCCGGTATCAGCGGACTGAGCGTGGCTGGCACAAATCTGGTGCTCAACGCCACCAATGGATTTGCCGGGACCTATTACGTCCTCATGAGCGCGAACCCCGCCCTGCCGTTGAGCCAATGGACCCCCGTTGCGACCAATGCCCTAAGCGCAAACGGGGATTTCACCATCACCGTCACCAACACGGTGTCTGGCAACGTCCTGCAAAGGTACTACATTCTCCAAACGCAATAAACAAGGGCATGAGCTGGATTCGAGTCAGTCCCAAACCATGGTTCTTCGACGTTTGCAGTGGACGCATGAACAATGTCGCTCAAGCTATTGCACAGGCCTGTTCTATTTGACAACCCTGAAAGGGTTGAATCTTTCAAGTGACTCCGCGCCGGTTTACTCGCCGGGCGAGAAGATGGCGACTGCTCCGCCCGAAGGCGCCAACTTCAGTTGCAGCGCGTCGGTGGAGCGAAAGGTCCTTTCGATCTTGACAAGGTGATCAGGGTTCTGGGCGGCGTCGGGGGCGTCTTCCCACAGCGCGGCTTTCCAATTGCCCGCGCCGAGGAATTTCAGCGGCACTGACAATTCGCGGGCGTTGCGGTCGGAGATGGCCGCCAGATACCAATTCTTCCCGTTGCGCCGCGCTTCGACGACGTATTGCCCCACTTCACCGCCCAGGCCGCGGGTCTCATCCCAGACAGTCGGCAGGCCCTTGAGGAAATCCATTCCCAACAGGTATTTGCCTTGCGCATCCTTGTAGTCCGCTGGTGAATCGCAGGCGACGCAGAACGGGCTTTCGATAAGGATGAACATCGCCAACTCGCCGGCGCGCGTCGCCTGCACCTGCGTGGGCTTCTGCGCGGTTTTGAACTGCGCCGGCTGCTTGTTGGCGAACCCGCCCGGCGTGTAGTCGCCCGGGCCGGCCAGCACCCGCGTGAAGGGCAGCGTGGCCCGGTGTTCCGGCGTCTCCTTGTTGCTCCATTTATTATATTCGTTTCCCTGGATGCCCTCGCGCGTAATCTGATTGGGCCAGGTCCGGTTCAGGCCGGTCGGTTTGAACGCGCCGTGGAAGTCTATCAACAGGTGGTTCTCGGCCGCCGTCTTGGCGACGTCTTCGTACCAATTGACGGCCCACTGGTCGTCCCGGTCAATGAAGTCAATCTTCAGTCCCACAACGCCCCACTTCGCAATCATCGGGAAGTCTCTCTTATAGACGGCGCTGTCAATGAAATCGTTAAAGTGATACCACAACCAAATCTTCACGCCGCGTTCCTTCCCGTAAGCCACCAAGTCAGGGACGATGGACTTGTCGCCGATTTCCGACAACTGATACGGCCAGCCCTCGTCAGCGGCGAGTTGAATGTATTCCTTGAGCGTGGGAAGGTCGTTTTTCCCCACATTGGGCCACCAGGTGCCCCAGGACGACATGCCCGCCTTGACCCAGGAGGCGTCGGCGAGCTTGCTCGGCGTGGCCAGATTCAAGACCAGGTCGCTGGAAATCAAGTCGGCAGGCTGCCGGCCAATGATGAACGTCCGCCAGGGTGAATTGTGAGGCGTCTGCGCGACAACCAGCCCTTTCTGAACCTCGCCGGTCGGCGCTGCCGCCGTACCCACCGCCGCCCCGTTTGCCGCCGGCGCGCCGCCCACCCAGGGCCGCGCCGGAATCGGCGGCGCCAGTTGCGTCTCCAACGTCAACTTCGCCCCCGCCTTGGGAACCAGCCACATGGCGGACCAGTCGAGCAGGTCGGACTCCGTTATCGCGACATAAGCCGCGGGTGTCTGGACCAGAAACGGCAAGCCGTGTTTGAACTTTGGATTCAGCCCGGAGATTTTGTTTGGCACGTAGCGCCATTCCTGCGAGCCGACGAATCCGCCTTCGGGCCGGGCCGCGCCCTCGCCGTTGTTCCAACCGGCCCAGACCGGGTTGTCGTCCGTGAACGTATATTCCGTGGCATCGCGCGTAACAGCAAAGGAATCCATGCCGGCCTGCTTGGGAAGAACCAGCCGGAACGCCACGCCGTCGTCGTAAGCCCGCGCGACCACGCCGAATGTGCGGTCTCCGTCCTTGAGCGACAGGGTCAGCTCATTGTAATGGTCCCGCACGTCGCGGTTCTTGCCGAACTCGTTGACCCAATGAGTGTCCGCTGATTTCCGCTCCTCGCTCTGCACCACCGGTTTTTCGCCCAGCTTCACATTGTCGGCCAATTCCAGCCCCAGGCGCGAGCGCGCCAGCGCCGGTTTGCCGTCCACGCTGATGCTGTAGCCCAGCGGGGCGTCGGTGTGGATGGTGATGGCGATCTTGCCGTCGGGCGAAAGCACTTGCCGCGCCGCCCCGGCTTCCGCGGCCGTGGCCGGCGAGCACGAGAACAACACAGCGCCAATGACAACAACGACATTCCAGCATAAGCAACGGATATTCATGAGTTTCCTCCTGTCAATTAGTTTATTATCGGTCAGGACCGGCCTTTTTCGCGCCGGCATCGGTGGACGCCGCGCGGGTACACGAGAATTGTTTTTCTCTCGCATTCATTCTGCCCGCATGTTGCGCAAAGGGCCGCAAGGTGTCAACCGCCAATTCTTGACCGCCTATAACCCGGTCGGTGCCAAAGGGCAAAGGTAGGGCGAGACTCCGTCGAGCCGTGACTCGATCTGACCTCTGACCTCTGACCTCTGACCTCTGACCATCCCGGCCCTCAAGCCGTCCATTTCGGCAGCTTTTCCAGGGTCAGGGTCAGATCGTTGTTATAGACCGACTTGAGCAGCGTCTTGTCCACTCCCTCAATGAAGGAATCCCACACCATGAACCACGACCACATCGCGTTCTGGGCTTGGCACTGCGTCGGGTCCGGCGGCGTGCCGCATTCGTGAAGGGTGATCGGAAGGCTGGTTCCCCCAATCTTCTTGACGCTCTCGAACAGGCTGGCATAAGGCCCGTTCTTCCCGTAAGTGTCCCCGCCAATGATGTCGTGCGTGCCGGGGCCGGGATAATAGCTCGCCTTGGGCGTGCCGCAAAAGCCCAGAACCCAGATCAGGTTGTTCAATCCCCGCTCCTTCGTGAAGTAGTCATACATCGTTTTCCACAGCTTGATGAACAGTTCCGGCCCGCTCTTGTCCCACCAGAACCAGCCGCCGCTGCACTCGTGATAAGGCCGCCAGAGCACCGGGACATGCGCGTCCCGGATTCGGGTCAGGAAGTCGGCCCGGCTCTTCAAATCCACCCACATGGCAAGGTTCTCGGGCGTCCCCTCCTGAAAACACTTATTGACATCAATGGTGGATTTGCTCTGCTCGTAGCCATCGCCCAAGGTGGGCGCACCCCAATGCCACATCACGGTCGGAATCGCCCCGCGCTTCCAGGCGTTGGTGATGAAGGTGTAATTATTGTTGTCGCCATTCCTGTTGATCAGATCAGTCCCCCAGATCGCCGGATACTTCCCCGTGGTATTGAAGACATAATCCACCCTCTCCATCCTTCCCCCATGCTGGGCGGCCAGGATCTTCTTGCCGAAATTGGCGCGGACATAATTCAGGATCGTCTTGGCTTCCGGCGACGCATTGGGCGTGATCGGGTCCAGCGGCGGCAGGCCCGCGGCCGGCGCGTCGGCAGCCAGCGCGCTGCCCAGCCCAAAAGGACTGGCCGCAAGCCCGGCCAGCGCCAGGCTCGTAACACCGGCGCTCCTTTTCAGAAACTCGCGCCGGTTGACTAGGGATTGCTCTTGGCCGCGCGCCCCATTCGATGCCGCTGCGCGCGTGGGTGAAAACTGATTTTCGTTGGTGGTCATAGTGCGCCGATTTTGCGAGCCTGGCGGGAGCGTGTCAAGAACGAAACCTCGACATCCGAAAGTCCGAAAGTCCCAATTCGGTGTAGCGTCGGCGCTCAACGCCGATTTCGAGCCGATGGCTCGACACCACAAATAACAGGTAGGGCGGCGCTGCCGCGCCGCCCAAGAATTCAGGGCAGAACGGCAGTTCTGCCCTACCACGAGATTGACCGCGGCCGCGCGGATGATACCTTGGAGACATCGTGATCGCTCTTATTGACTATGATTCAGGCAATTTGCGCAGTGTCCAGAAGGCGCTGCTCAAAGCCGGCGGCGACGTCCGCTTCGCCCGCCGCCCGGAGGAAATCGCCGCCGCCAGCGCCGTCGTCCTGCCCGGCGTGGGGGCGTTCGACGATTGCGTCAACGCCATGCGCAAGCAGGATTTGATGGGCGCGATCCGGGAGTTTATCTGCGGCGGACGGCCTTTTCTTGGAATTTGCGTCGGCTATCAGGCCCTGTTCGAGCGCAGCGAGGAATTCCACAGTTGCGCCGCCGGCCTGGGCGTCTTTGGCGGCAAAGTCGTGCGTTTCCCGGACGAGCCGGGCCTGAAGATCCCCCAAATCGGCTGGAACCAGATTGACATCACGCGCCCGGACTGTCCGCTTTACCGCGGCATTGACTCCGGCAGCTACGTTTATTTCGTCCACAGCTTTTTTCCCGAACCGCTCGACCCGTCCATCATTGCGACCGGGACGACTTATGGCCGGACCTTCGCGTCCTCCGTCTGGCGTGACAACATTTTCGCCACGCAATTTCATCCGGAGAAAAGCCAAGACGTCGGATTACAACTGTTGCGTAATTTCGTCGCTTTGGCCGTTTGAGCCTCGTATCTCATGCTGACGATTTCAGAGCTTGCCAAATCTTACGGGCCGCAGACGTTGTTTGAGAACGTCTCCGTTCAAGTCAGCCGCCAGGACCGCGTCGGCCTGGTCGGGCCGAACGGCGCGGGCAAATCCACCCTCTTCTCGCTGATTCTCCAAACCGAATCCCCCGACGCCGGCTCCATCACACTGGAGCGCAATGCGACCGTCGGCCATTTGCCCCAGGAAACCGCCCCCGCCGGCGATGAAACCGTTTTGGAACTCGCCACCGCCATCACCCCGGAAATCGCGGACTTGCAGCGGAAAATCAAGGCCGCCGAGTCGGACCATGCCGCCGCGCATCACGAGATTGATTTCCACGACAACATCCACGCCCGCTACGACGCCCTGGGCGGCTATCAACTCGAGCCGCGCGCCAAGCAAATTCTCGCCGGCCTGAGTTTCCGCGAAAAGGATTTCCACCGTCCCTTGCGCGAGATGAGTGGCGGCTGGGTCATGCGCGCCCATCTGGCACGCCTCCTGGTCCAGTCGCCCGACTTGCTCATGCTCGACGAGCCGACCAACCATCTCGACTTGGAATCCTTGCAATGGTTCCAGGAATACCTCCGCCAATACGCCGGCGCCATCCTCCTCATCTCCCACGACCGCGCCATGCTCAACCAACTCGCCAACCAAATCTGGGAACTGCGCCAGCGCAAATTGATCCGTTACCGCGGCAATTATGACGATTACCTGGTCCAGCGCCAGGCCGCCGAAATTCAGCAATTGGCCGCTTACAAGAATCAGCAGCGCGAAATCACTCATCTCATGGAATTCGTGGACCGTTTCCGCGCCAAGGCCAGCAAAGCCTCCCAGGCCCAGAGCAAGCTCAAGCAGGTCGAACGCATGGAACTTATCGAAGCTCCCGGCGAGGCGGGCCGCCAAATCAAATTCCACTTCCCCCAACCGCAGCGCAGCGGCTTGAAAGTCATTTCCCTCACGGACATCCACCACGCCTACGGCCAAAACGCCGTCTATCGCGGCATTGATTTCCAGGCCGAACGCGGCCAGCGCACGGTCCTCGTCGGCCCCAATGGCGCCGGCAAATCCACCCTCCTGAAAATTCTCGCCGGCGTCGTCCATCCCCAGAAAGGCGCTCGCGAGTTGGGCCACAACACCCGCACCGGCTATTATTCCCAATACCGCGTGGACATGCTCCACCCCGCCCGCACCGTTCTGGAGGAGGCCCTCGACACCCCGGAGCGCATGACCGAGGAATCCATCCGCACACTGCTCGGCGCGTTCCTCTTTTGCGGCGACGACGTTTTCAAAAACGTCAGCGTCCTGAGCGGCGGCGAAAAAAGCCGGCTCGCGCTCGTCAAGCTCCTCCTCCAGCCGCCCAACCTCCTGCTCATGGACGAACCGACCACCCACCTGGACATGCCCAGTATTGACGCCTTGATCACGGCCCTCCGCCAATACACCGGCACCCTCATCTTCATCAGCCACGACGTCTATTTCATCCACCAGATCAGCAACCACGTCGTGCGCGTGGACGCCGGCCGTCTGACCCATTATCCCGGCGGCTATCAATACTATTTGGACAAAACCGCCGCCGCCTCCCCGCAATCCGGAGCCGCGCCCGCTCGCGAAACCGGCCCGGCCGAGCCTGCCGCCAAATCCGCCCGCAAAGAACAAAAGCGCATCGAAGCCGAACAACGTCAGGCCCGATCCGGTGAGCGCAAAGCCCAGCGCGAGCGCCTGGCAAAAATCGAGGCCGAAATCCTAAAACTCGAAACCCGCCAAAAAGAGCTGGCCGCCGACCTGGAAAACCCTGCGATCTACCAGCAGCCCGGGCGGATCAGGGACATCAACCTCGAGTGGTCCGCCAACTCCGCCCGTCTCGAACAACTCGCCCCCCAATGGGAGCAAGCCGCCGAACAATTCCAGGCAGCAGAGCAGGGGACCCCGACCCCGATTGCGGATTGAGGATTGCGGATTGCGGATTGGGGAGTACACGCGCCCCCGCGTGTCGTGGCTGGCGCCCTCGCCAGGCACATCGTTTCATTTTATGCCTAACAGCCTCTTGAAAAACTAGCCCGGTGAGGGCACCGGGCCTACATGACCCGTGATTTCCGAGGAGATAATGTAGGCCGCGTGCCCCCACGCGGCGTTCGATGGGATATTTCAACAGGGTGCTAAGCCATTGAACCGCCGAAATGCAGTTGTTTGGGGAGCGCGATCGTCCCGACCGCCGCGTTCGGCGTCCCGCCGAACGCTCTGCCTCTACCGCCTTTGAAGACGGAAATTGCCCGCAGATCCACTCGGATTCACGCAGATACGGAAAACGATTTTGAACAGGAGCAAACAGAGAGAACAGAGAAATTCCTCTCCGTTTCCTCCGTTTCCTCCTGTTCCAAAATTCTTCATCTGCGTCCATCCGCGTGATCTGCGAGTAAACAGAGTGAGCAGGGTCACATCTAAACATTCTACTTTTCAATCGCAATGCTGTTCAAATGTAGAATGTTTAGATGTGACCCCGCTGGGTTCCACTGACGCATTCGACGGTCCTGCTTTTTGGCTTGCTTTTTTGAAAACTCCGCCATACAGTTGTAGTATGACTGAAGTATTTCAATGCCGCATTGATAAAAAGTTGGTGGCGAGAGCCAGAAAAGTCACTGAAGATATTGGCACTACACCTGGCGAAGTGGTGCGATTAATGTTCGCGCAAATGGTCAAGAGAAGGGCGATTCCGTTCCCGTTAAATGCGGACAGCCCTGAAGACGAGGTCTTGGGCCCTGTTAAGCGCAGGGCGGCCATGTGGGACGAGTTATGATCCCAAAAATTGGGGAAACTTGGTTTGTGGATCTGGGTTTGGCTGCCAAGCCGCGATGGGCTTATGTCGTTGGCGCCGCACCCAATGGTAGGCTCGCCCTGGCCTCAGTCCTGACGATTACGACGCAATATGATGGGACACCCTACGAAATGGCGTTGCCCCGGGTTCCCTGGCTGCGCGAGCAAAGTTACGTAAATGCCCAGAGCCTTCAGCCTGTAAAATTCTCAGAATTATCCCGGAAAGCCCCCGGCCAGTTTGATGCCTCCGTTTTGGAAGACGCCCGCCAATTAATCAGACGTTGGCTGCATCTGAACGCAGCCAAATAAAATCACGCATTTTGCTTCTCACCGAGCAGCACTTCAGCCGGAATGCGCAAACCACGGACTAAGGCACGGATCATCTTCAGGCTCAGGCTGCGGCGTCCTGAGCGGTCTGATCAGCAGGTCTGATCAGGGTCACATCTTAACATTTAACATCTCATGCACCCCAATGTTTAAGGCCGTATAATGCAAATGTTAAATGTTAAGATGTGACCCTGATCGCTTCTTGATTGGGGAGCGCGGTCGTCCCGACCGCCGCGTTCGGCGTCCCGCCGAACGCTCTGCCTCTACCGCCTTTGAAGACGGAAATTGCCCGCAGATTGACGCAACTTCGCGCAGATACAGAATTCCTAAACAGGGTCACATCTTAACATTTAACATTTCATGCTTCCCAATCTTTGGGGCCGTATAATTCAAATGTTAAATGTTAAGATGTGACCCTGATTGCTTGGCACCCGGTTTCAAGGGGGATGCTTTTCCGCACTTTGTTCTCGTCCACCAGCACGATTTGCTTTTTCCGGTAGAAAATCCGATGCCGTTCGCCCACGACACGTTTCAAATCAACCGCCAAGGACAGTGCATAGGCATCAAACAACTCATGATCTATTGTCTCACCGTTCCAAGGCGCATGGCTGTTATACCACCCGGTCCAATACCTGAACCTCTCAACCAGCCAGTCCGGCATGTCCAAATTGGAATACCGGCTCAGGGGTCCGCCTTCGATCCAAATTCCAGTGCTGCCCCAATCTATGTCCACATGAAGGTCATCGCTTTGAGAAGAATAATGAGTCTTGGGGTTTTTCCTTTTTTTCATATAAAAGCCTCACGCCAATTTCATCCCCAACCGTGCTTCGTCCAGGATGTCCCGCACAGTCAGCGCGCGGATGGTCTTGCCGGTGCGCTTAAAGAAGGCCCCGATCTCCGCGTAGGCGTCCTCGGTGTAGTCGAAGGCGACGAAGAAGCCAATGTCGCATCCCTCGCGCATCATCACGGCCTCGAAGGCGTCAATGTCCGGGCGACCGACTTTGGCCTTTTGTTTGACTTGAATCGGATACCAGCGTTCTTTCAAGGCCAGTTCATCGTGCTGTTTGCGGCGTGGCGCGGCGCTGGAGGAAACGGGATAGATGCGGCCATCCACTCCCATGTCGCCGACTTGGACTTTGTTGGGGATGCCGCCCAGGGCGATGACGGCCCAGTTCTCAAATTCAAAGGGCGGAATGGCGCGCAGCTTTTCCTCGCTCCACGGCAGGTCGCGCACGATGTAGCCGCGCCCGATTTTCCAAAGCGGCTTGCTTTCCGAAAGGCCGCAAACGTCGCGCAGGCGCTTGGCCATGACGCGGCAGGCGGTCGGGGAAATATCAATGCCAATCCACTGGCGTTTCAAATTCTCGGCGGCGACCAGCGCCGTGCCGCAACCGCAGAAGGCGTCGAGCACGATGTCATTTTCCTTGCTGCTGGCTTTGATGATCCGCTCCAAAAGGGCGAGCGGCTTTTGGGCTGGGTAGCCGAGCGACTCCTTGGCGGATTTTGAAAAGCTGGTGACTCCCGCAATATCGTCCCAGATCGAGTCCACCGGCTGGCCGCTCAGTTCGTTGGCATACCGCTTCCAGCTTGGGATTCCTCCATTGGGCGGAAAATGAATCCGTCCATCCGCCGCCATTTCTTCCAATTCGTCAGGCGTTCGCATCCAGTGGCGACCCTTCCCGATCTTTGCCGGATCAATCCCGCGCCAGGGTTTGCCAGTTTCGCCGTTTCGCAATCCAGCGCCGGTGAGATCGTTCAGCCTGTATTTGCCGCGCTTTGCAACGTGTTCATCTTCGTAGATGAAATAATCTTCAACATAATCCTGTGAATACTCTTTGATTTGGGTGTTGAAAACGGGTTTTCCGCCATTGGAATACCTGAAAATAATGTCGTGGACATGTCCGAAACCGTGAGTATCGGCATGGGCGCTGGTCCGTTTCCAAACGATTTCATTCTGGAAATTGTTCTCCCCGAAAATCTGGTCGAGCATCACCTTCACGTAATGGCTGGCGTGCCAGTCGCAGTGGTAATAAAAGCTGCCGGTCTTTTTGAGGACGCGCGCCAGTTTCATGCAGCGCGGACGCATGAAATCAATGTAGGCCTGCGTGCTGGCGTGGCGGTCGTCAAAGGAACGCTTCTCCTTGGTCTCGCCCCAGAAGACTTCGTAATTGCGATTGGAGTTGAACGGCGGGTCAATGTAGATGAGGTCAACGCAGGCCTCGGGCAGTTTGGCCAGTTGCTCCAGGTTGTCGCCACAATAAATGACGCGGGTGTCCACCAGCGAGGAAGGCCGGCGCGTGGCCGCCGGTGGATTTGAGTCCGCGGCAGGGTGAGCCGCATGTTCTTCGGCTGTCGGGGTTTTCTTCGCCATGTCGGGAGAGTAAAATAGCCGCTGCGCTCGGTAAAGCGAAATCCAGTCCTTCAGGGAAATCCAATCCATCCCGGTAGGGCGAGACTCCGTCGAGCCGTGACTTTTTCCCTGTGAAATCGAGTCACGGCTCGACAGAGTCTCGCCCTACCGGCGTGGAATTGAATTTCAGCTCCGCAGGAGCGTCGCCCTACCGGGGCGGAAATAGGGGTGGAAATGACAGGCAATTTTTGCCGCATTTCCAAATCAAGACACTATCCCAACACGCTTCACGTAAAATGTACGTAAATTTAGTTCTAATTAACCATTGACACTATCGTAAGTTAGTGTAGATTTGCGTCCGGGCCGGCGAATTGTTCGCCGGCGTGTGAAGGGAAAAACGGAAAGTATGCGAGGAGGAAAGTATGCGAAACGGCAAAATTGCGACACTGCCATCCGACATCCGGGATGAATTGAATTTGCGGATGGAAAACGGGGAACAAGGGGAGGAGCTTCTGGCCTGGCTGAACGGCCTGCCCCAGGTTAAGGACAGGCTCAAGGGCGGCTTCGATGGCGTCCCCATCAGTAAGCAGAACCTGAGCGAATGGCGGCTGGGCGGGTTCCGCGAATGGAGCCTGCACCACCACTTGATGCTCCAAGCCTGCCGGCTCTCGGAATATGCCGATCAAATGGTGGAGGCGGTGGATGCGCCCTTGCTGGCCGGCAAGCTGGCAGCCATTCTCGCCGCCCGCTACGCCGCGCTGCTCAATTCATGGGATGGCGCGGCGGACCCTGAATTTGAGAACAAGCTGCGCCTGCTGCGCGGACTGAACCGCGACATCGCGCTGCTGCAAAAGACGTTGCAACAAGCCAGCCGCCTGGAGATTGATTATTTCCAGCATTTCGAGGATGACCTGGAGAAGAGCCGGGAGAAGATGAAGAAGACGACCTTGGCGCCCATCCAGGCCGCGATGGAGCGGGGCAGCATGCAGAGCTTGTTTGAGATGTATTTCGACCGCGCTGACGCCAAGCGAATGGCCGAGTTGGCGGCCGCCGTGAAATACAACCTGCCGCTGCCGAAAAAGCGCCGGTCCCGCCCGTCTTGCCAAACCGCGTCAAACAAAGCAGGAAGCAGAAAGCAGAAAGCAGAAATCGCCCGAAAAGCCGCTTCTGGTCAAACCGAGTCGAACCGCGTCAAACCCAGTCAAACGACTGCGGATTGCGCCCAAGATGAACCGCATGCTCAAGCCGAGTCCAGAACTCCTGACATAGAGTCAACAAGAAGGGTCTAATTTTACCTCGATATTCCAGAGTTTTATCTGAGTTTCGAGGCGCGGGAAGGTGCGAACCCAAACCTGTCCGCTTTTTTGGCC
>Ga0182027_10008344_pt1 | contig 15093 bp, 10 predicted proteins | sample 712E1DmetaG_FD_121300 | JGI IMG/M metagenome (GOLD analysis project Ga0182027, IMG submission 121300) | Permafrost microbial communities from Stordalen Mire, Sweden - 712E1D metaG (Illumina Assembly) | ecosystem: Environmental > Terrestrial > Soil > Wetlands > Permafrost | place: Sweden... | reverse complement strand
TGGATACAGAAGTGTATTCCAATACAGGCGGTCAGATGTCGAAGTCAACAAACCGCGGCGCAGTGGCAAAGTTTGCAGCAGCGGGAAAATCGACAGCAAAGAAAGACCTCGGCTTAATGGCAATGATGTACAAAAATGTCTATGTTGCATGCGTGGCGATGGGTGCCAATGATGCACAGACGGTGCGTGCATTCATCGAAGCAGAAGCGTATGATGGTCCATCCATCATTATTGCGTATTCTCACTGCATAGCACACGGTATCGATATGGCGCGCGGCATGACAGACCAAAAAATTGCAGTCGAAACCGGGTACTTCCCGCTCTTCCGGTACAATCCGGAACTGATAAAAGAAAGCAAGAATCCGTTTAAGCTTGATTCGAAAGCCCCGAAGGGAGCACTTGCCGACTTTACGTCTATTGAAACACGATTTAATGTTCTGACAAAAATTAACCCTGAACGTGCAAAAGAATTGCTGAAGCTTGCGGAAGAAGATGTCAAGGTACGCTGGGCAATCTACGAGCAGTTTGCGAACGAAGGCAGTGCCGAAAAAATTCCGGCAGCGAATTAACAAAGCACGTTTCGCAGGAAGTAATCATGAATACTCAGGCCGTCTTGCATATTGCAAGGCGGCATCCGAGTTTCTTTTGAAAATATTTTCTCAATATTGTTAGGAGCAGAACACGATGGATCTTTCAACAACATATCTTGGAATGAAATTAAAAAATCCAATCGTCGCATCGGCGAGCCCGCTGTCACGTTCCATGGATTCTATGCGACGTCTTGAAGATGCCGGAGCATCGGCCATTGTGATGCATTCGCTCTTTGAAGAGCAGGTCACGAACGAAGCTGAATCTTTGGATTTTTACAAGACGTATGGAACGGAGAGTTACGCCGAAGCACTCACCTACTTTCCCGATACCGGCGATTATCAATTTGCTCCGGAAGAGTATTTGGAGATCGTTGCCAAAGCAGCGAATAAATTGGAAATTCCGGTTATCGCGAGCCTCAATGGTATCACACCGGGCGGCTGGATCAGCTACGCGAAAAAAATGGCAGAAGCCGGCGCCTCGGCGCTGGAATTGAATGTCTATTATATTCCCACAAACGGGACCATGACCGGTGTGGATGTTGAGAAGCGTTATATAGAAATGCTGAAACAGGTCCGTGGTTCAGTGAAGATACCTGTCGCCGTAAAATTGAGCCCGTTTTTCAGCTCGATCCCGAATATGGCACAACGTCTCGTGAATGAAGGAGCTGATGGTTTGGTACTCTTTAACCGGTTCTATCAGCCCGATATTGATCTTGAAGAATTAGATGTGAAACCGGGTGTCGGGCTCAGCGATTCATACGCGAACCGACTTCCCATGCGCTGGATTGGAATTTTATATGGAAAATTAAAAGCAAGTTTGGCAGCGACGAGCGGTATTCACACGGCAGAAGATGTACTCAAACTCACGATGGTAGGAGCGGATGTAACGATGATGTGTTCTGCACTCCTGATGCATGGGCCGGAACATATCGGCAAAGTATTAAAAGATGTCGAGCACTGGATGAAGGAACATGAATACGAATCCATCGAACAGATGAAGGGAAGTCTCAGCCATAAGTCCATTGCCGAGCCGTCTGCGTACGAACGTGCGAATTATATGAAAGCGCTCAACCGCTATAAACTTCTTGCATAGGAACTGATTGCTCTTTTCCTGTGTTATTGAATAATGCGGTCCGGTATTAAAAACCCTGAAGAGAATCAGATGAGAAAAAAAATCCTGGTGAAAGAACTAGGGAAAAACTTGGAAAAAATGTCCAAGTCCCCGTGGATTGGTTCATTCAAAGACGGAAAAGATCTTATCTGTCCTTTCTGTGATCAGCCGGTTCAACCATGCAAATCGAATCCGTCGGCGATGTGCGAACGGATGCTGCTTGGCGGAACCGAGGAAAAAGAAATTGTCGATGCTCTAAAAGATTCATCTCGCAGCCGCCTGGGTATATGCCTCTCGTGCGGCAAGCAAATTTCCATGGCTCATTTCAAGAAGCATCCGACGGCGGAGCTCTGTACCGAATGTGTCAAGAAAGGTAAAAAAACGAAGTCAAAGAAAGCAGTATAGAGAAAGGCCGCAGAGAACAGAATACATACAGCAGAAGCGAACAGCCGCATACTAACCGCTGAATGACCAATTCCTAATCCCAGTTCCTAAAAATTACGAATCGCTTGCAAAAAGCTATCAACGATAATCTTCTTTCCATTCTGAAAAAATTTGACCGTCCTGGTCCGCGCTACACCAGTTATCCCACGGCACCTCTCTTCTCTGCCGAATATACTGCCAGGCGTTTTGAACAAGATCTGATCGAGAACAATCGCAACAGCACCGCACCGTTATCGCTCTACCTCCATATTCCTTTTTGCGACACGCTGTGTTATTTCTGCGGGTGCACAACGATTATTACACAGAACCGCGAAAAAATATCCGAATATCTCGTCGCGCTGAAAAAAGAAATCGATCATGCAGCATCGTTCATCGGCAAAGGGAGAAAAGTGGTTCAGATGGCATGGGGCGGCGGCACACCGTCATATCTTACACCCGAAGAAATAAGCGGGCTTTCGACATTTATACGGGAGCGGTTCACATTTTCCGATAATGCAGAAATCAGTGTCGAGATCGATCCGCGTGAACTGACCTTCGATCATCTTAAAGCTTTTGTCACAAGCGGAGCGAATAGGTTGAGTCTCGGTGTACAGGATTTCAATGAAGATGTGCAAAAAGCAGTGAATCGCATACAACCGGAAAAATTAACACAGCAGGTTTTTCAATGGTCGCGTGAGCTTGGAATCAAGAGCATCAATGTTGACCTCATTTACGGTCTGCCGTTGCAAACCGTGGAGTTGTTTCAAACGACGCTGGAAAAAGTGATTGCGATGTCGCCGGAACGGATTGCCGTCTTCAACTTTGCGTTTGTGCCATGGATGAAGCCGCATCAAAAACTGCTCAACCAAAATCAATTACCGACGGCAGAAGAAAAATTGCACCTGCTGCAGTTAACGATTAATACGTTGATAGACGCGGGATATGTGTATGTCGGTATGGATCATTTTGCCAAACCGACAGATGAACTGGCGCGCGAACAAAAGCGTAAAACCCTGCACCGAAACTTTCAGGGATATTCCATTAAAGCAGGCGCTGATCTATTTGGATTCGGTATGTCCGCCATTTCACACTTTGGAACGGCGTACGCACAAAATGCAAAAGATCTGCCTGCATACTACGGCGCAATTCAAAGCGGACATTTTCCGACGGTACTCGGCTACAAAATGACACCTGATGATGAAGTGCGTAAGTTTGTCATTATGCGTTTGATGTGCGACCTTGAACTCGATAAGCGCGAAGTAGAACGCCGTTTCGAAATAGTATTTGATGAATATTTTTCCGATGCATTGGTAAAGCTGAAAGAATTTATTCCGCTCGGACTTCTATCACTGGAACACGACCGCATTGTTGTCAGCGATTCAGGACGATTCGTTCTTCGAAACATTGCCATGTGTTTCGACGCCTATTTGCCTGCGATGACGAAGGAGAAGCCCATCTTTTCCCGCACGGTATAGTCAAACAACGCTTTCGTCATCAGTATTTTTGACTTCTCCACTTATCAGCTCAACTGCTCAATTATGAAGGTAAGTGTGTCAGGGACATGCAATGAAATGGACATTGCTTGACACCCGCAAATCATTTAAATTAAGGCACCAGCAGAATCAAACGGAGAATACCATGAATCACAAAGAACTGACTCAACTCGTTGAAAAATTATTTTCAGCAATTGAAAAACGGATTCCCGACTACCTGTCCGACCCGATCGATATGAATATCGCGAAAGGAAATGTCGCAGTGTGCATTATCGACCGTGACGGAAATTTGTACGGTAAGTTATTCGGGACTGATAAAATCCTGCAGAGAAATTTTTTCAAAGTTGCATGGATAAAAGCAAGCCAGGTATGGATCACCGGTCTGAAAACCGGCGAATTCGAGACGCTTGTGTACGCTAAAAAGATTGATGAAAGAAAATTCGGGATTTCAAAACCGGATTTCATCGGCTGGGACGGCGGACAACCGATCACTGTCGATAATGAAACAGTGCTGTCGGTCGGGTTCAGCGGATTTCAGGGAGTTCATGATCTTGAAATTGTGGTAAAAGCTTTCGAAGATATACGACAAAAGTAAATTCACAGTTCAATTGAACGTCTCTACATCTCAATATGTACACCTTGATTCTCATTCCAAAACACGTTACTATTTTATCAAACAATCCCCGCCGCGATGCTTCGAGGCAAGCAAATGTGTGCTTGCCCATTCCGATGAGTTTGAATTCTGACAGGATAGTACATTATAGAATCGTACATTAATAAAGTAGCATCCAGCACAGCGCAGGGTGATGCCCGCGAAGAAAGTTATTATGGAAATTTTGCCGGCTTTCTTGAATCCTTCGCCGAAGAAACCGGCAAAAAACACATTCAAATCACCACTCTTCCTAAAAAGACGGAAGCCGGGAATCCCGACTCCCGCGTTATAGAGAAAACAACAATCCATTGAGGATTTATGAAAGAAAAACTAAAAGAAGCCAATTACGAATACAAAAAATATTTAGGCAACAAAAACCATTTATTGCGGAATATGAATACAGATAAATATGAAGTGTTCTTTTCCAATAAGTATCATGCTTCTTGGGGACTTATCTGGAAGAATACTCATTTAGAATTTGCTTATTCAGTGAACTAATTAATTCAACCGAAAATGCAGACAAATGGAAGACTCAGGATATTATTACCGGATGGGAACCTCAATAAGGCGCTTTCCCTGGTAAGCATTAGAAAATACATAACCGACGTTTTTTGCTACAATGAAATCGGTCATGAAAAACCAACAAGAAATTTTTACAATTTTATTTTTAATAAATTATCATTAGCTCCTTATGAGATAGTTCTTATCGGTGACGATCTAGAAAAGGATTTCAGGGGAGCATTGCAAAACGGTGTTTGTGGAATCCTTTTTGATCCGGACGATAAATACGCCGGTGCCGGACCTCGGATAAACGATCTATTGGAAATTCACAAGGTTATTGATGATCTCGCTCATCGTGTTATGAATATAGAACGTTAGCTGCGATTGTTTACTATTTGAAAAAGTATATTGCAACTCAAATCTCACGCACACCTGTAATTGAAAAAATCTCATTTGCCTCTATTAATTCCCGATAATTTCAGGTTTAGGTTAAGATTTTTCTGCTCAACTCTTGACAAACTGAAAAGAATTTCGTATGGTATAGGAGAATTTATTTACTCAAATACAGTGAAACAGAACAATTATATAATCTCCTCTTCAACAAACGGTATCGCCTCAACAGGCGTCGTGCCGACTGTTGTTCTGTCGACTAGTATCGTATTAGTACCGCTGACTCTTATTCTTAGCCTCGTGCTTACTCTTAGCCTTATTATTGTAGGCTGAGAAAAGCCAGAGGTTGACGAAGCACACCGAAATCGGTTCCACAAACAATCAGGTCTTGCAACGTTCTCCTCTGGCAGAGGAAGTTCATTATTTATTCTGTTTCGAAAGGAACGAACAATGCGATCTGATATCATCAAAAAAGGCTTTGAACGCGCACCTCACCGTGCATTGCTCCGCGCCACCGGCGTAAAAGAAGCGGATTTCGGTAAACCGTTCATTGCTGTTGCTAATTCCTACGTCGATATCGTGCCCGGCCACGTGCACTTGCAGGCATTCGGGAAACTTGTGAAGAAAGCCATCCGCGCAGCGGGCGGCGTACCTTTCGAGTTTAATACTATCGCTGTGGATGACGGCATTGCCATGGGTCATGGCGGAATGAAATACAGCCTGCCTTCCCGTGAACTCATCGCCGACTGCATAGAAACAATGATCGAAGGCCATGCATTCGACGGGATGGTCTGCATCCCGAACTGCGATAAGATCGTTCCCGGCATGGTGATGGGCGCCCTCCGTACCAACATCCCTACTTTTTTTGTCACCGGCGGCGCTATGAAAGCCGGAAAAACTCCCGATGGAAAAACAGTCGACCTCATTTCTGTGTTTGAAGGTGTCGGCGAATACAAATCCGGTACGATCGATGAAAAGCGATTAAAGATTCTTGAAAAATTTGCCTGCCCATCCTGCGGTTCCTGTTCAGGACTCTTCACCGCGAACTCCATGAACTGTCTCTTAGAAGTGATCGGACTGGGTTTGCCCTTTAACGGCACTGCACTTGCGAAATCCAAACAGCGGAACGATCTTACGAAGGAAGCCGGGAAAATAATCATGAGATTGGTTGAAAAAAATATCCGGCCCCGGGATATCGTCACCAAGGATGCGATCGACGATGCCTTTGCATTGGATATGGCGATGGGCGGAAGTACCAATACGGTTCTGCATACGCTTGCGTTCTGTAACGAAGCCGGCATAGACTACCCGCTTTCGCGCATCAATGAAGTGGCGGATAAAGTTCCGCATTTATCAAAAATCAGTCCGTCAGGTCCGTGGCATATCGAAGATTTGAACAAGGCAGGCGGCGTTCCGGCGATACTCCATGAAGTGACGCGTAAAGGCGGCGATCTGCTTCACCTTGATAGACCGACCGTGAGCGGAAAAACATTGCGCAGTATTGTTGAAAAATCAAAAGTGAAAAACGCAGAAGTTATTCGTCCGGTGGAAAATCCGCATTCTCCAAAAGGCGGGCTCGCAATTCTGTTTGGGAATCTTGCTCCGGAAGGCGCTGTTATTAAAACTGCCGGAGTTTCCGCATCCATGCGCAAGCATAGCGGCCCGGCGAAAATTTTTGAAAGCCAGGAAGATGCTCAGGCAGGAATTCTTGCCGGACAGGTTCAGGCCGGTGACGTTGTTGTGATCCGTTACGAAGGTCCGCGCGGCGGGCCGGGTATGCAGGAGATGCTCTCACCTACTTCCACGATTATGGGAATGGGATTGGGAGATAAAGTTGCGCTCATTACCGACGGACGGTTTTCCGGAGGAACACGCGGTGCTTGTATCGGACACGTTTCACCTGAAGCGGCGAGCGGCGGACCCATTGCGGCATTACGTGCCGGTGATATCATCGACATCGACCTCGAAGCCCGTACATTGAATGTTCATTTAAGCGACGAAGAAATCCGTTCGCGTATTGCCGCGCTGCCGGAATTTAAACCGCGCACGACGAGCAAATGGCTGCGGCGGTACGCGCATTTTGTGACCAGTGCCAACACGGGTGCAGTGTTACGATCATAAATCATAAAAGTATGACGGGTGCGTTTCCGACGAGAAACCGCCGTCATGAGAAAGGTGTTGAGAAAATCGTACAATCAACAAAAGCACCATCAGGAAATAACCGGATACGAAATTTTCGTACGGTGTCTTGCGGCAGAAGGTGTTGAACTTATCTTCGGATATCCCGGCGCATCGACTATCGGTATTTATGATATTCTTTACGACCCGAACGCAGCAAAGACAAAAAAGTTGGAAACAACAGATGGAACGACATCAAACAATAGAAGGAATATTGCAATGACACCGACGAAAGCACACGACAATCATCAGGGGAAATTGATGACAGGCGCAGAGGTATTTGTGCGGTGCCTTGTCGAGGAGGGCGTCGATACTCTCTTTGGATATCCCGGCGGTGTCGTGATCGGCATCTATGATGTACTCCATGATCTTACACACATCAAACATATTCTCACGCGGCACGAACAAGGTGCAACCCATGCAGCGGAAGGATATTCCAAGGCAACCGGAAAACCCGGAGTTGTCCTGGTGACATCCGGCCCCGGTGCGACCAATGCTGTCACAGGTATTGCCGATGCGTATATGGATTCTATACCGCTTGTTGTGTTTACAGGTCAAGTTGTAACAAAGCTGATCGGAAACGATGCATTCCAGGAAGTGGATATCGTGGGCATTACTCGTCCGATTACAAAACATAATTATCTCGTGAAAGATGTCAACGATCTGGCAAAGACCATCAAGGCAGCATTTTATATTGCCACCACCGGCCGTCCGGGCCCCGTGCTTGTCGACCTGCCTAAAGATGTTCTTGCCGCGAAAACGGTTTTTGAATATCCCAAAACGATTTCGCTCCGCAGTTATAATCCGATTGTAGAAGGGAACAGCAAACAGATCAAGAAAGCGGCTGACATGATCAATGAAGCAAAACGGCCTCTTCTTTATGTCGGCGGCGGCGTAATCAGTTCCAATGCATCCACGGAGGTTCGTGCACTTGCAGACAAGCTGCGCGCACCGATCACCACAACATTGCATGGATTAGGTGCATATCCTGAGCAGAGTAAACTTTCTCTGGGTATGCTGGGCATGCATGGTACGTGGTATTCCAATATGGCTGTCGACCAGTGCGATGTGCTTATTGCGATCGGCGCACGGTTTGATGACCGCGTAACCGGAAAAGTGGAAGCATTTGCGAAGAACGCAAAAAAAATTCATATCGACATCGATCCGACTGCTATTAGTAAAAATGTCCCTGCGGATGTTCCCATTGTCGGAGATGTGAAACGCGTTGTCAAACAATTACTTGAACTTGTAATGCCGCTGGATACGAAAGAATGGCTAAAGGCGATTGACGGATGGAAAGCAGAACATCCGCTGAGGTATAAACAGGACGGATCGCTCCGTGCACAGCATGTTATTGACAAACTGGGTGAAATCACAAACGGGGAGGCCATCGTTGTTTCCGATGTCGGCCAATCGCAAATGTGGACGGCACAGTTCTTCAAATGGAAACATCCACGCACACAAATTACATCGGGCGGACTGGGGACGATGGGTTTCTCGCTGCCTGCTGCGATGGGTGCGGCATTCGGACGCAGCGACCTGCCGGTTGTCTGTATCAGCGGCGACGGCGGCTTTCAGATGAACATTCAAGAAATGGCGACCATCGCCCAGAATAATCTTCCTTTAAAAATTTTTATTATCAACAACGGATTTCTCGGTATGGTACGCCAGTGGCAGGAATTGTTCTGGAAGAAACGGTATTCCCATACACAAATTACTAGTCCGGATTTCGTGAAACTGGCTGAATCGTATAATATTCGCGGCTTGCGGGTAACATCACCCGCCGATGTTGAGACCACCATAAAAACTGCGCTGAAATATAACGAAGGGCCTATTCTGGTAGAATTTGTCGTGGTACAGGAAGAAAATGTTTGGCCGATGATCCCCGCCGGACAAACGATCAATGAAATTATGGATAGTCCGGAACCGCTGGAACAAACGCATGCAACACACAAAACGATGATTCATGCAAAAGGATAATGGTACTGAAATCAGGAGAAGTGATCATGGCATCATTAACAACGAATGAACAGGCGAAACAGCACACGATTTCGATGACGGTCGAAAATCATTTCGGCACATTGAATAGAGTAGCAGGGCTTTTTGCTGCCAAGGGTTACAACATTGATAGTCTTACCGTTGGTCCAACCGAAGATGATGCTGTGTCTCGTATGACCATCGTAACGCGCGGCGACGACCAGATCATCGAACAGATTATGAAACAACTCCATAAACTGATTGATACAATCAAAGTTGTCGACTTGACAGACGACACGTTTGTTGACAGGGAACTGGCAATGGTGAAAGTACAATGCACACCGACAACGCGTATGGAGATCATGCAAATTTCGGAAATCTTCCGGGCGAAAGTAGTAGATATAAGTTCGAAAACGATAACTCTTGAAGTTACCGGCAGTCAGCTTAAAGTCGACGCAATTATCAATATGTTGAAACCGTTTGGCATCAAAGAATTGGCGCGCACAGGCCGTATTGCTATCAAGAGAGAATTTCAAGGCGAAGTGTGATGGAAGAGAGTAGATGAGTCCATAAGCAGTTGAGCTCTCGAGATAAAGATAACTCGAAGACTCATAAGCTCCAGGATTTATAGACATTCAAAGGTTTAATAAAAAGGTAAAATAGACAGTTATGATTCCAATAGTATCAAAGGATTTCCCATTATACGATCCGCGCAATGAACACGATGCGTGCGGAATCGGTTTTATAGTCAACCTGAACGCCGAGCGTTCGCATAATATTATCGTGAATGGAATTCAAATTTTAGTGAACCTGGCGCATCGCGGTGCAAGCGGCTCTGATCCAAAAACAGGCGACGGAGCCGGCATAACAATTCAAGTACCGCATCATTTTTTTGTCCGGGAATGTTCAAAGTTAGGATTCACGCTGCCCCCGGAAGGCGAGTACGGAGTCGGTATGGTATTTCTTCCTGTTGAACCGCAATCGCGTTTTCAATGCGAAGCTGTCATTGAACGGATTGTTCAGGAAGAAGGATTGAGATTACTCGGATGGCGCGATACACCGGTGGATGCCGATGCTATCGGCCGTGTGGCGCGCGTGTCTCAGCCGTACATAGAGCAAATTTTTATTCGCAACGCCCAGGGTATGAAGCAGGACGAATTAGACCGCAAGCTCTACATCGTCCGAAAACGAATTGAGTCTGAAATAACTGCATCGGATATCCGGGACAAAGCGTTTTTCTCGATTCCTTCCATGTCTTCATCGACGATAGTTTATAAAGGACTGCTCTTAGCTCCGCAGATTGCACGTTTCTATAAAGAGCTTTCAGATCCTGATACGATGAGTGCGTTGTGTCTTGTTCATCAGAGATTCTCAACGAATACGTTCCCAAGCTGGCAGCTTGCACATCCATTCCGATATCTTTGCCATAACGGTGAAATCAATACGCTGCGCGGCAATGTGAACTGGATGTATGCACGACAATCGGTACTGAAGTCGGCGGTGTTTGGTAATGACATCGAAAAGATATTTCCTATCATCCAGCCAGGAGTAAGCGACTCTGCCGCATTGGATAATGCAGTAGAGCTTATAACTCTGAGCGGCCGCAGTCTTGCTCACGCAATGACAATTCTTATTCCTGAAGCTTGGGATGCTGATACCGGAATGTCGCCGGAGAAGCGTGCGTTCTATGAATACCATGCGTCATTAATGGAACCCTGGGATGGCCCTGCCGCCGTTGCATTTACCGATGGCAGAGTGATTGGAGCAACATTGGATCGCAATGGACTTCGTCCGGCGCGTTATATGGTGACGAATGATAATTTGCTTATTATGGCATCTGAGACAGGTGTGCTCGATGTTCCGCCGGAAAACGTGAAGTACAAAGGATGTCTTGAACCCGGCAATATGCTGCTCGCCGATCTTATAGAGAAACGCATTATACCGGATGAAGAGATCAAAGGGCGTCTTGCAGGGCGCAAACCGTACGGACAATGGATCAAAGAAAATCAAATTACGATCGAACAATTACCGGAACCGCCGCGCGCATTCGGTTTTAGTCCGGAAGATTTAATCAAACGGCAGCGTGCATTCGGCTATACCGAAGAAGAAATCAATTCGATTGTTACGCCGATGGCAGTAACCGGTCAGGAGCCGGTCGGTTCTATGGGGACAGATACGCCTCTGGCATGTTTGTCCGACAAACCCCAGCTGTTGTTTAATTACTTCAAACAGAATTTTGCACAGGTTACGAATCCGCCCATCGATGCCATCCGCGAAGAATTGGTCATGTCGTTGACGAGTTATATCGGAACCGAAGGAAACTTGTTAGATGAAACACCGCAGCATTGCCACATACTCAAACTGCCGAATCCGGTCCTGACAAATCGTGACCTGGAAAAAATGCGAAGGGTGTCGCAAGGGGATTTTCTTGCAACCATGCTGCCGACATTATTTCGAGTGGAAGGCGGCGAGAAGGAATTGGAACGTGCTTTGGACGGACTCTGCCGCCGTGCATCGCTTGCCATAAACTCCGGTTATACGATCATTATTCTTTCCGATCGGGGTGTTGATGAAGAGTATGCAGCGATACCGAGCTTGCTTGCGCTGACCGCCGTGCACAATTACCTTATCCGAGAAAAAACACGTACGCAGGTTGCACTCGTCGTTGAATCCGGCGAACCGCGTGAAGTGATGCACTACTGTTTACTCATTGGATTCGGAGCAAGTGCGGTCAATCCGTACCTTGCCATCGAAACACTTGAGGGTATGGTAAACCGCGGATATCTGCCGGAAGGGATGACGTTCGAGAAAGCCCTCTACAATTATATGAAAGCAGCGAATAAAGGAATTCTCAAAACGATGTCGAAGATGGGCATTTCGACACTGCAAAGTTACCGTGGAGCGCAGGTCTTCGAAGCGATTGGATTGGGAAAAGAGCTTGTTGATAAATATTTCACAGGCATTGCAACGCGTATCGGCGGTATCGGTTTGGATGTGCTGGCTCTGGAAGCGAAAATGAAGCATGATTTTGCGTTCCGTAAAATTACAGGCGTCGATACGGAGCTGGACCTTGGTGGAAATTATCAATTCCGTGTAAACGGTGAACGGCATCTCATCAATCCTGAGACGATAACGAAACTCCAGCAGGCTGTTCGTTTCTCGGATGAGCAGAGCTACAAAGCATATGCACAGCAATTGAACGATCAGAGCAAGAATCTCTTCAATTTACGCGGGCTCATGGAATTCAAAAAAGGAACGCGCAATGTTCCGATCGCGGAGGTGGAGCCGGCAAAGGAAATCGTCAAACGGTTTGTAACCGGAGCAATGTCCTACGGTTCCATAAGCAAGGAAGCACATGAGACACTTGCTATTGCAATGAATCGTATCGGCGGCAGATCGAACACCGGTGAAGGCGGCGAAGACGAAGAACGGTTTAAGCCGGATGCAAACGGCAATAATCGGCGCAGTGCCATCAAACAAATTGCTTCCGCACGATTCGGTGTCTCGGCAAATTATCTTATTAATGCAGACGAGATACAGATAAAAATTTCGCAAGGTGCAAAACCCGGCGAAGGCGGACAGCTTCCCGGTCACAAGGTGGATGCCATCATCGCGAGAACAAGACATTCTATTCAGGGTGTCGGACTTATTTCGCCGCCGCCGCATCATGATATTTATTCCATTGAAGATTTAGCGCAATTGATTTTCGACTTGAAGAACGTCAACCCACGCGCACGTATTTCTGTAAAGCTGGTTGCAGAAAATGGTGTGGGAACAGTTGCCGCCGGTGTCGCCAAGGCGCACGCCGATTCAATTCTTATTAGTGGTGATTCAGGCGGAACGGGTGCATCACAGTTGTCATCAATTAAGCATGCAGGTATTCCATGGGAAATCGGACTTGCAGAAGTACAGCAAGTTTTGGTGTTAAATGATTTACGAAGCCGAGTTCGCTTGCAAACCGATGGCAAATTGCAAACAGGCCGTGACGTTGTCATTGCTGCATTGCTGGGTGCCGAGGAGTTCGGTTTTTCGACTATGCCGCTGATTTCTATGGGATGTATCATGATGCGTAAATGTCATCTCAATACATGCCCTGTCGGAATTGCAACGCAGGATCCGGTATTGCGTGCAAAGTTTCAGGGAACTCCGGAACAAGTCATCAACTTTTTCTTTTTTGTTGCTGAAGAAATGCGAGAAATTATGTCGCAGCTCGGGTTCAGAACAGTGGATGAAATGGTCGGCCGTGTGGACATGTTGGACGCGAAACATCCAGTTGAACATTGGAAAGCGAAGTTTATTGATCTGTCATTCCTCCTTCATAATCCTCCTGCGCCGTCTCGGTTTGGACGACGTTGCCAGATTTTACAGGATCATGGTATTAAAGGAGTGCTCGATTATCAACTCATCGAACAAACACACGAGGCTCTTGAGAATAAAACGCCAATTAAACTCACCTTACCGATAAGAAATGTTAACCGTACGGTAGGTGCAATGCTCAGCGGAGAAGTTGCCAGGCGGTACGGTTCCGGCGGATTGCCGGATGATCTCATCAAAATTCATTTCACCGGTTCTGCCGGTCAAAGTTTTGGAGCGTTTCTCGCAAAAGGCATAACATTTATATTGGAAGGTGATGCTAATGATTATGTCGGCAAAGGACTTTCCGGCGGCACGCTTATCGTTTATCCGTCGAGAAAATCAACTTGTGTACCTGAAGAAAATATTGTCGTCGGAAATGTGATTTTGTACGGAGCGACAAGCGGCGAGGCATACTTCAACGGAAAAGGAGGCGAACGATTTGCTATCCGTAACTCCGGGGCAACCGCTGTTGTGGAAGCAATTGGTGCGCACGGCTGTGAATATATGACCAACGGTATTGTCGTTGTGCTTGGACCGACTGGAAAGAATTTTGCGGCAGGAATGTCCGGTGGATTTGCATACGTGCTCGATGAAACCGGTGAGTTTGCGGCAACTCGATGCAACCGCGCAATGGTGGATATCGATCCCCTTGATGCACATGATGAACAGACAGTAAAACGGCTTGTGGAAAAACATTCGGAGTTGACGGCAAGCCCGCGCGCTCGTTTCATCCTGGAGCAATGGCCAACAATGGTAAAGAAATTCGTAAAAATATTTCCACACGATTACAAGAGGGTTTTGAATATTTCTCAAGAGGAGCATGGAAAGAAAATAATACCGGCAGTTACTGCCAAGGAGGTTTCTCATGGGTAAACCGACCGGCTTTCTGGAAATTAAACGGGAAGCGCCTGCACGGCGCGCTATTGCAGAACGTATCAATGATTGGCATGATGTTTATCAGGAATTTCCTGATCAGAAAGTGAGCATGCAAGGAGCGCGCTGTATGGATTGCGGCGTACCTTTCTGCCACACAGGTTGTCCGCTGAATAATGTTATTCCCCATTGGAATGATCTTGTCTATCGGAACCGGTGGAAGGAAGCAGTACGTATCCTGCATTCAACAAATAATTTTCCGGAATTCACGGGGCGCATATGTCCAGCCCCTTGCGAATCCGCATGTGTTCTCGGAATCAACGAACCGCCTGTAACCATTAAAGCAATTGAGCGGTCAATTATCGACGTCGCGTTTCGTGAAGGCTGGATTCGCCCGGAACGTCCGGCAAATCGCACTGGAAAAACAATAGCCGTTGTCGGATCCGGACCTGCCGGTCTTGCAGCAGCACAGCAATTAAATCGTGCCGGACATCATGTAACGGTTTACGAAAAAAGTGATCGCATCGGCGGTTTGATGCGTTACGGTAT
>Ga0182027_10008343_pt1 | contig 15093 bp, 10 predicted proteins | sample 712E1DmetaG_FD_121300 | JGI IMG/M metagenome (GOLD analysis project Ga0182027, IMG submission 121300) | Permafrost microbial communities from Stordalen Mire, Sweden - 712E1D metaG (Illumina Assembly) | ecosystem: Environmental > Terrestrial > Soil > Wetlands > Permafrost | place: Sweden... | reverse complement strand
GCAATCGTTATGCTTACACTGTTGTTTGATAATGCGAAACTAAAGTTATGGTTACTGATTTCATGGGCTGTACCGGACACGGTATAATTTCTCTTCCCATATATGTATTGCAGTGAGGGAGATAATTCCGCAGTAATCATGAAATGCTCTCCTGCCTGGTAAGCAAGCCCCATAACAAGGTAAATCGCCGGGTTGATCACCCAGGCTTTCGAAATGGAATCATTGTTGCCATTTTTATGGTAATAATAGGCGATACCGGCATCGGATCCCAAATGGAGGTCAAAGTTCTTCGCCAGGAAGATCCGTTTCTCAAAGCCAAACCGTAAACCGGCTCCATAATCCGCCATTTTCATCGTTGATTGATCAAGAACAGTTTCTACTGATTGATTGGAGTTGATATTCAATGCCAGCGTTGTCAGTCGATATAAGATTTTTTGATTGCCGATTTTAAAATTAACACCGAAACTGTTAAGACTGGAAAAAGTGAGCCCGAATTCATAGACTCTTTTCAATCCTTGCTGCTGTTGAGGGACCTGCTGAACTTGTGCGGTTTGCTGATTCGTTGTATCTTTCCGGACCTGGGAGAACAGGTAAACTGTCTCGAAAAGAAATAATACCATCAACAAGAGAAGTTTAGTTTTCATCGTACTAAAGATTGATAGTATTAAAAGACAGTCTCAATTTCCTGTAAGTCTCTCCCGGTTGCCCTTAAACTTTCATTACAAATGTATAAAAGAAATTCTTATGATGATATCCTTGGCGTACTTTGAATGAACTTTTGCGTTCTTAGCGTCTTAGCGACTTAGCGGTGAAGAGAGTCAGAAAGTCACAAAGTAGGATGAACAATGAAGAATGAACAATTATCAATGATCAATAAAGAAGAAAATCTACCTTTGTCCTATGCTTAAGGAATTCAAATCGTTTATCATATCAGAGAAGCTGTTTAAGCCTGAGGACAAGATCCTTTTGGCTGTGAGTGGCGGCATCGACTCAGTTGTGATGAGTGAATTGTTTCACCGGGCAGGATTATCATTTGGGATCGTGCATTGTAATTTCGGACTCAGGGGAAAGGAATCGGATGCGGATGAAGCATTTGTAGAGAAGCTGGCACGTAAATATGAAGTTCCATTCTTTATTAAACGATTTTTAACCGCAAAGGTCGCAAAGGGAAAAGGGATTTCGATCCAGATGGCAGCACGGGAATTGCGGTACCAATGGTTTGAAGAAATCCGTATAAAAGAAAAATATTCTTCCATCGCCACCGCGCATCACCTCGACGACCAGGTGGAGACATTCTTCATCAACCTGCTGAGAAGCACCGGTATTGCCGGGTTTCACGGCATTCTTCCAAAACAAGGTAACCTCATCCGGCCCCTGCTGTTTTCTTATCGCGACGACATTGAAGCCTTTGCCCGGAAAAATAAACTGGCCTTCAGGGAAGACAGCAGCAACGCGGAAACAAAATACCTGCGCAACAAGATCCGCCATGAAATCATTCCCGTCTTCCGTGAACTGAACCCGGCTTTTCCGCAAATCCTTTCTGAAACCATCCTGCGCATGCGGGAAACCGAGACCATCTTCCGTTATTCAATCGAAGAAGTCCAGAAAAAGATCATCCGGAACGATATAACCGGGACGCATATCCGGACCGGAGACCTGAAACAACTGACACCATTAGATATCTATGCATTCGAACTGCTTTCTCCTTATGGCTTTAATGAATCTGTGATCCGCGATATCCTTTCTTCCCCTGATGATGCCTCAGGAAAAATATTTTATTCTCCGACATACCGTCTGATCAAGAACCGGGAGGAACTTATTCTGAATCCCCTGACTTCTAAAAAAGAATCCCGTATACAAAATGCCGAGATCTCAATCCCGGATAACAAAAAAGAAATCAGGAATCCGGTTCACCTTTCTTTTATAAAAGCAACTGCCGGAAAAGCCTTTTCCATAGATCCTTCCAGGGAGGTTGCCAATCTTGACCTCCGGAAGATCATGTTCCCGCTTATCCTGCGGCGGTGGGAAAAAGGGGATTCCTTTTATCCGTTCGGGATGAATAAAAAGAAAAAGCTGAGCAATTACTTCATTGATATCAAACTTTCCATCCCGGAGAAGGAAAACACCTGGCTGCTTTGTTCCGGGCGTCATATCCTGTGGATCGTCGGGCATCGCATCGATCACCGATTCAGGGTAACTTCCCAAACAAAAGAGGTACTGCAGGTGCGATGGTTGAAGTGAAAAAATAGCTAAATTTGTGCCTTAATCAACCTTGTTTAACATCTGAAAGCCCGATGAAAAAATTCTCTGCCTGTCTCTTTGCGTTGATTTTTATTCCATTCTTCACTTTTTCACAGGTGCTTGTTCCTGTCAAATGGTCTTTCAAAGTTGAACAACCAAAGTCCGGAGAAGCAACCCTGTTCCTGATCGCTACGATTGACCATGGCTGGCATGTTTATTCACGGAACAACCCTTTGCCACCCAACGGACCAATCGGAACTACTTTTACCTTCACCAAAAGCAAAGATTATCAACTGGTCGGAGATGTCACCGAGCCAAAACCCATTGAAGAAAAGGATTCCCAGTTTGACAACCAGACCCTGAGATATTTTCAGCATAAAGCGGTGTTTAAGCAAAAAATCAAGATCCCTGGAAAGGAAGATTTCCAGGTCAGGGGGTCACTTGAATTTATGTGTTGCGACAATAGCCGGTGCATTCCACCTGACCAGGTTGAATTCAGTTTTGATATCAAAGGAAACCCATCTGCAGGCGAAACTTCAACCGCAGTGGCAAACATTGTTCAGAATAAAGCAGATTCGGTTATAAAAAAAACCAGTACCGGTAAGGCTATCAATACAATAGCTGCGACCCCGAAAACGAAGATGAAAACAGGTGGATTGGACAAAGAAGAGAAGAAATCGCTCCTGATGTTTTTCCTGGTGTCGTTTTTCGCAGGGCTCCTGGCGATTGTAACACCTTGCGTTTTCCCGATGATCCCGATGACCGTGACTTTTTTCATGCACGACAGCGACAACAAGCGGAAAGCGCGGTTTCAGGCTATTGTTTACAGTCTCTCCATCATTTTTATCTATACCGTGATTGGTACGATTGTGGCAGTGACACTGGGCGCGAACTTTGCCAATTTCCTTAGCACGCACTGGATCCCGAATGTTTTCTTTTTCCTGATTTTTATGGTTTTTGCTGCCTCCTTTCTTGGGATGTTTGAGATTACGCTTCCCGCCTGGATGGTCTCTAAAGCAGATAAGCAGGCAGATAAAGGAGGATTCACCGGGGCCTTTTTCATGGCATTTACATTGGTACTGGTTTCTTTCTCCTGCACCGGTCCTATCGTTGGAGCCATCCTGGTAAAATCTGCAGGTGGAGAAGTGATCCAGCCTATCATCGGGATGCTCGGGTTTTCGATTGCTTTTGCTCTTCCCTTCGGACTTTTCGCTTTTTTCCCTTCCTGGCTTGCCAGCTTGCCGAAATCGGGAGGATGGCTGAATTCCGTGAAGGTGGTCCTTGGATTTCTTGAACTTGCCCTTGGATTAAAGTTCCTGAGCATTGCCGATCAGACTTATCACTGGCACATACTCGACCGTGAAGTTTACCTGGCTTTCTGGATCGTGATCTTTACCCTGATGGGATTGTACCTGCTTGGAAAACTTAAGTTCCACCATGATTCGGATAATCCCTTCATCAGCGTACCGAGACTGACCTTTGCCATTATCACCTTTACTTTTGTGGTATATATGATCCCGGGAATGTGGGGTGCACCATTAAAGGTCTTAGCGGGTTATCTTCCTCCGCAGCAATCTCTTGATTTCGACCTGACTGCCATCATCCATAACGAGGTTAAAGCCGTTTCCGGAGATGGAGGAGCGACCAATACTTCCCTTTGTGATGCGCCGAAATACAAGGAATTCCTGGAGTTGCCACATCAACTGGAAGGATATTTCGATTACAGGCAAGCGCTGGCCTGTTCCCGTAAGCAGAATAAACCCCTGTTTATCGATTTTACCGGCCACGGGTGTGTAAACTGCCGGGAAATGGAAGCCCGGGTTTGGGCTGATCCACAAGTACTTAAACGGCTACGTGAAAAGTTTATCGTTACCGCTCTTTATGTGGACGATAAGACAGAGGTGCCTCAGAATGAATGGATCACTTCGAAATATGACGGGAAGGTGAAAAAATCCATCGGGAAAATTTATGCCGACCTGCAAATTTCCCGGTTCAACGTAAATGCACAACCTTATTATGTGCTGCTTGATACCACGGGGAACCTGCTCACCACACCAAAAGCCTATGACCTGAATGTAGACAACTTCATAAAATTCCTCGATACAGGTCTTCAAAATTTCCAGAAAGAACAGGAAAAATAATCCTTACTTCTTTCATTCAAAATTCTTTTGTGTGCCTTAGTGAAAACCTTTGTGTTCCTTTGTGGTTAAAAATTTTTACCACAATGGCTTTCACTAAGGCCACAAAGGAAAGCAGCAACATCTTTATAAACTTTACAAACTTTACAAACTTTCTTAACTTTGTACATACCGTACAGAACAAGACACATGGATAAATATTCGTATTTGAATAATATGGATAATTCCGTTTTCGAGGAATTGTTTTCAAAATATAAGGAAGATCCTGGATCGGTTGAGGATAGCTGGAGGGAATTCTTTGATGGATTTGAATTCGCTTTGCAGAATTATAAGAAACCAAAAGATGGAGGAATCCCGGTATATCCTGATGAATTCAAGGTGATCAATCTGATCAATGGGTATCGTACCAGGGGACATCTTTTTACACGGACAAACCCCGTCAGGACGCGCAGGCAATATAAGCCGACACTTGATATTGAAAATTTCGGACTGTCGAAAGAGGATCTTTCAAAATCCTTCCACGCAGGTAATGAGCTGGGATTAGGAAAAGTTCCATTGCAACAAATCCTCGATTCCCTCAACCAAACCTATTGTCAGTCAATTGGTGTGGAATTCCAGTATATCCGTAACCCTGAGATCATCGAATGGATGAAGTCTCATATGGAAGCCACCAGGAATACTCCCGATTTCCGTCTTGATCAGAAAGAGAAAATTCTTCATAAACTCGCTGAAGCTGTTCTCTTTGAGAAATTCATCCACAAGAAATTTCCGGGACACAAGACCTTTTCACTCGAAGGAGTCGAATCGCTGATCCCGGCGCTGGAAGCCATCATTGAGACAGGTACCGGAATGGGTGTAAAAGAATTTGTAATTGGCATGGCCCACCGGGGACGTCTGAATACCCTGGCAAACATCATGCACAAACCCTTATCATCCATCTTCTCCGAATTTGAAGGAAAGGAATACCAGGATACCGAGCTGCTCGGTGATGTCAAATATCACCTTGGGTTTTCCAGTACGAGTTCAGAAAAGGATGGGGAAAACGTTTCACTTATCCTCGCACCGAATCCTTCCCACCTTGAAGCCGTTGACCCGGTAGCAGAAGGCATTGCCCGTGCCAGGGCCGAACAGGAATATGAAGGGAATAATGAAAAAATTATCCCCATCCTGATCCATGGAGATGCCTCCATTTCGGGACAGGGAATCGTTTATGAAGTGTTGCAGATGTCGGAACTTACCGGTTATAAAACCGGGGGAACTATTCATGTTGTCACAAACAACCAGCTTGGGTTTACCACGAATTACCTGGATGGCCGTTCCAGTACCTATTGCACCGATGTCGGAAAGACTATCCTTTCACCGGTCTTTCATGTGAATGCCGATGACGTTGAAGCTGTTGTTTATACTGTTCAGCTTGCAACGAAATTCCGCCAGCAATTTCACAAAGATGTCTTTATCGATCTTCTTGGATACAGGAAATACGGGCATAATGAAAGTGATGAGCCCCGCTTCACGCAACCCCTCCTTTACAAAATCATCGAAACCCATCCGGATCCTCTTGAGATCTACGCAATAAAACTGGAAGAAGAACAGACGCTTCCCTCTTTCGACCTGACAGCCATGAAGCTTGCGATAAATGAAAAGCTGGAGCAGGGTCTGGAAAGCTCAAAAGCCATTGAGAAAGCTGACATTTCTCCTTTCCTGGCCAATCTCTGGAACGGAATCCGGAAAGCGAATGCAGATGATTTCAACGCCTCGCCTGTCACTGCTGTTAATGAGAAAACATTACAGGAAATCGGACACCGGATCACATCGCTGCCGGCAGGAGTATCTTTTTTCAGGAAGATCATCAAATTACAGGATGAACGAAAAGAAATGATTGAAAAGAAAGGGATGCTCGATTGGGGCATGGGAGAATTGCTGGCTTACGGAACCTTGCTAAAGGAAGGCTACCCGGTAAGATTATCCGGGCAGGATACGCAGCGGGGAACATTCTCACACCGGCATTCTGTGCTGACCATTGAAGACTCTGAACAAAAATATATCCCGCTTTCCACGGTTTCAAACACCCACGTGAAGTTTGATGTGATCAATTCCCTGCTTTCCGAGTATGGAGCTCTTGGATTTGAATATGGTTTCGCGCTCACCTCGCCTCAGACACTCACCTTATGGGAGGCGCAATTTGGGGATTTCAGCAACGGTGCCCAGGTAATTATTGATCAGTACATCAGCAGCGCCGAAGAAAAATGGAAGGTGATGAACGGACTGGTGTTGCTGCTTCCCCACGGGTATGAAGGACAAGGGCCTGACCATTCGAGTGCCCGGCTTGAACGTTTCCTGGCAATCAGTGGCCATAATAACATCCAGGTTGTGAATTGTTCAACCCCTGCGAATTTTTTCCATGTACTGCGAAGGCAGATGCACCGGCCTTTCCGGAAACCGCTGGTGATCTTCACTCCCAAAAGCCTGTTGCGTCATCCCCGGTGTATTTCTCCCCTTTCGGAGTTCACAACCGGTGGGTTCAGGGAAGTGATCGATGATCCTTCAGCTGATCCTGAAAAAATAAAGAAAGTGGTTTTTTGCTGCGGAAAGCTTTATTATGATCTCCTGGAAGCAAAAGAAAAATTACAAAAGGAAGAAATAGCGCTTGTCAGGATTGAGCAGATTTATCCCCTGCCGTTGGTCCAGCTCAGGGAGGTCATCAAACGTTATCACAAAGCCATTTTATGGCACTGGGTCCAGGAAGAACCTGCCAATATGGGAGCAGGTGATTTTCTTCTTCAGAATTTCAGAGAGGTCCCTTTAAAGTTCACTACACGGCCGCCAAGCGGAAGCCCGGCCACCGGATCTTCCCATCTGCATAAGATACAACAGCAATTACTTGTGGATAAAGCAATGGGACAATGCAGCTGCGAGTTGGCCAATGAAACCTGCAGGTTGCATTGTTCGGAAAAGGAAGACCAGACCCGGTAAGAACAATAAAAACAACCTTAATAAGTTTTTCAGATAGTTGTAAATTTGTGAAGGGAATTTTATCGAATCAATGAAAGATCAAAGCAATATATTATCAGAGATTATTGTTCCGAGTCCCGGGGAATCGATCACACAGGTACAGGTGGCGAAGTGGCTGGTAAGCGACGGGGAAGAGGTGGAAAAGGACCAGGAAGTGGTAGAAATAGATTCTGATAAAGCATCATTTCCGTTGACAGCCCCTGAAAATGGCATTATTATGATCCTCATTCCAGAGGGAGAAACCGTTTCGGTCGGCACGATCATTGCCCGGATTAAAACTTCCGTTGGAGAGACAAAACCTTCTCATAAAAAAACAACTCTGGCCCCGGAGCAGAAGGTTCCTCTTTCCGTTAAAGATAAAAAAACTTCAGAAAACTCAAAAACCGGGATCCATATCTCGCCCCTGGCGGAAAAAATCATCACGGAAAAAAATATTTCGAAAGAAGATCTTTTCGCTGCCTTTGAAGGAAAGCGGATCGGGAAGAAAGATATTGAATCCTACATTTCCAGGACCGAAAGTCCGAAAGAGACCCAAGTGGTAAAAGGTTCACGAAACCTCGAACGCAGGAAACTTTCCACCCTGCGTCTGAAACTCGCGGAAAGACTGGTAGCCGTAAAAAATGAAACCGCCATGCTCACCACATTCAACGAGGTGAACATGAGGAATATTCTCGACATCAAAGAAAAATACAACGAAGCTTTTAAGGAAAAATTCGGGGTTGGCATCGGGTTTATGTCATTCTTCTCAAAGGCTGTTACCCTGGCACTCAGGGATTTTCCGCAGGTTAATTCCATGCTGGATGGAGAAGAACTTATCATCCCTGATTACGTAGACATGGGGATTGCAGTCAGCGCCCCGAAAGGACTGGTGGTACCGGTGATCCGGAATGCAGATAAACTGAGCATCCCCGAACTTGAAGTTAAGATCAAGGAGCTGGCTGTAAATGCAAGGGACAACCGGATCACGATCGAGGAGATGAAAGGCGGGACCTTCACTATCACGAACGGAGGTGTATTTGGATCGATGATGTCGACACCCATACTGAACCCTCCGCAGAGCGCTATTCTGGGAATGCATAAGATTATGGACCGACCGATCGCAGTGAATGGTAAAGTGGAGATCCATCCGATGATGTACCTCGCATTATCTTATGACCACCGGGTAATCGACGGAAAAGAATCCGTCAGCTTCCTGGTGAAGGTCAAGGAATACATCGAGGACCCGGTCAGGATGGTCGAAGATGGTGAAGAGCCGGTAAAAAGATTGCTTGAGGTCTGAAGACTGAGAGCAGAGAATGGAGGATAGAGAATGAGAAAGTATGTTGATTTTTTAGTGATCGGATCAGGTATTGCAGGTCTTACCTATGCCCTGAAGGCAGCAAAACATGGAAAGGTCTGCATTGTCACAAAAGCCAAACTGGACGACACAGCAACCAGCTATGCACAGGGGGGCATTGCTGCCGTGACCTATAACCCCGACTCATACGAAAAGCATATCCAGGATACCCTGATTGCCGGTGACGGATTATGTGACGAACATATTGTCCGTATTACGATCACGGAATCCACCGAGCGGATCCGTGATCTGATCCACTGGGGTATTAAGTTCGACAAGACAAAATCCGGTAAATTCGATCTGGCTAAGGAGGGCGGGCATTCCGAGTACCGTGTGCTGCATCATAAGGACAGTACCGGGAGGGAAATTGAAAATACGCTGGTGGAGCAGGTCAGGAAGCACCCTATGATCGAAGTGATCGAGGATAACTTTGCGATCGATATCATCACCGAACATCACCTTGGGATAGAAGTGAACCGCCGGACACCGCATATTACCTGTTTTGGTGCCTATCTTTTGAACCCACGCACACACCTGGTGGATACCATTCTCTCGAAAACCACGCTGATAGCTACAGGAGGAGCCGGACAGGTTTACAGCACCACCACTAATCCACCCATATCGACCGGCGACGGGATCGCCATGGTATACCGGGCAAAGGGAACGATTGAAAACATGGAATTCATGCAATTTCATCCCACCGCCCTTTATAATCCTCAGGAAAAACATTCCTTCCTGATCTCCGAAGCGCTGCGCGGGTTTGGTGGCATCTTAAAAAATTCTGAGGGCAAGGAATTCATGCAGAAATATGATTCACGCCTCTCTCTTGCCCCCAGGGATATCGTGGCACGCGCCATCGACAATGAACTGAAGATCCTCGGAGATGATAATGTTTACCTCGATTGCCGTCATTTACCTAAAAACGAGCTGATCAATCATTTTCCAACTATTTATGCAAAATGCCTGAGCATCGGCATCGATATCACCCGGGACATGATCCCTGTGGTGCCTGCCGCTCATTATACCTGCGGAGGGATCAAGGTGGATGAGCACGGAAGAAGTTCAATCAACCATCTCTATGCCTCCGGGGAATGTTCCTGCACAGGATTGCATGGCGCCAACCGCCTTGCTTCCAACTCGCTACTGGAATCCCTCGTCTTTTCACACCGGGCAAGCGAAGATGCCATAAAGACTGCAAAGAACATTGAGTTCAACAACCTTATACCCGACTGGAATGCAGAAGGCATGGTGTTTAATGAAGAGATGATCCTGATCACGCAATCACTCAGGGAGCTGCAGTCGATCATGAGTGCCTATGTCGGGATTGTCCGATCGAATCTCAGGTTGAAAAGGGCGTTCGACAGGCTGGAGATCCTTTACCAGGAGACAGAAGCGCTCTACAACAAATCCATCCTGACTCCACGCATCTGTGAACTCCGGAACCTGATCAATGTCGGGTACCTGATCATTAAAGCAGCAACGAACCGGAAGGAAAGCCGCGGGCTGCATTATTCGCTTGATTTTCCCAGGACCATTGAAAAAAGGTAAACCATGGCGCTGATAAAAGCAGTTAAAGGAGTCACACCGGTTTTTGGTAAAAATTGTTTTCTGGCCGACAATGCAACTATTACAGGCGATGTGGTGATGGGGGATGATTGCAGTGTATGGTTTAATGCAGTCGTTCGCGGTGATGTCCATTCCATTCGTATCGGCAACAACGTGAATATCCAGGACGGTGCGATCATCCATTGTACTTACCAGAAAGCCCCGGTAAACATCGGGAATAATGTTTCCATCGCCCACAATGCCATCGTTCACGGGTGTACGATCCAGGACAATGTACTGATCGGGATGGGAGCTATCATTATGGATGGAGCCGTCATTAAGAGTAATTCCATCATCGGCGCCGGAGCCTTGGTCAAAGAAGGAACCGTCGTGGAATCAGGTTCCATCTGGGCAGGGGTACCCGCGGTGAGGATCAGGGATATTGACCAGATCCTGCTTGAAGGACAAGTGAACCGGATCTCAAAGAATTACAATATGTATGCAAGCTGGTACGATAAAGAAGAATAATTTACAGGTTTCATTATCCCCAAACTTGTGAAGTCAGCCTGACAGAATACAGATGACAAAAAAAGCTGTTTTTGACAAAACAGCTTTTTCCCTGACAGAAACAGATTTTTTTACAGAATTCCCAGCTTTTTCTTGACCAGTGGAAGAATATCATCAGCTGGTTCTGAATAGAGTAAGATGTCTTCAATGGCATTGATGATGTAAGTGTATTTATTTTCTTTGGCCACTTCTTTTATCGCCGCTTTTGCCTTGGTAACAATAGGTTGTAAAAGTTCCTGCTGTTTAGTTTGTAAATCGGTCTGGGCTTTCTGCTGAAAAGCATCAATCCTCCCTTGCAGGTCCTGTAATTCTTTTTCTTTTGTTTGCTTGATCAGATCCGACATTCCTGATGATCCCTGCTGATATTCAAGATATTTGTTTTCAAATTCAGCACGCATGGCATCCAGCTGGTCTGACAGCGTTTGCTGGTATTTCTGCAATTTGATTTTCACGGAATCGACGCCTGGCATGGCAGCCACAAGACCATTGAAATCTACATATCCTATTTTCTGGACAGTCTGAGATTGAGATGCAGTTGCAAAGACAAGGATGAAGGAAATAACTGCAAAGACTTTTACTACGTTTTTCATTTTCTCTATTTATGGTTAATAATATTTACGTTTGCAAAATTATGAATATTTATCAAATCCTAATGCTTAATGGGTCCTATTTCTTTTCCCGAACGGGAGTATTGGCAGGAGGCTGACTGGGTTTGTTATCACCTTGTTGAGTCCCTTTTGTGGACCCGGATCCCGGTTCGAGCCCTTTTTGTCCCGCCGTTGTTGAACGCCCTTTTCTTCCTGAGGATGCCGTGCCCAGATTATCAAGAACCTCATCGCTGATATCAAATTTCGGGTTGGCAAAGAGAATTGTCAATGCGCCAGCTTTATCAAAGATAATGGAATAATTATTATTGTTAGCTATTTCCTGGATTGCATTATACACTTTTTCCTGGATCGGTTTCACCAGTTCCTGGCGTTTCTTCATTAAATCGCCGTTCTGGCCAAACCGCTGCCGTTCGAGGTTCTTGACTTCTTTTTCCTTATCAACGATCTCCTGTTCCTTCTTCTTCTTCATATCTTCGGGTAATAACACAGCCTGTGCCTGGTAATCCTGATACATCTTATCAACTTCTGCAAATTTTGCTTCGATCTCTTTTTGCCATTGTGCCGATATCTCATCAAGTTGTGCCTGGGCTTCCGTATATTCAGGAAGGTTATCAAGAATATACTGGCTGTCGACATAAGCAAATTTCTGCGCATGTACCATAACAACCGAAAGTAAAAGGACAACCGCTGTAATGATTATTTTTTTCATTTTACCTGCCTCCGAATAATTTTGTCAAAATTAATTATCATTTTAATGAATCTTTCATTATTGACTATCCTTCATCGCTTTAGTCGATAGAAGAATTGATCGAAAAATGGAATTGGCTGCCATTCACGCCGGGTACACCCCTGAGCGGGTCAAGTCCATAGCCCCAGTCTAATCCAAGAAGCCCGAACATGGGCAGGAACACACGGATACCTACACCTACCGACCGGTAAACATCAAACGGGTTGACATCTTTCCACCGCAACCAGTCATGTCCTGCCTCCATAAAAGTTAGTCCGTAGATGGTTGCGCTCGGATTCAGTGAGATCGGGTACCGCAACTCAAGGGTAAATTTTTCATAGACAGTTCCACCTTCACTGTTCGGGTAATTGGGGGTCAGCGCATTGTTCTCATATCCGCGGAAACCGATCAGGTCGCGACCATCCATGTTGTTGTACCCTGTCAGTCCATCGCCTCCAAGGTAGAACCGCTGGAAAGGCGTAATCCCGATGCTGTTATTGTATGCACCCAGGACCGCAAATTGTAATCGTGGTGTCAGCACCAGTTTATCGATCAGGTTGATATACCATGCTCCCTTGAATTTAAATTTGTAATACTCCACCCATTCGAACTTTTTAGTCACATCCATGGTAGCATAATCCACGTTGCCCCGGAATAGTGAGTAGGGCGGGGTAACTTCCAGGTTATTACTGATCTCCGATCCCGACCTCGGATAGATCTGCTGATCGATGGAGCTGCGGGAAAGGGTGATGCCGTAACTGATCGAATTGTAAATCCCGTTTCCTCCGCCAAACGAAAAGATCTGGGTATATTTATGCGTATTGTAGCGGTTGAAATTGAGGGACTGGTATAGAACGAAATAATCATCCGGCCATTTGAGGTTTGTACCCAGGCCCACCGAAATCCCGTCAATCTTGAAATAGGCATAGGTGGTATCCGACTTGGCAACCCCGTTAGTATACTTTGAGTGAACATATGACAGGCTCAGGGCAAGTGGTTTCCTTCCGCCCACCCAGGGTTCCGTGAACGAGAAACTATAACTGATATATCCCTGCCCATAGGTCTGAAACCGCAAACTCAGTTTTTGCCCATCGCCCGAAGGAACAGGTCTCCAGGACTTTAGGTTAAAAATGTTCCTGAGAGAAAAGTTATTGAACGATAAGCCAAGCGTTCCAACAATCCTGCCATATCCCCATCCTCCCGATAATTCTATCTGGTCGGCGGAGGTCTCTTCCACGTTGTAATTGATATCGACGGTCCCGTCATCCGGGTTGGGAGAAACGTCGGGAGTGAGTTTTTCCGCATTGAAATATTTCAACTGAATCAGTTCTCGCTGGGAACGTATCAGTTTATCGCGGCTGAACAATTGCCCGGGACGGGTTTGCAGCTGGCGTAAAGCAACATGATCGTTGGTCTTGGTATTCCCTGTAACAGTGACTTTATTCACAGTTGCTTGTTTCCCTTCCCGCATCCGGATCTCAATATCGATGGAATCATTGTCCACATTCACCTCCACCGGTTGCACGTCAAAGAAAAGATAACCGTCATCCATGTATAATGAACGGATATCGGAACCGTTTGGATTATAACTCAGCGCCGTTTCAAGTGCACTCTGGTCATAAGTATCTCCTTTCCGGATCCTCAGGATACGGTTCAGGAAGTCATCCGGGTACTTGGTATTGCCAACCCAGGTTATGTTGCGGAAATAGTATTTGGGTCCTTCTTCCACCCATATATCGATCGAAACCGTATTATCATTATTTTTCGAAATGGAATCCCGGATGATTTTTGCATCGCGGTAACCCTCTGTATTATATTTCGTGATCAGGAGGTTTTTATCCTCGTTATAATCATCATTGATGAATTTTGCGGATTTGAAGATGCGGAAACGGATATTATTGTATGCATGTTTCTCAATGACGTTGGCAATTTCGTCGAAATCGACCCGGATGACTGCCGAAACAATATGATAAATCATTTTATCAAGGTCATTCAACGGGTTGAAGATCCCTTCCTCCTTGGTTTTTTTCAGGGAAGCCTTGATCTGCTCGGTCGTAAGATTATGGTTACCATGAATGGTGATGTTAAATACTCTGACTTTCCCATTCCGGTGTATATCGATTGACAGGCTGACCTCATTGGAAGTAGAAGAGTCTTTTTTTGGAAGAATTTCCACCTCTGCATTCAGGAACCCTTTATCTGTGAAATATTTCCGGATGATATTTTTGGTCCGCATGATCATGTTGTCGGTCACATATTCTCCTTTTGTAATATGAATCTTTTCGCGGATATTATCGGCGTCCGATTTTTTTATTCCATTAAATGAGAAATGTGAAAGTCTCGGCCGTTCCTTCAGGTAGAGATTCAGGTAGATCTGATTATCGACAATCTGTGTGATGGAGATCTTCACATCTTCAAATAAACCCTGATCCCAGAGTTTCCTGATAGCCTGGGTGATCTTATCACCCGGGATTTTCACTTTATCCCCGATCGTTAACCCGGAAAGCATGATCAGTACATTATTATCGAGGTATTTCACACCAGATACGGTGATTCCTGCAATGATATATTCTTTTGGAGAAGAATAATCAATGTTCAATATATCTCCCGATGATATCTGGGCATTTACCGGGTGAAGAAACCAGGTAGTGATAAAAAGCAGAGCAAGAAATTTAAATTTCATCCGGTATTAGTTGAGATGGCTGTTTTTCGGTTGTTTTATTTGTTCACTAGTCATTCCGAATCTTCTCTCCCTCCCCTGGTAATCAACCACAGCTTTATAAAATTCTTCTTTTGAAAAATCGGGCCACAAGGTGGGAGTAAAATACAATTCACTGTATGCGATCTGCCAGAGCAGAAAATTGCTGACCCTGAATTCTCCGCTGGTCCGGATCAGCAGTTCAGGATCTGGAATGGAAG
>Ga0182027_10008342_pt1 | contig 15093 bp, 17 predicted proteins | sample 712E1DmetaG_FD_121300 | JGI IMG/M metagenome (GOLD analysis project Ga0182027, IMG submission 121300) | Permafrost microbial communities from Stordalen Mire, Sweden - 712E1D metaG (Illumina Assembly) | ecosystem: Environmental > Terrestrial > Soil > Wetlands > Permafrost | place: Sweden... | reverse complement strand
TGAACTGGGACACTATTTCGGGATGAGTGAAACAGAAATTCGAAACGCGATGAAAAATTATAAATAAACCAATTCATTATATCAAGAAAGAAACCTATGTCTAAAGTCATTTTACAAATTTCGTACGAAATAAAGCCGGATAAGCGCGATGACTATCTTGCTCTTGCGACAGAGCTGAAAAATCACTTTGCCGGCGAACAAAAGAAGAACTACACAATCTTCGAACAAAAAGGGAAGAAGAACTTTTTTGTCGAAGAATTTGTTTGCAATTCGGTGGAAGAATATGAAGCGCTCGAAGACGGAATGACGGAAAGCGGCGAAGAGTTAGTGAATCGCCTTGAAACTTATTTGAAAGAAGGAAAAGCTCGATACGCAACGCTTTTAGAGGTTGTTTAATGAAAAATACAGTTGCATTCATGCAGGGTATTCTACAGATGTGATATCGTAAGGCACATCACGTTTACCCGCCGTCTGCTTGCCCGCCATATGCCGCCTTATGGCATCCCGTATAGCGGTATTTTGTGGAGGGGTTGGCGGGGGATGCACCCTTCTAAAATTGGATAGGTTTTTTTCTATTGTTTCATTTTTAAGTCTCATCAAGGAAACAATACACTAAATATTTCGTTTATAAATAAGAAGTTGTTTGATGATTCATCACTTTTAATGTGATAATCAAAGCGATATTTTTCAAAATAAGTATGAAGCCTCTATCAATGCAATATCGCCGTATCTTATGTGTCATTGTCCCAGCATTGATGCTGGTGTTGCTTTTGGGAAGCATCACCGTCAGTGCATTCCACAATCACCATGATTGTGAGAACCCGGATAACTGCGCAATTTGTAACTTCCAGGTTTCAAACTCCATAGTGTCTTTCGATACGACACTAGGTTCCGATTTCTATGATGAACCTGTTCTGCTTTCCATTATCACGCTGCCAGAAAGAGTTACGAAACCGTTCCATACAAGTGTTTTTCCTTCTCACGCTCCTCCTCAATTTAGTTAATCCCACATAAAAAAATTACTTACGTCCATTGCCACAATTAAATGCCGTGGATGTCGGTTTATTTGATGTTGCACTATGCGCAATCATTTTCTTGTCATTGCCTATAGTGTTATAACAATAATTTGAGGAGTTCTTATGAAATTGAAAAATCCATGCATTTTAACATTGCTTCTAGTATTGTTTCTTTGGCCGGGCGGATTGCTCCAATCGCAATCAAAAGAAGGTTCTGCGTTTGATCAGTCCAAATTTGTTCCTGATATCGCACTCATTCTCGATGTCTCCGGTGTTGGGCGGGACATGGCAGATCAAAAATATTACTCTCTGACAATTCCCGGTTTCAGCTTTCCGTTTATGAACCTGCCGAGTTCTTCCGGATTAAATGCTCACCGTGGATTTGATTTCAATTACGGTGAATTGTCGCTCTATTCCGTCGTCGATCCGTATTTTGACCTCTTTGCCGTTATCGATCTTGCACCTGAAAGCGCAGGCCTGGAAGAGGCGTATTTTACGACAAGGAAACTTCCATATGGTTTTAAGATAAAGGCAGGAAAGTTTCTCGCGAGCTTCGGCAGGGTCAACGAGCAGCATGAACATTACTGGGATTTCGCCAACCGGCCACTCATTGCAACAGCACTCTTTGGTGAAGACGGATTGAATGAAATCGGTGCACAAGCCACCTGGGTTGCACCGACCTCATTTTTTCTTGTGCTCGGTGCAGAAGTATTAAATGGTATAAACGAGCAAAGCTTCGGTACTTCGGGGTTCAGCGACCCAAGAGGCAGTGTTGCCATCAATGCCGTGCAGGGGCCGAATCTTTATATAGGATTTCTCCGCTCGTCATTCGATATCGATGAGGCATCGATCTTATTCGGTATCTCCAATGCGATGGAAACAACAAGAAACGATCAAGGATTTTCTTCTGCCGGGAGTGCGGGAGAAGCCATCGATGCCAACACAGATATTATCGGCGGCGATCTGACCATTAAATATTCTCTCGATGCGATCCGCTTTGTTTCACTCCAGGGCGAATATATGTATCGGGTAATGAATGGGACGGAATACACGCGTGATTCATCGAACGTTGTTTCATCGCCGAGTCTGGACAAGCATAATTCCGGCTTTTATGCACAGGTTGCCGCCAAGCTAGACCAGCTCTGGGAAATTGGCGTGCGGTGCGACTTGTTAATGCAGAATGATGTTATGCTCGGCGGCACGAACCAACATATGCCGTCAAATCTTCCGCGCTATTCTGCAATGATCGAATATAGTCCTACGGAATTCTCACGGCTTCGGCTTCAACTCGACAGAGACTTAAGCCGCTATGTGCAGACATCCGGTGGATTGTCTCAACAGCCATATACACAAATTATTTTACAAGCAAATTTAACAATCGGCGCTCATGGTGCCCATGCATTTTAAAGAAAACATATTTCTCAATTAATTATGGAGTATCGTATGAAACTATTAAAAATTATTCCGCTCTTGTTACTTTGCGTGCAAGTGGCTTTCACGGGGCAGTTGCAGGTAGTGGCGACCTACGGTTATATCGGCGACATCACTCAGCGTATCGGCAAAGATCGTGTGGAAGTGATCTCACTTGCGCGGGGAGATTATAATCCGCATATCATCGTACCTAAACCGTCGTATATTGCCAAAATGCGGAAAGCTGATCTTCTTATTATCAATGGCGGACAATTAGAAATCGGGTGGCTTCCGCAAATTATTAAGCAGGCGAATAACGCCGCCGTGCAGCCGGGGGAGCGTGGATTTCTCGATCTCTCCCAGCATGTGCATCTGATCGACGTGCCGACGAGCGTTTCCCGTGAACTTGGCGATGTGCATCCCGAAGGGAATCCGCACTTCTTTTTAGATCCTGATAATATTCCGCTTGTTGCGAATGCAATCACCGAACGTTTGAGTGAACTCGATCCCGATAATCAAGCTTTCTACGAAGCGAACAATAAAGAGTTGTACGCCCTCTGGCAGAAAAATATGAAAACGTGGGAAGAGAAGTTAAAACCGTTCAAAGGGGAAAAGGTCATCGAGTATCATAAGCTCTTCGATTATTTCTTAGATCGATTCGGATTTGTTATCGCTGGGACCATCGAACCGCTACCGGGGATTCCGCCGACGACAAAACATATTGCAGAAGTTGAGAAATTAATCCAGCGAGAAGGAATCAAGTTTATACTGCAGGATGTGTACAATCCGCAGGATGCCTCATCGTATTTATCGAAAAAACTTAATGTAAAACTTATTATTATGCCGCATGATGTCGGATCTATAAAAGAGGCCGATAATGTTTTCAGCATGTTTGATGAGATCGTAAGGAGACTGACTAATGGCTGATATACTTCTTTCCGCATTCGTTCTTTCTGTAGTGCTGCTCGGCATTCACTCCTTCTTCGGATTGGAAATCATCAAGAGGGGAATTATTTTTACAGATCTTGCGATAGGGCAAATGTCGGCAATTGGGGCTGCGCTTTCGATTCTTTTCTTCGACGGCCTATTTATTTATCCGCTTTCACTTGCTTTTGCTTTGCTTGCAGGACTTGCCATTGCAATTGCATCCAAGCGGACCGTATCGCACGAAGCATTCATCGGACTTCTATATGCGTTTGGAATTTCAGGCGTGTTTATTATTCTTTCTAAGTCGGCGCATGGAATGGAGATGTTCGATAAACTGATGGCCTCGGATATTCTCTTTACGCCATGGCCGGATATTATCGAAACGGGAATTATTTATACCCTGCTCGGTTTGCTGCTCGTCTTTGTGTATCCTCGCATGAAAGGATTTTGGAAGGATGCACTCTTCTTCGTATCGTTTGCGGCTACGGTGACTAGTTCCGTGCGATTAGCGGGAGTGCTTATTGTTTTTTCTCTCCTCGTTGCACCTGCATATGTTGCACTGAGAATCAATAAAGGGAAATTGCTTCTTACTGCATGGATCATCGGAACGGCTGTAAATTTAGTGTCGATTCTCGTTTCCTACAATCTGGATCTGCCTACAGGATATACGCTTGTGTTTTTTCACGCATTGCTAGCGTTGAGCGTGTCAATTATATTTCCGGTGAAGAAGAAAAAGGAAGAAGAAGTAATCCTGACAAAGTAAACGGGGTAATACCGTAGGGGCACATTGCAATGTGCCCTTTTCTTTTATTACATAAATCAAACCCCCCGTCCTACGGACTTCCCACCTTCATACGAAGGGGAGAGATACTTGTCCGCCATGCTTCATCCTGTGGTGGAATAGCGATTCCGTACTACGGGATCACAAAAGCAACGCAGACATTTCTGTAGGAGGGGGATTCAAAAAAACAAGATTACTCGATTTACCTCTCCTTTTTCCACTCCTTGCTAAGGAGGGGACAGTCCCGACACGATTGGTCGTGTCGGGAAAGGGGTGGTGGTTTGCACTTCGTGCTTAATACCTCTAATATTCAAATAGATATCAAGAAGAGTGCAATGCACACGAAAATCACATTAATCAACCATGCATCTTTGCTTATTCAGATCGGAGATACGAATATTATCACCGATCCAATTTATGCACGATCGATAGGATGGATTGCGCCGCGTATGCAAAAAGCCGGTATCCCTTTTGAAAGCCTTCCGCAAATCGATATTATCCTCATCTCTCATAATGATTACGATCATCTGAATACCCGTACACTCCGCAAACTCCGCAGGCGGCACCAATCGGAGATTATCATCCCGCTAGGTGATGCGAAGTATGCACGCGATGCCGGTTTCACATCGGTCATCGAAATGAACGAATGGGATACTCACGATTACGGCCAGCTCCGGATTACATGTGTTCCTGCAAAACATAAGGGTAACCGTGCACCATTCCAGCGTGACAAACGATTATGCTGCGGCTATGTTATCGAAGGTCAGCACAACACAATTTATTTTGCTGGCGATACCGGCTATTCTGTTCATTTCAAAGAAATTTCATCCCGATTTTCCATAAATGCGGCTCTTCTTCCAATAGGTGCATATAAACCGCACAATTGGTTTAAAGATATCCATCTCAATCCGGTTACCGCTATCCAGGCATTCATCGATCTCAAAGCCGACATGTTAATACCGATGCATTGGGGAACATTTAAAATCAGCGATGAACCTCTTCAAGAACCGCCTCTGCTCCTTCAGGAAGAAGCAAAACGCATATGCATTTCAGATAAAGTTCGCATTCTGAAAAACGGTGATGCTGTGCAACTCTGAGTATCACAAAGAAACACTCTTCGAAACAGGATTCAAGCGTAGGGGCACATTGCGTTTACCCGCCGTCTGCTTGCCCGCCTTATGGCATCCCGTACAGCGGGATTTTGTGGCGGGGTTTGGCGGGACGTGCCCTTTTTAATTAAATGAGTGCGGCAACGCATCGCTTATTTTGTAATTGATCTTTTAAAAGCCTTTGCAAACAAGCGAAGGGTTTGGTAGATTAGAAAAGCTCCAGTATTCGCAAATCCCTTTATGGTTAATCTCAATTTACACAAGAGACGTTCTATTCGGTTGAAGGATTATGATTATTCTCAGCCCGGGGAATATTTTATAACGATATGTACTTACAATCATAAACATTTGTTTGGTGAAATTGTTGATGAAGAAATGCGGCTGAACAAGTTAGGAGAGATTGTGCAGGAGGAATGGTTGCGGACAGCAGAAATACGAGAGAATGTTGAATTGGATTCATTTATTGTAATGCCCAACCACATTCATGGTATTATCGTATTAACCGAACCCGTAGGGGCGAATTGCTATTCGCCCCAAGAGAAACACGACAACAATTCATCCAACAACGGGGCGTATAACGATACGACAATGAATAGGACAAACATCATTTCAATCGGCAAAGGGGCGTATATCGATACGCCCCTACGGAAAACGAAATTTCATTCGCCGTCAGGAACTATTGGTGCCATTATTCGTGGGTTCAAATCTGCTGCGACAAAAGGTATAAATGAATTGCGTTCCACTCCCGGAATTCCTGTATGGCAAAGGGGGTATTACGAACACATCATTCGTGATGACAAAGATCTCGACAATGTAAGAGAATATATCGCCAACAATCCTTTAAAATGGTTGTTTGAAAAAGAAATTCCAGATAATTTCATGGGGACTTTGACGTGAGGGGATTCTAAAACCCATTGCGAACAATATTCTGTAATGGTCTTTTGACACTGAAAACCCGCAACGCAGGATGTCTGTCAAATCATCCTTATTTCCCAGTAAATTATATGGATAATCATTATTTACTTACTTAAAATAAGAAAATCCTTATTTTAGGATAATGGGTTAAGTTAAAATAACATATATCGCATTAATTGAAGCTTTTATTATCGGTCGTTGATTTCACAAATGAAATAGAAGTGAAGGTTGAACAAGGTAAGAGGTTTGGTTACATTGCTTGCATAAAGAAGTATCGATTTCTTAATTCGTTTGCCAATAACAACAAAACAATATGTCTGAACCAACTGCCAACGAACGCACATTTCAAGGAATACTTGGAAGTCTCATCAATCAAATTCTAAGTGAAGACGAATCTTTAAAGTTTACTCAAATAACGCAAGAAGAAAATATTGGTGTCTCCCATGCGCGCTTCTCGGATTTATTGCTTTACTCAAAAATTGACGCAAGCATTAAAACAAGTTTTGAACTGAAGAACACAAGTTGGGATGCCACTGATGAAGTGCTTGTGATGGATGCGATGACAAAAGCATTCCATGCCGGAATGAAATATTTTGTAACCGGTACACCTCGACAATTAGTGGTCTTTGAGACGTTTCGACCAAATACTTCGATTCACGAACGTCGACTAAAGATTTATCCGCTCTCTAATGTCAAAAAAGACGATGATGTAAAGAGTCCGTTGTATGAGAAACAGGTATATCCAAGGCTTAAAGTGTTTCTCAAAGAACTTGAAGGTATCGTACATGAAGAAAAAATCGTTCAATGGGATACTATTGACAAGTTCTTTGTCAACAAGCTTTCCGCATACATCCTTGAAGCATCAGCGGAAATGTTTGAGAGCGTCTATGATCATGTTCAAAATGATACTGATTTCAAGGTCAGATTAAGGCAATATCTTACTGAGCAAGACATTTTCAACGTCAGCCTTGCGTTTGATCCTGAAGATATTTACAACATCTGCCAACTCGCAAACTATTTGCTCTACCTAAAACTCGTGTTCTATTCTTACCTCCAGCGTGATGTACCTGAATTGAAGCTAAGGGTTTTGGATATACCTGAAGAAACGAAGGTTCTTAACAAAATTCTCCGCCAATACTTCGATGATGTCTTAAAACATGATTTCGATTTAATTTTCAAGAAATCAGTGCTTGACGAATTCGAGTTTAGTCAAAGATATGTTCCGGTTCTTAAGCAGAATGTTGAACAAATCCGTCATCTCAATTTTCACGATCTCAACTGCGATATAGTTGGAGCGATCTACAATACACTTATAGATAATCAAGAACAACATGATCGCGGGCAACATTTTACAAATACAAATGAAGTTGACATCGTGAATGCTTTTTGTATTGACAAACAATCTCGATATGTACTCGACAGCGGATGCGGGGCTGGAACCTTCCTTGTCCGGGCGTATTCTTTGATGAAGCAATTCGATTCAAGTTTAACACATGCACAATTGTTAGAACGATTATGGGGCATCGAAATAGCACCATTCCCAGCATTTCTGGCTACAATGAATCTATCGCTTCTAAACATCGCAATGCTTGATAACTACCCGGTTATAATCCAAAGTGATTTTTCTGATGTTAAAGAAAATGCTGCGTATAAGTTATTCTTTAAGAACGAAAGTAATCTATTCAAGACGAAACGATTAGATGCAAAACACAGTGAAGTGCAAATACCTGAGTTTGATGCATGTGTTGGTAATCCGCCATATATCCGACAAGAATTGATCATAGAAAAAAAGAAATGGAATGATCTTGCAAAAATTGAATGGCATGTTAACAAGATCAACCAACAAAGCGATCTATTTGTCTATTATCTAATGCATACATCGGCTTTTTTAAAAGAGGGAGGATTGTTTGGGTACGTAATCTCCGACAGCTGGTTGGATGATTCATTTGGGAGAGATATGCAAAAGTTTCTCCTTGATACTTTCAAGATAATAGCAATTATCAATCATTCGAATACTCGAAGCTTTGATACTGCTCTAATTACGACGGTTATTTTAATACTACAAAAATGCAATGACCCAAGCGAGCGGAAAAAAAACAATGTCCGATTTGTCCGAATAAATAAAGAATATGATGAAATCTTGGGAGAGGGAAAACAAGGGAACCGTTGGGAGCGTGTAAAACATTTCGTAAACGAAATCCAGGAAACAATGATAACAGGTGTGCATCCAGACTTTTCTGTTATTGTACGCAACCAAAATATTCTTGAAAAAGAGGCCTTCGTCAACGGAATATATCAAAATGGTCACTGGGGAGCAAAATACTTTCGGACCCCAGACATTTTTAATAAAATCATAGAAAAATCTGGTAATAAATTAATTGCTTTAAATTCTGTTGCAGAACTAAAACGAGGATTTACAACAGGAGCAAATGAATTTTTCTATGTTCGCGATGACACGAATAAATTACAATTTATGACGGAGGAAGAATATAAACTACATTTTGGTGTTACGAAGAACAAACATAAAATTGATTGGCGAACATATGGCTGGTTCTACTCTGATATGACCAGTGGGCATCATATCATGGAGCGTCGATTCTTCAAACCACTCTATAAAACTCAAAAGGAAGCAGTCAATTTAGACGTAGATAAATCCAATTTACAATATAAGGTGTTGGTCTGCAACGAACCAAAAACTACTTTGCGGAAGTTCAAAGATAAAATTTCTGATTATATAAGTGAAGCAGAGTCACCAAAACATCAAATCCATACACGTCCTACATGTGCAAGCCGTGTTTCTATCGAATCAAAACGAGATTGGTTTCATCTTGGTGATGAGTTGTTTCTGGGGGACTTTATCTTTCCATCAAAGATTGGTGAATACTATCGTTTGGTCGACAACCGAGAGGCAAAAGTGTATTGTGACAAAGTGAATTACAATATTAGGATAAAAAAACAATATGAGGAATACTCCGAAATATTATTCTTAATATTAAACAGCATTGTCTTTCGCTTTTTTATCGATTTATTTGCTCGTCAAATGGTTGTAAAAATCAGTGATGTTGATGTTAATGTGGTTGAAAGAACATTGATCATCAAGCCAGAATTATTGAAAGGGCGTAAAAAAGAACTTGCATCCATTTTGAAATCACTCAAGAGTCGTGAACAAGGAACGATCTATGAGGAAGTTAAACAGGCAGATAGACGAGCTCTAGATGCGATAATCTTAGAAGCATTGGGATTGACTGCAGCTGATGTTGACGAGCTCTATAAGGAAGCGTGTGCGTATGTAAAACTTAGAAGCGATAAATCTGATTCTCTTGAGACAACAAAAGTAAAGAAGAAGCTCACATATCAAGAATCTGTAATACTGATCAAAGAACGTTTTCCTGAAATACGCCAGTATGAAACCCTTCTTGGTAAAGAGCCAACGACGGAGTATACAATACCAAATCTAAATCCGAAATTCTTAGATGATACGAATACAGGGTCTAGCAACCTCTTTAATAAGTATCCTGTATTTTTCCAAGATAATGCACGGAAAACCATAGTGAATTTTACAAACCCTGAACAAATGCAGTTGTATCATTGGCTCTGGAATACTCTTCAGGTGAAAGACATCAAACTTAAATTACCTGTCAAGCCAGAAAATTGTCAAGAATTACTACGCACGCTTGATCAAGATTTCAAATCCTTCAGCGGTCAGGTTACTAGTGTACTGAAAACATTTCGTAGTAAAGCCAATGCCATAAGTGTGTATAAGGATGTTTTGTTAAAAAATTAAGTGAGGAAACAATGGAACGCATTATATCAGACGGCAAAACCTATACCCTACACGAATACGGTGAAGAAAAAGAATTTGAGCAGCACGTTATCAAAAATGCTAATGATATCTTCGGTCCGCATGCCCTGTATATTGACATCAAAAAGAGAATTGGGGAAGATAATATCCTTACCATTCCAGATGGTTATCTAATTGATGCGTCATTTCCTTCTGCTCCTCGATTATACATTATCGAAAACGAACTTGTTACACATGATCCGTATAAACACATCGGCCAACAGTTGCTCAAATTTGCAATTTCATACAAAATAAGCGGCAGAGCGATCAAAACATTTTTGCTCGAGAACATTCTCAAAGATCCAAATAAGAAAGAATTTATTGAAAAAGTCTTAAAGCAAACAGAATATCGCAATGTCGATGCATTCTTTGAAGACATCATCTACGAAAAACCAGTCGGTGCAATTATTATCATTGATGAGATTACATCTGATCTCGAGAATGTTTTAAGTCAACTCACAATGAAGACCGATATATTGGAGTTCCAGACATTTGAAAACAACGGAGAACTGCTTCATAAGTTTACACCATTCCAAGCAGAGTTAAGGGAAATCGGAGAATCTAAAGAAAGCAACGTTGATCCATCGGAATTAGACACCATTGTTGTACCAGCAAATGAAGACGGATTTAACAAGGTATTTCTGGGAGAAAATTCGTGGTTCGCAATTCGTATCTCAAGTTCTATGATTGATCGCATCAAGTATATTGCCAGCTATCAGACTGCACCGATTTCAGCAATAACATATTATGCAGAGGTATCAAAAATTGAGAAGTATAAAGACACAGGTAAGTATATCGTCTTCTTCAAAGATAAAGCAAAGCAAATTGGTCCGATAGGATTAAAAATTATGAAGAAAGGTGCAGCTCCACAGGCGCCAAGATATACTACTCATAAGAAATTGATGTCGGCGAAGACTTTAGAGGAAGTGTTTTAAGGAACAATTATAAAATGGCAGACTCATCTATCGCTACAAAAGATGCTGAAAATTGGATAAGGAACGAATTCCTTCCCAAGAAATATCATCAAGTCTTCTCAAAACGCAAATTAGGGGTACAGTCCGGTGGAGTGTTATGAACCCCCCATATCCCCCCTTTCTAAAAGGGGGGAGAAAAGGGGGTTATCAAAATTATGACTGAAGCGTTTAATAAAGAGGAATTAAAAGCACGAAGAAGATCACTTCGCAAGAACATGCCGGTAGCGGAAGTTATACTCTGGTCTAAACTAAAGAATAAACAGATACTTGGAGAGCGATTTCTTCGACAATATAGTGTTGATCAATATGTGCTCGATTTTTACTGTCCAAAATTAAAGCTTGCGATAGAAATTGATGGCGATTCGCATTTTATCCCAGGAGAAGAAGAACAGGATAAAGCACGCCAAGATTACATTGAAGCATTCGGAATTCGGTTTCTCCGTTTTACCAATGACGATATTTATAAAAACATAGATGGAGTATGTCAGGTGGTGTATACTTTCGTTGACGAAATGAGGAAGAGGTAACATACAATTATGGCAGACTCATCTATCGCTACAAAAGATGTTGAAAATTGGGTAAGAAGCGAATTTCTTCCCAAGAAATATCATCAAGTCTTCTCAAAACGCAAATTAGGGGTACAGTCCGGTGGAGAATTTGAATGCGACGCCGTTTCTGAAGACGGAAAGATTGTCTGTTTTATTTCAACAAGCTCAAGTAAGACAGCGGACGGAAAACCCGACGCAGATGTGCTTGGTCCTGCAGAAAAACTGCGGGATGCGACAAAGCTGCATAAAATTCGGGAGAAAGCTTTTTGGGCAGGTTCTCTCAGTGAAAAACCGCAGGAAATCGTGTTTGCGTTTACAGATAAATCCATGGTTGAGCTTATCAAGCAAGAAAAGGAGAATGGACGCTTCCCAAAGCACATTAAGACGCTTCTTGTGAAATTACCGGCAGATCTTGAAGAAAAGCTTGCAGATATGAAGAAGAATGCAGCGGAGGAAGTATCAAAACAGAATAGAGAATCATAAGAGGTTTATTATGGGTAAGGATTTAACAACTTCGAAGATAGACCGGCAGAATATACTGAACAATCCGTATGCTATCGAAGAAGTCAGAACAGCGACCGGAATCTCAGGGATCGTGTTCGAGGGAGAGTTTAAGTTCTTGAAGGATCAGCTTGCCAAATTCTTTGAAGTTGAGCCCAGAACTATTGATAGATATATAGAAAACCACTCGGAAGAACTATCAACAAACGGATATGAAGTCTTACGTGGTAACCGATTGAAAGAATTCAAGTTAGCACTGAAATCAGGGGATGCTAACGACATGAATGTCGTTAGCGTGGCCTCTCAAGTAGGGGTCTTTAACTTCCGTTCTTTCTTAGACTTAGCAATGCTTTTGACTGAAAGCGACAGGGCAAAAACCCTCCGCAGCGTAATTTTGGATATCGTCATAGATACGGTCAACTTCTGTTGTACAACGGCTATGTATTTATAGTCCCGAGGTTCATTCAAGAAATGGAAAATATCAGTTATCACCTGGCTGCTGGAAAAATCGATAAGGAATTTCTCAAAGAAATAATTACGTCAATTATTTCAGAACCTGATTATTCTGAGGATTTAAAACTCCGATTATTAAATGCTATAAGTGAAGACTTACATTCATAAAAAAAAAGTTTGATTATGGCAGACTCAACGATAGCAACAAAAAATGTTGAAACTTGGATACGGAACGAATTCCTTCCCAAGAAATATCATCAGGCTTTTGCAAAACGCAAATTAGGCGTACAATCCGGCGGAGAATTTGAATGCGACGCCGTTTCTGAAGATGGAAAGATTGTCTGTTTTATTTCAACAAGCTTAAGCAAGACAGCGGACGGAAAACCCGACGCAGATGTGCTTGCAAAGATCCGTAAGGATGCTTTTTGGGCAGGTTCTCTCAGTGAAAAACCGCAGGAAATCGTGTTTGCGTTTACAGATAAATCCATGGTTGAGCTTATCAAGCAAGAAAAGGAGAATGGACGCTTCCCAAAGCACATTAAAACGCTGTTAGTAAAGGTACCGGCAAAATAAAATAAGACACAGGCGTTGCCTATGACATTTTCAGGTCTCCGGCTCCGCGTACGCGGGCATGACAATAAGAATGGAAATGAAGAAGAAGGCAGCGGAGGAAGTATCAGGATAGAATGTCGGTGAATGGCTGGTGTTTCTGGAAGTATCAAAACTCCGAAGGGAAATGGGTAGCGTTGGCGGAGTTGTTGGTGAAAAAGCTGTAGAGTCCAGCTCGTAGCTGGACGAAACAGGAAAAGAACTTGAATGTCCGACTGCGAGTCGGACACTACGCAGGCAATGATTACACCGGTCGTTTGCGGGTGAACGATCCGGTCGGTGACCGCCTGCCTGCCGCAAGCTCGCCTAAGCACGAAGTGTGTAGGAGAGCAGGCAGGGATTCTACAATAAAATGAAATGCAAGCGGATAATCGCGGACAAAGGAATAAGAGATAAAGATTGTGGCTCGCCAAATGGATGGCGGGTAAAAGGGGAAATCATCGTAGAGACGTATCCCGCCAAACAACATGGCGGGCAAGAATTATACGTCTCTACAAAAGCAAAAGCCCTTACAACGTAGTGAAGGAAGATGTCCGCGTACGCGGGCATGACAACAAGCTTCCCGCTCTATCGTTTCACCGATGATAGCACGCGTGTGGAGAATATTACGGATTGGGGTTTGGAGCAGTTTAGAAAAAAATATTCTCGTAGGGATTTGATTAATCAAATCCCACAACAGGACGTGATAAATCACGTCCCTACAAAAACAATTGCACACAAAGTCATTCCCTCGAAAGAGGGAATCTTAATATGGATGGAGTAAGATACCTGCTGACACGGGTATAAACGTAATTCTTAGTCATTCCCGCGCTTGCCCTGAGTCCGTCGAAGGGTAAGTGGGAATCTCATACCGGAAAAAATTGAACGTCCATATTAACACCCGACTACTTATGTAAAAATGATCTGTGCTCCGGCCGATTTCTCGTAGAACTGACCGACAGAAATAATGTCATCAACTTCTTTACAGAAATCCTTTTTGGTCAGATGAAACATATCGACAGATGCTTTGCAGCCATAAATATCGCAACCGGCATCATGAATCATCTGAATGAATTCACGGATGGGCGGAATGTCGAGCTTCTCAATCTCTTTTCTCATCATCTTGGTCGCAAACGCCGACATACCCGGAATCATACCAAGAATCGTGGGCATATGCATTCCCGGATTTCCCACGGTTGCGACTTTGATGTTGTCCATTCGTTTTTCAATGATAGCATCAAGGCCGAAGAATGTAAAGAAGAGCGTCGCATCGATGCCTTCCATCCTTGCGCCGTTGGCCATAATCAATCCCGGGTAGATGCCCTCCAGTGAACCGTGAGAAACAATGATAGAGACTTTTTTAATTGGTTCGTAGTTCGAGTCGGCCATTGTTAAAAATCCTTTCTATTAAATACATCCTTTGGGTTTTGGAATACCGGCGATCTTTGCCGCCTTTTTTGCAGGACCTTTAGGGAAAAGTGCATAAAGCTCTTTTGTCTCTACACCGCTTTCCTTTGTGAGTCTGCGGATCGAAGGGGCATCTCCTTTTTCGAGAAACTCTTTCCGCATGAGATTGATGACAAGCCAATGACGGTCCGTGAGCGTTCCGATGCCTTCTTCTTGTGCAAGCTCTTTGGCAATTTCATTTGTCCATTCCTTGGGATTTGCGAGATGTCCGTCTGCATCCCGCGCAAGATCTTTTGCAGTCATATTATGTTCCTTGTGTTGGTTTGTATGTATATATCGCGTACTGTATTTCTATCTTCATCCAACTTATGTTGTAATATTGAATTCAGATGTTTGAGGTTCTAAAATATTATTCTTTTTACCGCGAAGCGACATTTGTGATTCAATCATCGGTATTTCAAACCCTTTCAGCAGGATGTTCCAATAGATCCAGCGAAATACCATTTTGCCGTAATGATTCAATGTTGTTTCCTTCAGCAGGGAGAACGGTCCGATACCTGGAAATGGAAATTTTCCGGGGAGGGGTTCGACGTCATAATTAAAATCGATAAGAATTCCCTTCC
>Ga0182027_10008341_pt1 | contig 15094 bp, 7 predicted proteins | sample 712E1DmetaG_FD_121300 | JGI IMG/M metagenome (GOLD analysis project Ga0182027, IMG submission 121300) | Permafrost microbial communities from Stordalen Mire, Sweden - 712E1D metaG (Illumina Assembly) | ecosystem: Environmental > Terrestrial > Soil > Wetlands > Permafrost | place: Sweden... | reverse complement strand
TGCAATTGTCGACCGCGCGATAAAGGAAAATCTTCCCATACTCACCATGGCCTACTCTCATGCAAATCTTTCCAATTACTGCCTTGGGCTCGGTTATAAATGCGTCGGGAAATCATTGACTTCAAAATGGAATGCGACGGTTTTTAGGTTTCAAAAAGGAAACGATTCATTGATCATTACTTTTCGAGCGTGGGAAGACGCGGGAAGCAGCGGGACATATCGCATGATTGCCGATTTGGAGCGCGGCAAGGCTATCATTACCGGCTATGAACGAACTATGCGGTTTTTTGGACTAGACCGTCCCGATCTATTGACCTATTCCAGCAAGCTCTCGGCGATAATCGATGGAGACGCCTTGGGACGGCTTTACAACCCCTAAAAAGATATGGCTTCCCTTACAATAAATAGCGATCAAAAAAAGAATACGGTCATCCACATTCTCTGGGACGGAGATTTTGGGGGCATTCAACGCATCGTTAAAAGCGTTTTTCTTGATGATGCTTCGTTTCCCTTCAGGCATATAACGATTATCGCGGGACATTTTGGCCCGCTCATTGGGCCCGCTGGCGGTCGCTATTGCTTGGGAATGAAAAACGGATTTGATTTTGTCGCTTTTTCAAAGCTTTGGAAAATTCTAAAAAACTTGCCCGATTCCATACTCGTTTATCACCTCGACACGCCCATTTTCAGACTGTTTTTTCCAAAAAACATGCCTCTGATTTATTTGGAGCACGGCTGCACGGCCAAACGCGATAAATATATATCGATCAATAAAATTCTCGGCATGCGGTTCTTTCGACATGCGGAAAAGATCGTTTGTATTTCAAAGCAAATTCAAAAGGTATTTATCTCTCTTCTTCCCCAATACGCGTCGAAAACCATGATATTAAACAATCCGGTTGCTATACCATTTAGTAAACCACGAACAAATCCCGGCAACCCGGCCGCCATCGGTTTCATCGGAAGATTTTCTCCGGAAAAAGGGCCCAAGGAATTCATTAAATGCGCTAGCCGCCTCCATTCAAAATATCCTGAACTACGGTTCAAGATGATCGGCGACGGTCCGCAGCTTCAGGAATGCAAGGACCAGGCCAAACAAGCCGGAATACTTATTGAATTTACCGGAAATTCAGACGATATTTCCCGCGAACTTGAATCAATTGACATTGTGGCGGTTTCGAGCCTGAAAGACGCGTTTAACATGGTGGTGGTCGAGGCAATGGCCCGCGGCGTGCCGGTCGCCTCATATCCGGTGGGCGGCATTCCGGAAATCATAACCGACAATGAAACCGGGCTTTTGAGCCACGCCGCCGGACCGGAGGCCCTTGCCCATTCGATTGAGCGCATCCTTTTTGAAGAAGGGCTCTACAAGAAACTTTCCGCGAACGCGTTTTCCCATGCGCGGGAGCGCTATGGATTACTTGAATATCGAAAGAGATGGGAGGACATTTTATCTAAAGCGGCACTTCCTCTTGCAAAGGAAAAAACGTGAAACCATTCGGCATTATTCCGTTAATAATCGCAAGTTTTTTCTTTTCTTCATTCGGAGACGATACCGTCGCTATAACCGACACGATCGTGAATAACGATTGGCGCGCCGTCTCATTGCCTCCGGCTTCTTCGGAAATTTCCGCAAGGATTATAAAATACAGAACCAAAGAGGTGAGTATCATTCTCAAGGATTCAGCGGGAAAGCCGCTGAAAAATGGGAAAAATGTAACCATAAATATGGTGCGGCACGCGTTTCTCTTCGGTGGGGGTATTTTTCCGTGGAATGGGGCGAACCGCAACAGCCCCTTCGAGAGAAAAAAGCGCGGCTATTTCGCTGCGCTTTTCAATTACGCTACCTTGCCGATTTTCTGGGGTCTTTACGAAAAGGAGAGAGGCAAAGATCTCGAAAATACGCTTCGTCAGTTCGCGGGATGGTGCGTTATAAACCATATTCGACCCAAAGGTCATCCTCTCGGTTGGCATGGGGATATTCCGGAGTGGGCAAAAAATTTGTCCCAGGAAGACTTTGAAGCAACCGTTCAAAAAAGAGTGAAAAAAATCGTTGAAAATTTTTCGGGGCTAATCGATACCTGGGATGTCTTCAACGAATCGCTGGCCGCCTCAAAGATAATCGGCAACCCTATTTCCAGATGGATCAGTCGAGTGGGTCCCACGGAATGCGTAAAACAATTTCTGATATGGGCAAGGTCGGCCAACCCCCGCGCTTTATTAATAGTAAATGATTTCGATAATTCAATCGATTACGACAATGAAATATCCTCCCTTATAAGCCAAGGTCATAGACCTGATGCGATGGGAATGCAGGCGCATTTTGACCTGGGGTTCCCTCCGGATTCTTTAATATGGTTATATTTGGAACGATTAAAAAAATTAAATATTCCTCTTCACATCACCGAAACATCGGTTACTTCGCGCGCTTTGATGGAAACGAGGGATAAAAATAATGGGCCGCTCCTGAAAAATTGCTTCTACGACCCGGCAGGGGAGCGGAACCAGGCCCGACAAACACTGCGGTTTTATCGTCTGCTCTTTTCCCATCCCTCGGTCGAGGCCATTACCTGGTGGGACCTACACGATCCGAGCTATTCCGAATTGAGCGGCCTTCTTCGCAGCGACCTAAGCCCTAAACCCGCGTATAATACTCTAATGAAGTTGGTCCACGACGAATGGAGCACGCATGTTACCACGCGAACGGATGAAAAAGGCAAGATAACGTTTCGCGGATTTTTCGGTCACTATGAACTAACCGTTGACGGAAAAAAAGCTGAATTCGACGTTAAAAAAGAAGACAAAAAGACCATTGGAATTACCCTATGAACACGTACGATCCTGCTATCGTATTTTTAAGAAAATTCAAAGCAACGGGCCTTTTCATAGTATTAATCTAACAATTCCATTACACAAGCCTAACAATCATCCATCATTTTTAATAGCTATGGAAAAAAGTAGCAATCAAAACTCGGATATCGCGATAATCGGCATTTCCTGTATGACTGCGGGCACCACGAACCACCGGCAATTTTGGCGCAATGTCATGGACGGCGTATGTTCCATCACCGATATTCCCCCCGGAAGGTGGGACGTTGAGCGGTTTTACAGCAAGAACCACCGTGACCGGGACAAAATTTGTTCCAAAAAGGGCGGGTTTATTCCTGCAATTGCATTTAATCCCCTTGACTACGGCATGCCCTCAGACCAGGTCAGTTCAACCGAACCGCTGCAACTTCTGTCGCTTGAAGCGGTAAACATGGTCCTCAGTGACGCCGGATACGAAAGCCGCCCGTTCGATCGCGACCGCACCGCCGTTATCTTCGGCACGGGAGGCGGGCTCGGAGAACTCGAACATCGCTATATTTTTCGCACCTATTTGAGTCAATATTTCGACGGAGAATTGCCCGAGGCGCTTTTAGATCAGCTTCCCAAGTGGAACAAAGACGCTTTGCCGGGAATCTTGCCGAGCGTTACCGCCGGCCGGATCGCCAACAGATTCGGCTTCGGCGGACCGAATTTCGTGACCGACGCGGCGTGCGCCTCGTCGCTTGTTGCCGTGCAAATGGGAGTGCGCGAGCTTAGCGGCGGCGCGAGCGACATTGCCATTGTCGGCGGCGCCGATACCTACATGGGACCATTTACGTATCTTAGTTTCGGCCGTACCCAGGCGCTTTCCGAATCGGGAAACTGCAAACCCTTCGATAACGCCGCCGACGGCACGGTCATGGGTGAAGCGATTGCCGTCATCATGATGAAGCGGCTTTCCGACGCGCTTCGCGACGGAGACAGGGTTTACGCGCGCATAAAAGGCCTTGGGGGTTCGAGCGACGGTCGGGGAAAAGGTCTTACCGCGCCCAATATCGACGGGCAAGTCCGCTGCCTTGAGCGCGCCTATGAGTCCTCCGGCGTTTCTCCCGACACTATCGGCCTTATTGAAGCCCACGGTACCGGCACGATTGTCGGAGACACCACGGAAATCGAGTCGCTAAGGCGGATTTTTTCATCCGCTGAAATCCGGCCGCAAAGCATCCCGCTCGGTTCGGTAAAATCAATGATCGGCCACGCAAAAACCGCAGCGGGGATCATCTCCCTTATTAAAACGGCCCTGGCGCTCTACTACAAAGTTTTGCCCCCGACAATCGGAATCGATAAGCCCATTCCTCCACTAAGCGATTCGCCCTTTTATCCGAACATGCAGGCTAGGCCGTGGATCCACCGCTCCAAGAAGCGCCCGCGCAGGGCGGGCGTGAGCGCATTCGGCTTCGGCGGGACCAATTTTCACGCGGTTCTGGAAGAAAATTCAAGCGCCGGACCGTGTGTTCCCCCTGGTAGGCAATGCGAGCTCTTTTGTTTGCGCGGCGGGTCTTTCGAAGAGCTGCATGCCCGCCTGCAAACGGTCCGGGAGCGGCTGGCCGAAAACAAGACCGCAAGCCTGTATTCTTCGGCGAACGAGGTTTGGAATGAAAATCGCGGGTGCACGGGGCTGACGCTATCGATCGTTGCGGATTCGATCAAGGATTTGGAAATAAAGCTTGATAAAGCGATGGACCATATTTCAGCGGACCGCAAGCGCGCCCTTGAAGGCGCCGACGACATTTGGTTTTTCCCCGACGCCGGCGGCTGCGTCGGCCGGATCGCCTTTCTCTTCCCCGGGCAAGGCGCGCAGTATACGAACATGTTTGCCGAAACCGCGATTTACTTTAGAGAAATAAGGGAGGCCTTCGAGGCCGCCGACGAAACGCTTGATAAAAAGGTCCCCGGCGGAATTTCGCGTTTGGTATTTCCTCCCCACGCCTTTACCGCGGCCCAGAAGAAATCCGCCTCCGAGGCCCTTGCCCAAACCGAAATCGCCCAGCCTGCCCTGGGCGCGGCCGAAATGGGAATGTACGCGCTCTTTCGCGGCTTGGGCATTGTTCCCGATTTTCTCGCCGGGCACAGCTACGGCGAATACGCGGCTTTGTGCGCGGCCGGCGTTATGGACGCCGAAACGCTTTATGCCGTTTCGCACGCCCGCGGCGTCGTCATCCGCGACAAATCGTCGGACATCAAAGGCGCGATGGCAGCGGCCCAAACGGACGCCCAAACCGTTCGCTCGGCCCTGGCCACTTTGGACCGCGTCTGGATTTCGAACCGCAATTCGCCGCGTCAAACGGTCATTTCGGGAAGCGTTGAATCGATCAACGCGGCCATGGAAAAACTAAGCGACGCGGGCGTCGACGTCAAGCTCCTCGCGGTTTCGTGCGCGTTTCATTCCCCGCTGGTGGCTCCGGCCCGCGAAAGTCTTTCAGATTTGCTCGGCGCCGCCACGTTTAACGCTCCCTTAATTCCGGTATTTTCGAACCTCACCGGAGAACGGTACCCGCGGTCGAGCGATGGTTTTTCCGTGACGCTGGCCGACCACCTGGTTAACGGCGTTGATTTTGTAAAGGAAATCGAAACCATGTTCGACGCTGGCGCCCGTGTTTTCGTGGAATGCGGACCCCGTAGCGTTCTCAGCGGCCTGGTCGGGCAAATTCTTGACGGAAAAGATATCGCCGCGGTCGCCGTCGACGCTCCCGGCGCGGGCGGCGTGCGCGGGTTTCTCGGTGCGGTGGCCAATCTTGCCGCGCGCGGCGCCGCGCTTGACCTCGACCGGCTCTTCGACCGGGCGCAAACGGGCGCGGCGCCCGGTCGCGACGGCGAGGCGAAACCGGCGTCGAAAAAAAAGTCGTGGATGGTCGACGGCGGAATGGCTTGGAAAACCGAAAATACCCCGGGAGATCTTACCCACGGCAGGCCGGTCGTTAGGCGGGTGCCCCTGGGCAAGATCGCCGGGCAATCGGCGGCAAACGCCGGGAAAGGTCAAAACGATATGTCCGGTCCTTTTAATTCGTCGGTTCCACATTCGGTTTTATTCCAAGACTTTTTTGAACGTCAACGGCAATTGACAAAGCAACTGCTTGATTTACAGGAAAGCATGCTGCGGGCTTTGGGAGGCTCGCCCGGCGCCGCGCCTTTCCTGCCGCCGCTGGAAAGCAACACCGACGGCGCTTCACTGTTCGGCGAACCGATCGCTTTCGATACGGCGTCCGTTTTGGCGAACAATCCTCCCGGCGGGTCCACGGCCTCGGTTGTGCTTGCCCGCGCCCAAACGCTTGGCGCCATCATCGACGCGGTCGAAAAAAACGTTTCGCCCGCTTCCGGCGCATCGGAAACCGTGAGCGGCGTTTTAGGACCTTTGCAAGCCGATAACGGGCAGTCCCCGGCGTCAATCGTTCTCGAGGTCGTTTCGGAACGCACCGGGTATCCCGGCGACATGCTCGACCTCGACGCGAAACTGGAGGCTGACCTGGGAATAGACTCCATCAAACGCACGGAGATTTCGGGGGCCATTCGCAAACGATTTCCCGAGTTGCCGCCCAGAGCCGGGCATTTGCTGGCAAACGCCTCAACGCTCAGGACCATTATTGACCTCGTGGAAAATAACGTTTCTGCCGCGAAGACCGTCGCTGCGGTCGCCGAAATCACGGCGTTCGTGGATGGCGCCGCGCAAACGAAGCCCGCCCCCCGTTTTCGGGTTGAGGCCGCGCCCGCGCCAGCGCCTTTGCCCGCCACTGCTTTAACTCCGGGGGCGATAGTCATTATTACTTCCGATGGAGCGGGCCTTGCGGAAAAAGCGGCCGCGCGGCTTCGCGAAGCCGAAATGCTGCCGATACTGTTTGCTAATCGTGAAAGCGGCGAGTCCGGGGAAGGCATTCCGGTCGATCTATCGAATCCCTCGGTACTACGAAAAGCCGTCGAACAAACATGCGCGGGAAAACCGGTCGCCGGGGTCCTTCATCTGGCGCCGCTTCGCCCGGCCCCCGTTTTTTCGGAAATGAGCTTTGCCGAGTGGAACGATAGAATCAATTCTGATTGCGCAAGTTTGCTTTCTCTCGCCCAGGCCGCGCTTCCCCATTTTGAGGCCGCGCTCCTGCGAGGCGAGCTTCCTTTTTTCATGGGCGTTGTTCGAGACAGCGCGCTCACGGCCGAAAGCCATCCGGGGAATTGCGCGCCCTGGCACGGCGGCGTGGCGGGATTTATCAATTCACTCGCGCTCGAATGGCCGGCGCTTCACTGCCGGACCGTTGACATAAGCCTCTGCGCGGAACATGATCGCGTGAAAGCGATATTCGATGAAATTACGGGCCGCGACGCGCACCGGCTCATCGCTTATAAGGGCGGCGACCGCCTGGCGCCGCGTCTTGTCAAGCGCGACTACGCTAACGGCGGCGAAGGTCTCCATTTAGGACCGCAATCGTCGATCATCATTACCGGCGGCGCGCGGGGAATCACCTCCGAAATCGCGCTCGAACTGGCGGCCCGCTATCAACCGAATATGCTCATTGTCGGCCGCTCGCCATTTCCCAAAGCCGAACCGGCCGACACCTCGGGAATTACTTCGAAGCGCGAACTCATTACGATACTCGGCAAACGGCCGGGAACAAGCGGCCACAAATTGACCTTACGGGAAATCGAGCGGGCCTATGAACGGCTCCTCGCCGACCGGGAAATTGTTAAAACCATGGCGGCCCTCCGTCAAGCGGGCGCACAGGCGCGTTATCTGGCGCTCGACGTCGCGACCGAAGCGGGCGTGGACGAACTCATCGCAACCGCCGTGCGCGACTACGGCCGGATCGACGGGATCATTCACGGCGCGGGAATCAACGAGGACCTCTTGATTATCGACAAAAAACCCGAATCATTTTCGCGCGTTGTCGACACGAAGGCGAACAGCGCTTTTCTTTTATACCGCGCGGCGCAAAAGCTATCGCTTCAATTCCTCGTCTTTTTTTCGTCGGTCGCCCGGTTCGGAAGCGCGGGACAGGCAGATTACGCGGCGGCGAACGAAATCCTGGATCTTCTCGCCCAGGGACCGATGAGCGCCCTGCCGTGTAAAACGGTGTCCATAAGCTGGGGCCCCTGGCTTAACCGGGGGATGACCGAAAAACTCGACCGCTCGATTTTTGAATCCAAGGGCTGCGAGCCGATACGGAGCATTGACGGACGGTCATGGTTCATCGAAGAGCTTGCGCGGGGAGGCGCCCGGGACCCTTCGATCGCGCTCGGTAACGGGCCCTGGATACCCGCCAGTGACGACGGCGCGGCGGGCCGCGCCGATACACCTCAGTTTACAAAGACGGAGATCCTCCATGAAGTCCCCGTCGACTGACATTGCCATAATCGGCATGGATTGCATTTTTCCCGGCGCGGCCACGGTGAGCGACTATTGGGCGAACATCCTCTCGGGCTTCGACGCCATCGGCGACCCGCCGCCCAGTTGGGACCCCTTGCCGTTTTACGATCCGGGCGCAACGCCCGAGACCAACGATCGCACCTATTGCAAGCGCGGCGGCTATATCGAGCCGCTCGTGCAATTCGATCCGATGGAATTCGGCATCATGCCCGGATCGATTGACGGAAGCGATCCGGAGCATTTCCTGGCCATGCAGGTTGCCGCGCGCGCCCTCGCCGACAGCGGCTACGACAAGCGCGATTTCGACCGGAGCAAGACTTCGGTCATTATCGGCTATGGCAAGCTCGGCACCACGGGCATGGCCAACGCCGCCTATCATACCGCCGTAGTCGATGAAATAATCAAGGTCACCAAGTTCCTTCGGCCAAATTTGAAAAGCGCGGACCTGGAAACCATCAAGACCGGCATCAAGGCCCGGTTATTTCCCTTTACCGCCGAAACCTGCCCCGGTCTCACCGGCAATATCATGAGCGGACGGATAGCCAACCGGTTCAACTTGCAAGGCCCCAGCTTTACCGTCGACGCCGCGTGCGCCTCGTCGCTGATCGCCCTTGACATGGCAGTAACGAACCTGCGCATGAATAAAATCGACATGGCGATCGTGGGCGGCGTTCACGCGAACGTGCTTCCCGGAACGCTGGTCATGTTTTCGATGCTCGGGGCGCTCGCGCGAAGCGGGAAAATACGCCCGTTTAGCGCCGAGGCCGACGGGACGCTCCTTTCGGAAGGCGTGGGAATGGCAATTGTAAAGAGGCTTGAAGACGCCCGGAAAGACGGTGACAGGATTTACGCGACTATCCGCGGGATCGGCGCCAGCAGCGACGGCCGCGGACAAGGGCTTCTTACTCCCCGGCTGGAAGGCGAGGCGCTCGCGCTTTCGCGCGCCTATGAGTCGTGCGGAATCGATCCCGCGAGCGTGGGACTTTTTGAAGCGCACGGGACCGCCACGAAAGTGGGCGACGCGACCGAAATCCTCGCCCTAAGCGGACTTCTCGGGCCCCGGAAAACCGAGCTTCCCGCCTGCGCGCTCGGATCGGTAAAATCCATGATCGGCCATACTATTCCCGCATCGGGCATGGCCGGTCTTATCAAAACGGCACTTGCGCTCCATAAAAAAATCCTTCCGGCGACCCTGTGCGAACAACCGAACCCCGAACTCGGTATCGAAAAAACGCCCCTGTACCTGAACACGAAAACCATCCCATGGATCAGCGGCGGAAAAACGCCGAGGCGCGCCGGGGTGAGCGCGTTCGGATTCGGCGGCATCAACGCTCATGTGATCCTTGAGGAGGAAATTACCTCTGAGGCAAATCCCATCCGACACATAACCGGTTCCGGCGACATTGAAGTTTTCGCCATCAGCGCCGGATCAAAAAACGAACTGATCGATACATGCAATTCCCTGCTCGGCCTTTTGCGGACCGCGAATCCTCCCGGGATGGGAGACCTCGCCTTCAGTCTGGCCGCCTCGGTTCGCTTTGATGAATTATGGCGCCTGGCGATTTGCGCTTCCGATAAGGACCGGCTTTTAGCGGGACTCACGACTTCATTGACAAAAATGCAGTCTCCGTCGTGCGTTTCTTTTTCCGACCGTTCGGGCGTTTACCTGCAATCCCGGCCGCTTATGCCGGACGGAAAACTGGCCCTGATGTTTCCCGGAGAGGGCGCCCAATACGCGGAAATGCTTCGCGCTACCAATATGGCTTTTCCAAAGATCCGCTCCTCGTTCGATGAAATCGACCGGATTTATCTTGAACACGGCAAGACCCCGCTGCCGAGCCAGGTGCTCTATCCTCCGCCCGGAATTTCAAAATCCTCGGCCGAGGAACTCCAAAAACTTCTGTGGTCCAACGAATACGGCTTGATGCTCGTGCAGGCCGCGTGCGAAGGATTTTTCTCGCTTGTCCAGGATTTGGAATTGGCCCCCGACGCCTTGGTCGGCCATAGCGGCGGGCAAAATTTCGCCATGTGGCTGGCCGGATGTTTTACCGCGGACCGAGACACGTTCAATAGACATTTGCTTCGGCTCAATACGGAATTCATCCAGGCTCCCGTCGAGGAAAACGCCCGGCTCCTGGTTGTAGGGGGCGGAGACCCGGATGAGGTCATGGCCTATATCAAAAGCATCGCGGATTCGCTTTTCATCGCCATGGACAATTGTCCGAACCAAATCATCATCTGCGGAATCGGCGCCGCGATCGAGCGCGCCATGGAGGACCTTGGCGCTCTGGGCGCTATTTGCAGCGCCATGCCTTTTCAGCGTCCGTACCATACGCCGCTTTACTCATGGAAAAGTCCCGCGGTCGGAGAATATTTCAATCAATTGGCCGAATTATTCACCATGCAATTACCCCAAATTCCCGTATACTCGTCGTCCAGCGCGGAACTTTACCCCAGTGATCTCGATGAAATCAAGCGAATGCTCGAAGAACAATGGGAAAAACCCGTCAGGTTTCGCGAAACCGTCGAGAAAATGTACGACGACGGTTTCCGGATATTTCTTGAAGCGGGTCCTCGCGGCAATTTATGCGGCTTTGTCAACGATACGCTGTCGGGTCGGGAGTTTCTTGCCCTTGAATTGGACGTCATGACCCAGCCCGGACCCCTGCGCATTGCCCAAACCATCGCGCAGCTTTTCGTTAACGGCGTCAAGATCAATATGACGCGGCTCCATGATGGCCTCGATCGCCGCCGTGTTTCCATGCCCGGTTCCGGTGAGACCCAAGCGCCTCGGGCAAAAAGGACCATGTCTTTAAAAATGGGCATGCCCATCATCGACACTGTGGCCTTCAAGAATGTCCCGCCTTTGCATCTTGCCGATTCCGATCGTCATGCGCCTGAAACCGGAAGCGGGGCCGTCATTTCCGGGATCCGGCGCGCGGTGTGGAACGCTCCCGTCCGGTTGCTTAAATCCGTTTCATGCTGCGCGGCCGTGTGCAGCGCCCAAACCGGAACGACAAACGGCGAAGCTCTTGCCGCTTTAATACTCGGCGTTTCCGAAAAAGTAAAGTTCAGTACGTTTTCGTCGAATCCTTCACGGGCAAACGAGTGGCTGTTCGGCAGGCTTGCCGCTAAAGACGCCGTCAATCAATTACTTAAATCTTCGTCTCTGACGAGTTTGGAAATCCTTACCGAAAAATCAGGCAGGCCATATTTCATGATCAGTGACGGCAACGGCGCACAAAGACGGTTTTTGTCTTCAATAGCGCACTGCGGCAAAGTCGCCGCGGCGATTGCCGCGCCCGAACAAGCGGGCCTTCTTGGAATAGGGGTTGACGTCGAGCTTCGCGACCGGTCGACAACCGATCTGGAAGAATCCGGTTTTAAGGAAACCGAGCGGGCCCTTATCCGGTCGTTTGCGGGGAAAGAAGCGGGACAATTGGTCCTGAAATTATGGTGCGTCAAGGAAGCGGTCGCCAAGGCCGTGGGCACGGGGCTCCTCGGAAATCCACGCGCCTTTGAAATCGTTTCCTTTGATGCATCGGCAGGATTAGCGTATGTAAATATCGATCAAACCCTAAGCGCGCATGCAAAGCGTCCGGTCCAAGCATATATGGGATTTGAAGGAAATTTAGCGTACGCGGTTGCCGCCGTGCATGAACGATTTTAACGTCACGAGGGACTATGGAAAAAATCGATTCGATTGATACGTACGACGAAATCCTGACGCACATTCGTCTCGCCTTGAAAGATGTTATCCGCGGGGGCGCGGACCTCGACAATGGAAGCCTTAAAACGGGTACGCGGCTTGGAGCGGACCTGGGGCTTAAATCGCTCGATTTCGTCAGGTTCGCCGGAAGCTTGCAGCGCCGCCTCAAGGCCGGTCCGCTCAGGTTTCAGCAATTGTTCGTGAACGCCGACGGGAGTTTTTCGGAGGACATTTCAATCGGGCGTTTGCGAGAGTTTTGTAAAGAAGCCCTGTTAAAAAGATGACGCTTCAATACCGATTCGACGATTTTGAAAAATCCGACATTCCCGCGGTCCGCGATCTGCTGAGCCTCGTTTTCAGCGCCCCCTTTACCGATGAATACCTTTCGTGGAAATACTTCGCGAATCCTCACGGCCCCTCGGCCTCGACGGTCGTGCGCCGCGGCGGAGCCGTCGTCGGTTTCATGGGAATCATCGCCACACGATTTCTGGTTGACGGAAAGGAAGTTTTGGCGGGCCAGGGGGCCGATATCGCGATCAGTGAATCGCACCGCCGCCTCGATGTGTTCATTCGGCTATTGACGGCAATCGAAGACAGGGTGCGGGCGAGGGGAATTCAATTTACCTACGGAACGACCAACCGCGATATCGACGAATTAAACGAAGTCTTGAATTTCCAGACGCCCGTCGGCCCCGTGCCGCGTCTGGCGCGGATCATGAACGCCGGGGAGTTTTTTAGGCAAAGCGGACTGCCATGGCCTAAAAAAATTATTGGGGCCGTTTTTGCCGCTTTAAAAAACGTAGCCTCCTTTGAGAAAAATATCGTCCTTCCGGATGGCCTCAAGTTTTCAACAATAGAACGATTCGACGAGCGTTTTGACCGGCTATGGGAAAAAATGGTCTTGGAAAAAAGCGTATCCGCAATTCGCAGCAGTGAATATTTAAACCGGCGGATTTTCGACGCGCCCTTAAAGTCACGGCATGTTTTAAGCGTAGAGAACGATTCAAGTAACGAAATTCGAGGGTTCATCGCGCTTCAAGAATTTTCGGCGGATGGTTTCAATCGAGGAATTATTCTGGACGTTGCGGTCCCATGCGGTGAAAATCCGGCCATTTTTCACGCATTACTCGACGCCGCATTAGCATGGTTTTCCAGGAAGAAAGTAGGTGTTATCGATTGCTGGATGGTCAGTAACGATCGATGGTACGGTGAGATGCTTCGCGGCGGGTTCATACCAAAACAAATTGAAAAAGCCCGTTTCCAAATCTGCTTTTTCGGCGATGGAATGCATCCGACCGCACGCGCATTGACCAACGAGTCGAACTGGCGATTGTCAATAATCGATTCCGACCAATTCACGCTTACCCTTTAAGTCCCTTTTGCCTAATCCGGTTAGACGCTGTATCTGATTTGTCTACGCGGGAAGCGTAGATAAATCCTGATAACAGCGTCTTATCCACCTTGTGGGTTATGGTAAGGAAGAGAAAACGGGAGACAGCGCGCCTTTTCCGCTTACCGGGTCAAAATCGTAATAATAGTCCTTCCGTGAAGGGTAGAGCGAAAAAATAGCCGTGTCACGCATGCCCAAATGATTAGCATAAAGAACCGGACCGGAAAAATCGGGAGCATTTTGCGTAAAATAGTTGGAAAAGCTTCCGGGCGGAGCGCTGCGAATGACCACGAGCGCATTTTCAATTCGGGCGGCCTTTACCTTTAAGAACGGATCCATAAAGGCGGATTGGCCTTTCGATTCAAAAATCGCAATGGGCGCGGCTATGGTTGCCGCGCTTGCGAAGCAAAGCAGCGCTGCCGCCACAAGCGCCCCGGCCCCGGCCTTCTCGGCCCCAAGGAGCCATTTTGCGATCTTGGTGAGGCCAACCGCGCATGCTATCGAAATTATCGCCATTGCAGGATTATGATAGCGAACCGTGGCCGTATGAAAAAAAGCGTGGAACCCCACGAAACTTGCGGCGGTCAATAAAAAAAACCATTCAATTTTTCGGACCGGTTTTATCAAAAGAGCGCCTATGAAAAGCGGCGATAGCGGCGCCGCAAGCAACGCGACTTCTTTAACTTGACTAATAATATTATAGGGAATGTGCCCCGGGCCGTAATATGTTGGAGGGTAATGATTGCCTGGCGCTCTAAGCCCGAAACCTAGACGATCGTAAACGCAAAACAAGGAATGCGGAAAGGTAAACGGAGCGCCCGTGAGGTGCCGGTTGTATGCAAAGTGAAGAATGAACAAAGGAACGGCGCCGATCGCAAAAAAGATTCCGCGCATCCAGCGCCCTTGGTCGCGAATGGCCGCGGCGGTCCACACCCCGGCGACCGGAACGCACATGGCGAATGCGGTGGAAGGATGGGTACAAAACAATATCCCTAACGAGGCTCCGGCCGTTAGCGACCACAACCGGCCCGATTCCTTTAAAGCGAGGAGCGAACAAAAGACCAACAGCGTTGTTGACAAAAAGGCCAGCGGTTCTGAGAAATAGCCGGTTGCTCCCCATAAAATCGTTGCTGAAACGCTTGCGAATGTAAAAGCTATAATCCCGGTAAGCGGGTCGAAGAATTTACGTGCGAAAACATATACTAAAAGAAGTGCGGCAACTGTCAAGATCGGATTTACCATCCAAGGGAAACCACATTTTAAACCGATTGCCAGAAGCGCGGGCCAGCCGGGCGGATATTTTCCGAAGAACCGTCCATGGTAATTCAAACAACAATCTTCGTCGAAAAATTCCGGAAAAACAGGGGTTGGCGCGCTCAAATGGCCCGCAGCCATCATTTTGGCCTGTGTAAGATAGGCGATCGGGTCGGGCCATGGACAACCTAGAAAATCGGGAATGCCCCTGACGTAGTCGTAGCTCAGCCAACCAAACAGCGCCAAGAGCAGAAGGGATACCGCAACTATCCATGGAAAAATTATGCCGAGTCGAAGCGGGGCAAGCCGCGCCCCATTCAATTTAACTATCGCCATTGCACTCAGAAACGAGACTCCCAATAGGGGAATATGCACCCAGTAGTAAGGCTGTTGGTAGGGAAAACGGAATCCAACGATAATCAGCGATTTTCGCCACGCTCTAAGAAATTAAATTTTGCGGCGCTTTAGGGTGACTTTTTTAATGCCTCTCTCGACAGAACCGACTTCCATCCGATGCATCTTC
>Ga0182027_10008340_pt1 | contig 15095 bp, 6 predicted proteins | sample 712E1DmetaG_FD_121300 | JGI IMG/M metagenome (GOLD analysis project Ga0182027, IMG submission 121300) | Permafrost microbial communities from Stordalen Mire, Sweden - 712E1D metaG (Illumina Assembly) | ecosystem: Environmental > Terrestrial > Soil > Wetlands > Permafrost | place: Sweden... | reverse complement strand
GGTACCGTGTATGACGATCGCACGATTGTCTCCGAAGGACCCCTTCTGCATTCCCACCCGCCGGTCCCAGCCGCTGACAGCAATACGGATTGTGAGATCGTGATGCGGGGTACGAATTGCGCGGTACCAATTGCCAATTGCGGATCGCACTCGAAGCTCGGCGCCGGGGCCGCGACACTCTTCTACTTCTACACGCTGTTCGAGAGTGCGAAGCTCGCGGGAGTCGATCCCCACCGCCAATGGGTACCGAATGGGTACCGTGTATGACGATCGCACGATTGTCTCCGAAGGACCCCTTCTGCATTCCCACCCGCCGGTCCCAGCCGCTGACAGCAGTACGTATTGTGAGATCGTGATACGCGGTACCAATTGGGAGAATGCAGGCGCCGAACCGCCAGCAGAGGAAGCGGCCTTTCTCCAGTCGTTCCATGCCCCGCCCTCCGGTTAACAAGGCCCAGCCTCCGAAATCAGTTCCAAGCCTGAGCCACACGCAGTCTACTCTCGACCCTTCTGACCATTCTCAACCCGAGGCAGGTGACTCGACTGAGTTCGAAGAGAAGCTCGGATGTGTTTCCTGAGGTGGTGCCTTGGCGGCAGATCGGGTAGCACGACCCCAAAATGGTGACGGGCCCAAGCTCACTTGAGGGATGTCTGCTGAGAACAGTTGGCGGGGACTTTCTCGTGAATGGGTACCGTGTATGACGATCGCACGATTGTCTCCGAAGGACCCCTTCTGCATTCCCACCCGCCGGTCCCAGCCGCTGACAGCAGTACGTATTGTGCGATCGTGATACGCGGTACCAATTGCCAATTGCGGATCGCACTCGAAGCGCGGCGCCGAGGTCGCGGCACTCTTCTACACGCTGTTCGAGAGTGCGAAGCTCGCGGGAGTCGATCCCCACCGCTACGTGCTCGAGGTCACCCGCCGCGCGATCGCGTCACCCGGCGCCGCCATCCAATGGCTTCGCGCAGACCTTCGGTGTACGGTATGATTTGCCGATGAGTGGGAGCGCTGCGCCCTCGAGTAAGCGCGAGGTGCCGGGATCCGGTAGCGTCGAGGTGGTGGCGTTGCTGCTTCTCGTCGAGGGTGTCTTGCTGCGGAGCTGGATCTACGTCGCCTCGCCACTCCCCTCCGACACTCCGCTCGCGTGGTTCGCGCTCGGCACGGCGCAGGATGTGGCGATCCTCGCTATCACCGGAGCGCTCGCCCTCGTGGCCGCTCGGTGGGCGAGGCGGCTGGCTATGGCGTTGTTCGCCGTCGTCTGTATCCTGCTCGGCGTAGTTGATTTCGTTTGGGCCCAGGTGGTGGCGTACTTTGCCCATGCGCCCAGCCGCGAGGACCTCTCGACTGCCGTCGAGCTCGTGGTGTTTATTCGGTCCATCGACATCGCGATGATCAGTCGCGTGCTTCTGGGCGCGAGTGCGGTCGGCGCTCTCCTGATCGTAGTTGTGAGAAGGTACCGCGGCCGCGCCTGGTGGGTGACCCGAGCAAGACTCGTCTGCGTTGGAGCTGGGGCGCTCATCGTCGCGCTTGCGCCCCTTCGCGTCCACCTTGCCTCGTCGGCGGCCAATCCAGCCGTCGCGGTTGCGAGGCTGTTGCTAGAGCGAGGGTCGCTTCCTCCGATCCAACCAGTTTCTCAGCCCGCGTCGCCGCAGGATACGACGGTGAGGAGCCTTGCGCCGCGCGTGCCGCCGCTCGAGTTCACCGATTCCGACTTCCCGCTTGCCCATCGCCCGCCGCCGCGCTCGGCAGGGGCCTTGACGCTCCCGACCGGACTCAAGCCAAATGTCGTGATTATCCTGATGGAGGGTGTTCGAGCGCATGAGATTGGCGCGTACCAAGGCTTCCCACCGGGCGTGACCCCGAGCCTCGACCAGCTCGCAGCGAAAGGAATCGTCTGCCTCGATGCGATGAGCCCGGGTACACGCACACCGGAAGGAGAGCTCGGGGTGTGGTACGGCTTGCTCGCGATTCCGGACCGCATCCTGATCACCTCCAACCCCAACGTGCCGCTCACCGGCCTGCCGGAGATACTTCGTCGAGCCGGTTGGCGCTCATTCCTGTGGATGCATAACGGCGACCTGACTTTCTACCATCGAGATCGCTTTTTCGACGTTCGCGGGTTCACGACGATCGATGGCCGACAGTTCGACCAGACCGATCCTTTTACCAACTGGGGCTTTTCCGACCGCTCGCTGTTCCGCCGCGCACTCGTCGCCCTGGATCACCTCAAACCTCCGTTTGCCGTCGAGTTGCTGACCGTGTCGAACCATCATCCTTTTCAGCTCCCCGGCGACGCGTTGGGTAGGTATGGTATGCCCGAAGGACTTCGGCTGGTGGTGCCGCCGGATATCAAAACCCTTCGCGGGCGCATGACGCTCGCGATGCTCCAGACGATGCACTATACGGACGCCGCGGTTGGCGAATTCATCCGTGAGGCGCGGCGGCACACCTGGTTCGGAAGCACGGTGTTCGTCATCGCGAGCGACCACGGCTTGCCGATCACCCCTCTGGACGGGCTCCCCACCGCGCATAGCTTCGCAATTCTGCGCCATGGCGTTCCGCTGATCTTCTACTCCGCGCTGTTGCCCGGTGGGCGCGTAATTCCCGGCCCGGCGTCGGTTGTCGATGTGTTCCCTACACTCACGGGCCTCTTCGGTCTCGGTGCCGTGACGCCGGCTATTGGACGCGACCTCCTTGATCCCGCCGCATTCGACCCCGACCGCGCGGTGATCTCATGGGACAGCGAGGCCCGGCGCGTGACCCTGCGCACTGCGCGGCGCTGCTACGAGGCGGAAGTAGCCCGTCAGGGCGGCTACGCGGAACTGAGCGACGAGCTCCTTGTCGACCCGGCCGCGGATCCACGCGGCCTCGTTAACCTCGCCGAACGCGAGCCCGCCCTGGTCTGGTCATTTCGGCGGACGGCGAAGATCTTCCTCGACGTCTATCCAAACGAGGTGCTCAGCGGGCGCGCCGTGGTCCCGCCCATGGGTGGCCCGGATCGTCCGCAGTAGGAATCTGTTTGGGTGCCATTTTAGGTGCCAGTCGTTCATGACGATCCATCGTTGAACTTGCCGGCGGTCTTCGCGTGCGATTCCCCGTCCAGTGAATAGGCGACCGCGTACGTGACCACTCGCGATCGCGGCTCTTCGGAGCACCGCCACCGGTGCGAGCCCCCGGCCCTCCGCCGCTCCCTGTCCAACTCGTCACGAAGCTGCTGCCCTTGCTCCTCAACGTGGTCGTCGCTCATGCCCCGAGGATCGAACGAGCGGCTCAGTTCCTCAAGACGGGGTTGGGCGAGGACTTACCACCTTCTTGAGCCTGGGCGGCTGACTTCTAGCTCGGCGAGACGCTCCTCCAGCCCAGCCGCTGCTCGTGGAACGAGGCATCCTCCCCCTCGCGCTGGCTGGCCCGCGCCAGGGCTCGGCTCGCGCTGCCGGGGTTCATCCACTCCCAAGTGCGCCCGCTGCGGCTGTGTACTCACGCCCAGGGCGTCGATGCCTGGTCTCCCCTCTCCGAGCGTGATCACCTTCTCAACAGGGTGAGATGGTGATGCCGATCAGCCCTCCGGGTCAGGGCGCCGTCGGATAGTCGGTGTAGCCCTTCGGCCCGGGCGTGTAGAACGTCGCGAAGTCCGGCGCGTTGAGCGGCAGCCCGCGCTCGAGACGGGTCACGAGATCCGGGTTGGCCAGGAACTGTCGCCCGAACGCGATGAGGTCGGCATGCCCCTCGGTGAGCGCGGCCTCCGCCGTGGCGCGGTCGAAGCCGCCGGCGAGGATGAAGGTGCGCGGCCACGCGCGGCGGAGCGCGCGCTTGAGCTCCTCGGGGACGGGCGGCGCGCCCATCGCGGAGTGGTCCACGAGGTGCACGTACTGAATGCCGGTGGACGCAAGTCGAGGCACGAGCGTCGTGTAGGTCTCATCGATTTCGGGGTAGGGCTTCATGCCGGCATTGGCGCCGTAGGGCGAGAGGCGGATGCCGACTTTCTCGCCGCCGATCGCGGCTGCCACCGCTTTCGCCACTTCGACGGCAAAGCGCTGGCGCTTCTCGACGGAGCCGCCCCAGGCATCGCTGCGCTGGTTGGTCTGGGGGCTGAGGAACTGCTCGATGAGGTAGCCGTTGGCGCCGTGCACCTCGACGCCGTCAAACCCCGCCGCGATAGCGTTGCGCGAGGCGTGAACGAATTCCTGGGCGGCGGCGCGCACTTCGGCGTCGGTCATCTCGCGCGGTACCGGGTGCGGCTGCAGGCCCTTGGCGTCGGTGTACATCTCGCCCTCGGCCGCGATCGCGCTGGGGGCGAGCAGCTCGGCGCCCGCCGGCAGGTTGAGCGGGTGGCCGATGCGGCCGGTGTGCATGAGCTGGACGAAGATGTGCCCGCCCTTTGAGTGAACCGCATCGGTGGTCTTCCGCCACCCGGCAACCTGCGCCTGCGACCAGATGCCGGGGATGCGCGCGTAGCCGGTCCCGTTCGGCGACGGAGCGGTGCCTTCGGTGATGATCAACCCGGCGCCGGCGCGCTGGCCGTAGTACTCGGCCATGAGGTCGTTGGGGGTGTTGGCATCGACCGCCCTGCTGCGCGTCATGGGCGCCATGACGATACGATTTCGCAGCGGCAATGAGCCGAGTTTTGTTGGTGCGAACAACGAGATTTCTGCCATGATCTGTCTCCCTCACTGCTGTTGCCGGTGTTTGCGCCGTGCGCACCGGCGCCCCCGGTTTGCCACCCGGCCTCCGAGGCCACGTGACGCTTGCCAACACACGCCCTGCCTACGGGCATTCCCGAGGTGTCCCCTGTGTCACCCCTCGCTCGAGGATACGCCCGGACGCGGCGATACGCGAAGGGAACTCTCAGCACCCGCAGATGCCGCCCGACACCCTTTCGCAGCGCCTGCAACTGTGGACGCGGCACTCAGGCTGTATGGGTCCGAGGTCCGGCCCGGTTGACGAATCGAGCGTCTCGCGGTTCACCCTTCATCCTGCCGTCAGCTCCTCTTCGACCGCGTTCACCCGCCCGAACGCCTCCTCCGTCATGCGCCGCCTCGCGCCTCGACTCAGCAACCGGCTCGCCGAGTCCGCCGGCTCGTCCCATACGACCCGGCAATAGACGTGATAGACCGTCCCAGGGACGAATACCCGTGGCCGACGAGGAATCAGCTATCCCCCCGATGACCCAGAGCCAGGTTCGTCTAGGACAAGAAGGTGAGACGGTGATAGGTACCCATTTCTCATGGGCCGTAAAGCGAGTATCCGAAGGCCTTGGTGAGGAACACCGCCATTTGATCGCGATGCAGGCTGTCTGCGGGACAGTAGTAGCCCGTGCCGCAACCGGCGGTGACTCCCGTTGCGGCGATGTAGTGGATGAACTTGCAACCCGGATCGCTGGCCGGCACGTCGAGGAATACCGAGGTTCCCCCGCTCGCCTCGCAGTTGTAGGGCCCTTTTGACGGCACGGTTCCAGAGGACGGCACGTAGGTTCCGGCCATCGCCTTGGCAAGGAAAACCGCCATCTGCCATCGGGTCACCGGCACGCCCGGGCAGAAGTTGCCCCCGCCACAGCCGGCGGTGATCTGCTTGGCTGCGATGTAGTGGATGAACTTGCAACCGGGGTCGGTGGGCGGGACATCCGAAAACAGCGAGTTGCCGCCGGACACGCAGTTGTACGAACCGAGGCCCTCGATGGTACCGCTTGCCGGCACGCTCGAACCCGCATGCGCTTTCGCCAGGAGCACCGCCATCTGCCACCGCGTGATGTCGGCGCCAGGGCAGTACATGCCGTTGCCGCACCCGGCCGTTATCTCCTCGTGCAACAGCGTTTCGATGAAGCTGTAGGCGAACGCCCCCGGGGGGACATCGCTGAAGCTCCTCCCGATGTGAAGGACCCACTGCTTGGAGCCGCCAGAGCTCAGGTTTTCGGTCAACGTCGCGTCCCAGTGCAGCACCGGACGGGTGGCCGGGTTGGAGACTCCGACCACGTAGCAGTCGCCGACGGTGTGGCAGTTTGAGGTCGCCGCGCTCGCGATGATGCCGTAGGAAGCACTGCCGTCGGGCACGGTGTAGCTTGCCCCAACCGGACCCGTGAAGGACGCCGCGCTGCCGCTGGCCGAGATGCTCCCGCCGCTGACGTTCGTCCATCCGGTCTCCACCTGGACCGTCTCGCCCGGCTCCAGGACTCCGTTGAGGTTGGAACTGGTTCCGGTCGCAGCGTGAGCGTCGATGCCCGGGAACGAGGCAGCCAGCGGAGAGCCGTTGGATACCGCGACGGTGAAGCCGCCCGGGGTGGCGGCGGTCACCGTCATCCCGATGCCGTTGGCGTCGTCCCTGAACAGGGAGCCCACGCCCCAGATCGCCCCGGCGTATCCGTTGGTCCCCTTCACCACGGCCGGGATGTCCTGAGTCGTGTCCACCTCGTGCACGATCACGGCGTCGCCGGGGAGGCCCCCGTCGTATGCAACGGTCTGGCGTGCCTCGATGGTGTAGAAGTGCGAGGACGAGCCCGCGATCGGAACCTGCACCATCTTCGCAATCGGCCATCCGGGTGTCGCGAGCCTCTCAAGACTGGCTGAGGTCGATTGTCCGACGTTCAGCGTCAGTTTTTCGGGAGCGCGGAACCAGCCGAGCAGGTCCTTGTGGAAGGAAATTGTGTGCTGTCCCAGCTTGCCGTAGGTGGGATCCATCGTGTTGCAGTTCCAGGTGTCGCTCATCACGTCCCAGCAGTTGTCGTACACGATGCTCCGATCGAACGACGAGTGCGGCAGGCCAAACCCGTGCCCCATCTCGTGAGAGATCACCGATGAGTTGGCGTATCCCCACGGCGGCTCCCAGGTGACGCGCCAGCTCTTGGTCACGCCATCCAGGGTCGCCCAGTACCCGCCTCCCCACGCGCAGCAGTCGAGGGTGTCGTTGAACATCATGTTGATCCCGACGTACGGCGCGAAATTGACGTATGGATCGGCCACGCCGGTGCAGTCGGCGAAGAGCGCGTCGAGGTTGGCGCTGTCGTTGACGATGTAGTACGAGCGTGGGTGCGGCAGGGTGTACCAGCCCGACGCGTTGCTCCCCACGATGTTGACGTTGTCATACGACACCTGGCGCCAGAAGTGATCGATGCCCGGATACGTGCTGGCGTACATCCCCTGGAAATACGAGAGCGTCTGGGGCTCGGCGCTGACGTCGCTGAACTTGCACATGATCGACACCCACGGTTGGGCGCCCGTGACAGCCTCGGGGGCCGCTGGTCCTAAGCCGTCCTCGAAGTGGAGGTCGGTCACCACGACTGCCGCCGTGGTCCGGCCTGCACTCGCTGTGGTCCACAACCCGGTCACCGTTACGCGCCGCCGGTTCAGGGAGAGAAGACCGCCGACGCGCCCCAGCATCGAATCGTCGAGCTTGAGCTCGACATCGTGGCCGGCTGCGTCCATGAGGATGGCGAGCGGGCCGATCGACACGGGCCGTTCCGGGCTGCCATCCCCCCACACAAGCGTGACCACACCCGTGATCGTCGTCGCAAGGCCGGCGGTCGTGGCTGGCAGCGTTTGAGCTGCGGCAGACTTCACCACGACACCTGGGGCAAGTGCGACCACGGCGGTCACGGCCGTGATGCCCACGATGCGGACATAAGCCCGCCGGAGCCGTGCCCGTCCACGCCGGGTTCCGGAAACCAGTGCCAGGAACATCGTCATCTCACACCTCCCGGTTATGACTGGCGGCAATCGGCTCCGTCAGAACTCATTCCTCTGAGCCGCCATAACTTCTATTGTAGTTTGGGGCGCTTGGGGACGGCTGGAGCGTGACCCCGCTCACACTGTCACGGTGTCATGACGCGGCGCGAGACGAAGGAACCTGAGGCACCTCTTCACCCTGGCCGAGCACAGCGCTTTTTGAGCCTGATAGGTACTGCGTCCACGCTTCCAGAAATTGTCATAGGTACGACGCTTTCGGTCTTCGACGTGCTCGTCTCACCATAGGTACCAGGTCCGGCACAGTTGATGAACCGAGCATCTCGCAGTTCACCGCTCATCCTTGCCTCAGCACCGCTTCGACGGCGCCGAACCCACGCAACCAGGGCCGGGCTGTGCGACGAGCGATCCAACCAGCGCTCCCCGGGCAACACCTACCGGGCAGCTCTTCTCCTAGACGGCACGAAGTCGATTCAACACATTGCCAGACCAGACCCCGAAAGTACGCCCAGCGGGACGGTCAATGAGGATCGCACCGTGATCTATCACCTGCGGCGAGTTCAGGAGTATTGAAACGGTGTCATGTTGCATCTTCACCGTCGGGAAGATGCTGTCGGTCTCTCTCCCGAAGATGCTGCGGCCGTAGTTTCTGAACCAAAGAGTCAAAGCGTAAAGCGTGCCAGGTGCGCAGTTCTTGGAACGGGCCAACGGCATCAGGGTTCATTGGTCGGCGATAGGCACCAAGTCCGGCAGAGTTGACTGACCTTGCGGAACGGGGCATTGGCACCGGATGATGGAGGAGCCCTCAGGGTTTCAGGTGGGCGCCTTCGGCGCGCAACTGAGGCCAAGACGGGGCACGGGCTTCCAACTGCGCGTTTCATCAACTGTGCCGGACCTGGAACCTATCGGACCCACACACGAGGTCGATCAGTCGAGCGAGTGCACCATGCCAGGCGTCAGAAGAACCAGGTCGCAGCCTGCATCGCCGCACGAGACGGTGGCGCGGCGGACCAGCTTGACGGGCCCGTCGTCCGGAAACTCGGCGACGGACGGTACCGCAGCCACGAACTTTCCGGCCTCACGTAACACTGTGGAGCCACTGATGAACTTGACATTCGCGGCCTTAGACCCGGGTATCAAGAGCACGAAGAAATCGGCCGTGGCTGACTCGGTGGTAATGCTCGGGAGCTTGAACATCCGGGCGCGGAGGAGTTCCTCACCCGGTGACACCGGAACGGATGCCCTTGGCCCATACACCGCACCTGGGGTCGCCGAAGCACCCAGCGCCTTTCCAGTCAGGCGCTGGTACCGGTCCGCAACGTCAGTCGCACTGGCGTGGCCCTCGGCTACGGCGGCCAGTTCGTAGAGATGGGCAGCCTGGTCGCGCTTGTGCTCACGCTCGTATAGGCGGCCAAGATGAACGCCGATGGTAGCCCGTTGCGACAGGACCCATGCCGCGCGCAAGTACCTCTCGGCCTTCTCCAATTCGCCGGTGCGGAAGTACACCCAGCCAAGCGTGTCCCAGTGGTTGGCAATCCCGTTCATCCGGTCGAGGTCGTCGACCTTCAACTCCGACAACTTTGTGGCTGCCGAATCCGCCTCGATCCTGGTCACGGCCGTCCGAGCCCAGTCTGTCGCCTGATCGAGCAGCGTGTTCTCCTCGGCCATCCGGTACGCCACGTTGTTCAGCATCTCGGCCGAAGGGTCGAGCTCCACGGCCTTCTTCAACACTGGGAGCGCATTCTCAGGCTGTTTCATCGCCAGGTACACGGATCCCAGTGCCGCCTGCAGACTGGCGCTGTCTTGACTGAACTTCGCCGCAGGCTCGATCACCTGGAGCGCCTCGGCGTAGCGCTTCGCCTTGACCAGTAGGTCACTGAGGTTCACAGCGGCATCTCGGTCACGCGCGTCGACCTTAAGTAACCTCGTCCAAGCGTCAATCGCCTCGTTCTGGCGATGCAACCAACCGAGCGTCAACGCAAGCGACCTCAGTACCCAAGTGTCCTTCGGGTGGAGTTCCAGTTCCTTCCGAATCTCGGCCAAGCCGCGTTCCGTCTTTCTTTGTTGGAAGTAGATCCCACCTAGGCCGGAATGAGCTCGGGGGTACGTGGGATCGATCTTGAGCACCCGAAGTAGGTTGTCCTCCGCGGAGGCCAGGTCGCGCTGTTGAAGAGCGACCATTGCCTTGTCGAACCATGGTTTGGCTTCCGGGTTCCCTACCACCGCTTCCGTGTCTCCTCCTGTTGTGCTCTGCAACTTCAGCCAGGTCCCGTAGTCGTCGCGGATCGCCTTCTCGAACACGCGGTAGTCGTCAAGCTCCGCGAGACTGACCTCCGATTTCGCGATGGTGAGGCGACGCTCGCCAATGAGCACGTGGTCCTTGAGCGAATAGGCGGCGTGGTATTCGGCGTACTCGCGCCTGAGGTCCAGTGGCTTGGGCACGACAACGTCGTACTCGAGTGGCAACTCGAGCGTCGCGCGGTAAACCACCTCGGCCGGCGGGCCCAGCTCGATCGGCTCGGTGGGTTGATCGGCGTCAGCCGAAATCGAGGGAAGGCCGAATGGAGGAAGTGGGAGGATGATCTGCCGGTCGGCCCAGTCGGCGTACTCCTTGCGAGTGTAGTCGTACGAGAAGCGGAAGGGTGAACTCGCATCGTCGGGTGAGCTGGCGTCGACGTTCGTCACGACACCGCTGAAGCTGCTGCTGTAGGAGATCTGCTGTACAAGTTCCTGCCACCTCGTCTGGGGCACGCTGCGGAACGCCGCCCTCAGGTACATCTCGAAGTCTGAGCGATCTGTGCGCTCGAAGCGGGCCGTCAAGGTACCGTCACCGGCTAACTTGGCGATGACGGTCATCGTTCCAAACGACGGGAAGGGAGGCTGGGCCGGCGTACACATGAGTCTCGGCGGCCCACCTTCGGGGATGACGAGCGCCCTCTGGTCACGGAGGGTGCCGAACAGCATCCCGAACGGCGCGGCCCCGGAGGTGGCATCGAGCCACGATAGTTCGTTCCCAGCGTGAACGACCGTGATCACATGGTCGAACTGGCCCGGTGATGGCACGTCCGGATCAACGGTGCCGGCGGAGTTGATCAAGGCCGGCCAAGCATCGTACCCGGCGGCCTTGAGCAGCGCTGCCAGCAACGTGTGTTTGTCCTTGCAGTCACCGTACTCGTTGTCGAGCACCTCCTCGGCCGGATGTGGCCGGTAGCGCCCGATGCCGAACGAGAGCGCGACATAGTGAATTCTCGCGGAGACAAACGCGTAAAGGGCCCGGATCTTCTCATCGTCGCCGGTCAGACCGGCCGTCAACTCGGTGGCCTTGGCGCGGATCGCCGGGGTGACTGCAACCTCGGGCTTTTGGAGGTCCCCGTACCAGCGACCGACCTCCTCCCAAGTGCGGAACGTCGAAACCTGGACCGATGGCCAAGCGCCCTGGTTTGCCCGCAGCTTCTTGTCGCCGCTCTTGCTGTCCAGGTTGGCGGCCTTCCACGTGTAGATACGCCGCCGACCCTCGTCATTGATCCGCGGTTGGACTTCAGGCGTGCTGATCTTCAACGCGGTACCGCGAGGAACGCTGACCTCGAGCTCCTCGTCCTTAGAGACAACGTCTCGTGCGAAGGTGTAGGTGAACCAGAACTGTCCAGCGACCTGCGGCCTCGCGGTTACCGTGCGAACGCGGTACTCGAGCGTGTCGCCCACTCCCAGTGCCTTGACGGTGATGTGTTTCTCGTGAAGATCGCTGTACACGGGTGCGATACGCGTAACCTCGGCGGGCATGTCCTGGATGTTGTAAGAAGGGGTCACCACGACCGCCCCATTGGGCTTCCGTACCCTCACGTAGTCGACCGTGATGTCTTGGTCCACGCTGGTGTAGGCGAATACGAGGACCGCCATTGCCTTGACACCTGCCTCCGATTGCACTCGGACCACGGCGGTCGTCTCACGGATGCTTGAACCATCCGCTTCGAACGAGGCCCGGGTGACCAACCGGTCCACGATGACGGCCTCGTTGAGGGAGTCCACGCTCGTCGCTGCTGAAGGAGGCGTGATCTCTTGTTGGACAGATTGGGCCGAGCCGGGTTCTGACACCACCAGCAATGCAAATGCCAGAGGCAGCGAGATTCGCATAATCCGTTTCATAGGCTGCACGTCGCAGAGAGACCCTTCAATCTGATATTAGCATGTCGTGGCCTATCGGTAAGCCGTCGCTATGGCCCGTCTTAAGCTCACGGGACGTGGAAGGACTATCATGAACGGGTGGTCCAACGACGGGCCAGGCGGGCGGGAGGAATTCTTGAGAAGAGCAGCGCTAGCGAGTATCGCCCTGTTGGCTACCGTTGGTTGCATCAGCGGCGTTTCGACCATCTGCGAGCTGGTCGACCCGCAGGCCTCGGGGCAAGATCCGCTCGTCTCGACGACTCTGACCGTGGATGAGAACGTCCAGTTCGTGGGCGTAGAGATGACCAACGTCAGCGGCCGAATGCTGCAGCTCGTGCTCCAAGAATGGTCGCTGTCCACTTCGGCCGAAACGTCAAACATCGTGACGGCTGGCACGCCAAATGGGCAGGTCCAGACCGTCGTCCTTGCTCCCGTGACCCTCTCTCCTGGCGGCAAGTGGACGGAGTCCGTGACCATGCGCTCGCACCACAAACTCGCTTCAGGCCGCCATGGCGGGTCCTACTTCACTTCAATGATCCCCGGCGTGAAGCAGGATGCCCTGAAGCAGGCGCGCCACTGCGAGGGGTCTGAGACGATCACCCTTCTCTACGTGATTCAGGACGGCCAGGAGAAGAAGTTAGGCTCCCTGGCCGTAAGCCCGCATTACGAGAGGCTCCGCAGCCCGCAGTATGAAAAGAACCCTTTCACGCAGCACAAGCCGTGAGGTGCTTTCCCCTCGTCGTCGCTGATGTGTTCTCGGCCACCCGCGTTGCGGCTGGCGAGTTCGTCGCCTTCGCGATCCGGCGGATCGATGGCCAGGAGCACAACCGCACGTTCTCTCATCGCGAGGACTGGGGCGAATACCTCCGCAACCTCGAACGCAAGACCGCGGGCCGACGTGAATCAGAACGACCTTCAGGGGAGCGGCACTGGCGCCTTCGGGTGCCCCGTTCACCTGGTGCGGCGGCCTCAGTTGCGGGCCTTCGTAGCCCGGCCGCAGCGGTCACGGGTGCAAGTTGACCGGTCGCGGGAGGGGACGCGGGGCCGAACCAGCTCTGCCGGGTCCAGCTTCCCCATTGGCCCGCCGCATCCGTCCCGCGACGAGCACATCCGCGGTGGCGCTCCGGGAGCGCATACTAGTGCACTAGCACTCGCGGTGGTGCGGCGCGAGACGGGGGTGGACAATGGAACGGAATCCAGGCGCGGTCCTCGGGATGCTGCTCCTAGCGCATGTAGCGGCGGCGCAGTTCACCCAGCAAGGGAGCAAGCTGGTCGGCACGGGCGCTGTCGGGCCCACAACCTGGCAGGGCAACTCGGTGGCGATCTCGGCGGATGGGAACACCGCCATCGTCGGAGGGCCGGGCGATTCCCTTGATGCCGGTGCCGCGTGGGTGTTCACCCGCAGCGGGCAGGTTTGGTCGCAGCAGGGGAGCAAGATGGTCGGCACGGGTGCCGCCGGAACTGCCCAGCAGGGCTGGTCGGTAGCGATTTCAGGCGATGGCAACACCGCTATCGTCGGCGGCCCCACCGACGACTACGATGCCGACGACAGCGCCTTCGTCGGCGCTGCGTGGGTCTACACGCGCAGCGGGGGTGCGTGGACGCAGCAGGGCAGCAAGCTGGTGGGCACGGACGCCGTTGGGGCTGCCCAGCAGGGCGTCTCGGTGGCGATCTCGGCGGACGGCAACACCGCTATCGTTGGTGGCGAGGGAGACAACTCCTTTGCCGGCGCTGCGTGGGTCTACACGCGCAGCGGGGGTGCGTGGACGCAGCAGGGAAACAAGCTGGTCGGCTGGGACGCCGTCGGGGATGCATGGCAGGGTTGGTCGGTGGCGATCTCCGCGGATGGAAACACCGCCATCGTCGGTGGGTACCAGGATGACTTCAATGCCGGCGCCGCGTGGGTGTACACGCGCAGCGGGGGCGTGTGGACGCAGCAGGGAAACAAGCTGGTCGGCACGGGTGCCATTGGCGCTGCCCAGCAGGGCTACTCGGTGGCGATCTCGGCGGATGGAAACACCGGCATCGTTGGCGGGGACGCCGAGAACTTCAATGCCGGCGCCGCGTGGGTGTACACGCGCAGCGCGGGCGTGTGGTCGCAGCAGGGCGGCAATCTCGTCGGCACGGGCGCCGCTGCGACTGCCCAGCAGGGCTGGTCGGTCGCCATCTCGGGGGATGGGAGCGCCGCCATCGTCGGCGGGCCCACCGACAACTCATTTGCCGGTGCCTCATGGGTGTTCACGCGCAGCGGAGGCGTGTGGACGCAGCAGGGAAACAAGCTGGTTGGCAGTGGCGGGGCTGGCGCACAGGGCACCTCGGTTGCGATCTCCGCAGACGGCAACACCGCTATCGTGGGCGGACCAACCGACTACTGGGCCGGCGCCGCGTGGGTCTTTGTCGCCAACGCATGCACCCCGCCTGCGATCACTTCGGAGCCACAGAGCCTGACCGCCCCGAACGGGGAGATCGTGATGTTGTCGGTCACTGCTACAGGGACAGCGCCGCTCTCATTCCAGTGGTACCAGGGCGAAAGCGGAGACACCTCGATGCCGGTCGTTGGAGGCAACGCTGCCTCGATCGCCTTGACCGCGGGCCGGACCGCTACCGCCAGCTTCTGGGTGAGGGTCACCGATGCTTGTGGCAGTGCCGACTCCGTTACCGCGACCATTGCGGTCATGCAAATGGTGCGCCGGCACCTCCATAGGGCAACGTAGGCGGTGAGGTGGCCCCAATTTGATCCCTCGTGGTGATGCCCCAGGAACCGCGATCTCTCCAGGGGAGCATGGACACCGACCCCGCGCCTCCGAATTAGCGCACGAGGCGTGGCAAGTCATCCGCGGCGGGCTTCGGTTTCGGTTACCAATTCGAACAGGTACCAAACAGGTACCGAACAGGTACCAACAGGTACCAGGTATCCCAGTTCGTCTATTACTGTCTGGATGACCTCGTTTGACTCTCCCGCAGCGTCTGCGTCACCCGCTTCACGATGGCTGCAAACGCCGAACAGGTACCAGAACAGGTACCAGGTATCCCAGTTCGTCTATTACTGTCTGGATGACCTCGTTTGACTCTCCCGCAGCGTCTGCGTCACCCGCTTCACGATGGCTGCAAACGCCGGGTCGGTTCGCCGCACGGCGGCCGCCTGTGTGTACAGCCGGCTCGCCGAGCCCGCGCCCCTGCCGATGACCACAGCGAGATCCTTCACCTTCAGCCCGCACTGTTCAACCCCGACCAGCATCACCAGCTCTCGGGCACGC
>Ga0182027_10008338_pt1 | contig 15097 bp, 7 predicted proteins | sample 712E1DmetaG_FD_121300 | JGI IMG/M metagenome (GOLD analysis project Ga0182027, IMG submission 121300) | Permafrost microbial communities from Stordalen Mire, Sweden - 712E1D metaG (Illumina Assembly) | ecosystem: Environmental > Terrestrial > Soil > Wetlands > Permafrost | place: Sweden... | reverse complement strand
CTTTGTCTGCTACAGACCAGTTGCACCAGCTTAATTTGTTAACATTCATAAAAGTTATCCAGTTCTCAACTTCCGGGTAATCAAGAAAACCGTCTCCCGTTGATTCGCAAGTGCCCCATTCAGTTACAAAAAGAGCAATTCCGTTATTTATTGCAGTGGTCGCCTTATTTCGCAATGCTTGCTTGTGGGTGGCAGCATAAAAATGAAGTGTATATGCAATATTATCATATTGAAGCGGATTTCTGGATGCTGTGTCTACATCTTGTGACCATGTTGGCGTTCCTACAACAATTATATTGTCAGGATCTATTGAACGTATTCCATCTATTACACTTGTCGCGTAAGGTTTTATTACGTTTGTCCATGATATTTGCTTCGGCTCATTATATATCTCGTAAATAATGTTTGGCTGGTTCCCATATAAAGTTGCAATTTGTTTGAAGAAATTAATTGACTGCTGCTGGTAATTTTCCGCATTATCATCATGCCAGTCTACAATAACATAAATCCCTAGATTAATACAGGCATCGATAACTGCTTTTATTTTACTCATTTCTAAATCTGGATTCTGAAGATACCCGCCTGACTCAACTCCCAGGGCAGCACGTACAACCGTACATTTAAAATCGTCGCGTAGCCACTTTACACAATTGTAATTATAAAACCTTCCCATCCATTGACTCCAGAAGAAACTCATTCCATGAAGCGATACTGGGTTTCCATTTTTGTCAACTATTTTTGTCCCCTGTACACGGAGTTGGCCATATCTGGCAACAATTGAAGAATCGTTTTCGGATTTATTTCCCACTAGTTCTGTATGCTTATCTGCACAGGATAAAGAAATAGATATTAAAACTATGACAATTGTTGTAGCGATTAAATTGGGATTAAACGTCATGAAAATTACCCTGGGATTATCCTTATGTAATCAGAATTATTTTAATTACTTATTTAGTGCAAAATTCACGCCAATTTAATACGCTAATTATTGATTAAATAACAACTAAAATATTAAACTCATAATATGGTTTTATCAATTTAATAATTTTATTCGTATGTTTTTTTATAATTATTTTTATCCAGGCATATAAAGATTTTATAGAATCTCTGTCACCGGGCATAGATTATCCAATTGACAACCATACAGAACCAAACGTGCAGATTTTTCGCGTCTGGCTTATCAAAGTTTTCTTCGGATTTCAGATGAATATAGCTGTTTTTGTTGCGGACGAGGTGTTGAAAAGGCATAAGTATTAACACTATTTTTATTTGTTGTTTTAATTATATCCGTGTCATTTATAAAATCACGAACAATTGTTTAAATAGTCATAAGTCTATCCTTGTTAATGATTAGCATTAAAATTAAAGGGCTTCTGGAATTCCAAAGCTTGATGTGTGGGGCTATCTTAAATACTGATACAACTTATTGGACAGGTCATCGTTTGGTTCGATTATTGATGATTTAGAGAAATTGATAGCGACTGGATAGAATTATCATTAATCAATTTTAATATTTATTCGGTTGAATATCCAATGACAAATTTTAGTATTCTTTATTTTTGGATCGCTCTATTGATATATTTATAATTGTTTGTAAGAAATATAATTTGTAATACCACTTAATATGTTATTGTAAATGAGTATCAAAAGGATAAGGGTTCGTAATAAATAATTTACTGAATATTCTTTAAGAGGAGATTATGCAGACAATCGGATTATCTGCCGTTGATTGGATTATAATTCTGGTTTATTTCGGTTTCGTACTCGGAATAGGTTGGTACCTAAGAAAGTTTATGAAAAATGAAGAGGACTTTTTTCTTGCAGGCAGGAAAAATTCCTCGTGGGTTGCCGGACTGGCATTCCTCTCGGCCAATCTGGGAGCACTTGAACTGCTGGGAATGGTAGGCAATACTTTTAAATATGGAATGTTTGTCGCTCATTTCTACTGGATAGGCGCAATACCAGCAATGCTTTTCCTCGGCATATACATGATGCCATTTTATTACAGTAATAAAATTAAATCCGTCCCGGGTTACCTGAAACTCCGTTTTGATGAAAAGACACGCGTACTTAACGGGGTAGCTTTCGCTCTGATGACTCTTCTTGTTTCAGGAATTAACCTTTATGCAATGGCACTTGTTCTTCATACATTTTTAGACTGGAACTGGGATGTAAGTTTATGGGCTTCAGCTTTAACTGTTGCCGGTTATGTTGGACTCAGCGGACTTATGTCTGCCATTTTCACAGAGATAATTCAGTTCTTTTTAATCTGGTTTGGTCTGTTCCTTATTTCTATTCTCGGAATAATTGAAATAGGAAGTCTTAAAGAAATAATTTCACGCATTAACGAATATAGTGCACAGGTTTCATTAACAACCCTTTGGTCATCTTCTTCAAATCCGACTCAGAATGGAATGTTAATCAGCTGGGGAGGGATTGTTTTGGGACTTGGCTTCGTTTTATCATTCGGTTACTGGACTACTGATTTTCTTGTTATTCAGCGGGCGTTTTCCGCTAAAGATCTTCGCACTGCTAGAATGACCCCGATCCTTGCATCATTTTTTAAGATGGCTCTTCCTTTCATTGTTATTTTAGCAGGATTAATTGCAATAGCACTATCAATAGATCCGCACAGCGGCTTCAGACTATTGCAGGACGGAGGACATATAAACTACGACTCGGCACTTCCTCTTCTGATTGCACGATATTATCCTTCGGGGCTCGTAGGGCTTGGGGTGACTGCATTACTGGCTGGTTTTATGGCCGGCCAGGCTGGAAATATCAGCGCATTTAATACCGTGTGGACATATGATATTTACAAATCGGTTATCAATAAAAAAGCTTCAGATTCCCATTTGCTCTGGATGGGGCGCGTATCCACAATCGTGGGTGTTGTAATTTCATTAGGTACAGCATACTGGGCAAAAAGTTTTCCAAGCATAATGGATTATATGCAGGCAATATTTTCATGGGTGAATGCTCCACTGTTTGCAACAATGCTTCTGGGAATGTTTATATGGTGGATCACTCCTAACGGTGCATTCTGGGGATTGATCGCAGGAATGAGTTCATCTTTTACAATGTACATGGCAGTGAAATTTAATTGGTTCAATGAAAGCATTATTACGATGTCGGGTGTTCACAGTGATATGGCTGCAAACTTCTGGCGTGCCTGGTGGGCATGGGTTATCTGCGCAGGTATAACGGTAATAGTAAGTTTATTTACAAAAAGAAAACCAAAGGAAGAATTGATAGGACTTGTAAAAGGGTTATCAAAGGAGAATTTTGATAAGCCTTTTCCGTTATTGAAGCGCCCGGAGTTTTACGCAGTGATCTCATTAATTATTTTAGTAATACTGAATATTTTATTCTGGTAAAAGGAGCTTAAGAAAATGAAAGAAGTAAAAATGAAACCTATCTGGTATTTTGTGGGATTGATACTGCTGGTAATGGGGGGAATTATTTTCTTAAACGGCATCTATCTATTATATAGCCCTCCAATAACTCAAAAGGTGTTGAGTGTACTTCATCCTGATATCTGGTGGGGCGGGTTAATGGTGCTATTCGGAGGAATGATGTTCTTAATCAGCAGGAAACAGACTATAGAATAATTAGCTGCGTTACTAATCGTTAAGATTAAAAGACCAGCGTTGCAATTGAATGAGGTAAACTTACTGTTTCGGCTGCTTTCCCTTTAATCCATAAACGGTATGCCATTTCCTTATCACTTGAATTAAGAACAATAACAGAAATTTTTCCGTCTGCATTTTGGAATGCAGTCGTCTGTAAATTATCCCTATTGGATGAACTGATAATTCTTATTGCTCCCGGGCGAATAAATTTAGAGAAATGTCCTATATAATAATAACTATTTGAATAGATCAGGCTGCCTGTCCGGGTATCCCCGATAACAGGCGCAAGACAAAAATTATCTGAATGATTAGGGCCACCCCTCTCATCAAGAAGAACATTCCAGTCAGTCCATCCGCAGACTCCGCAATTAAAATCATTGATCATTGAATGCGCATATTTTTCACCATTGGACCATTCATAGATTTTCGTGCTGTCAAATCTTTCAACGCAGCCTTCTGTCATCATTAAGTTCTTATCTGGGTAGGATTCATGAACACGTCTTACATTATCAAACTGCATTTCTCCGCCGGTCCATGTTTCATACCAATGAATCCCGAGTCCCCACAAATATTTTGAAGCATCAGGATCGCTTAATATTACGCTTGCTCTTTGATAAATCAAATCCCTGTTATGATCCCACGCCATGAGTTTTTTACTTTCCAGATGCGCCTTTTTAAGAGTAGGACCCAAATATGTTTTTATAAAGTCACATTCTTCTTCTGCCGTAAAAATGCACGATTCCCATGTCTGGGTTGCCATCGGTTCGTTTTGAACCGTCAATCCCCAGATGGGTATTCCCTCTTTTTCATAAGCATGAATAAACTTGACCATGTAATTTGCCCAGGGCTGCATATACCGGGAGAGTAATTTACCGCCATGAAGCATGGTGTTGTTGCTTTTCATCCAGGCAGGAGGACTCCAGGGACTAACGAACAATTTAAGGTTTCCGCCCGCGGTTTCGATTACCTGTTTAATAAACGGAATCCTATATTTCTGATCATGCCCAATACTGAATGTTCTTAAAGCACTGTCTCCGTCAGAAGTATATGTAAAACTGCTGCTTGAGAAATCGCTGCTATGGATACTGGTCCTTGCAAGAGTATAGCCAATTCCTTTTCCAGGATCATAATAGGCAGTTAAAAATTCCTTCTGTTTATCCAGGGGAAGCTTTGCAAAAGTCTCTGCCGAAGCATCTGTAAGGGCTCCGCCGATACCGATCATAGTCTGGAATTTGTTTGCGGGATCTACAAAAATGCAGACATCAGTTTCCAGCGGCTGAGGGAAGTCCTTAAATATTAATGTGTCTGTATCAGTAATCCGGAAATCTGTATTCTTGGCAGTGGTATAAACGATTACTTTTTTATTAGCTAATGAAAAAGATTTGATCCGGGGTTTATTGGTTGTTTGTCCAAACGAAATGAAGGTGAGAACGAGGAAAGTCAAAGTGAACAGATAAATTTTACTCATTATCTTATGTTTTTATTTTAAATTCAACCGTTTTATACGGTAACATTATTTATCCGGAGCAAGAGTAAATTCCGAGGTTAAGTCGCCGACAAATACTTTGAATTTGCCGGGCTCAACAATTCTTTTATTGTCTCTTCCTATAAACGATAAGTCGTAATCATCAATTGTGAACTCAACGGTTTTGGTTTCGCCGGGTTTTAGTTCAATTTTAGAAAATCTTTTTAATTGTTTAACGGGTCTTGATACGGTGGCATACTCATCATTCAAATAAAGAAGGACAGCATCTTTACCTGTTCTATTACCGATATTTTTTACGTCGACCGAGATTTTTATTTTGTCTCCCTTTTTTATTTCGTTCATATCAAATCTCAAATTAGAATATGAAAAAGTTGTGTAGCTCAATCCATATCCGAAAGGCCATTGAGGATCGTATTGATTACCTTCCATTGCTTCAAGAGGCTTGTAATCATAGTGCATCAAATCATTGGGAAATTTTGGATAAGTAACCGCTAGTCTTGCGCTTGGATTTGCATCTCCGAATAGAATGTTGGAAATTGCTTCTCCACCGTCCATGCCGGGCAAGAATGCCAGTAAAATTCCTTTTGCATCATCAGCAATGACGCTGATCAGTCTTGGTCTGCCTTCAATAATTACGAGTATAACAGGCTTACCGGTTTTTATAAGGGCTTTTGCAAGTTTTATCTGCTGAGAATCCAGAGAAAGATCATTAATATTACCGGGAGTTTCACAGTAAGCATGTTCGCCTAAACAAAGAATTATATCATCAACATCTTTAGATGCATTAACAGCAGTTTCTATATTAATTTCATTATTAAAATCAGTTCCCTGAATATATTTTACATTTTCCGGTTTTATTTTATCTTGAATTGCTTTAAGAACCGTTGGTTTATTTTTAGGATAAAGCGATTCTTCATTCCCCTGCCACGTTATTGTCCAGCCGCCGTTCAGTACAGAGAGCATATTCGCAGTCGGTCCGGTTACAAGCACTTTAGCATTTTTAAAGAGCGGCAAAATATTACCATCATTCTTAGTCAGGATTATTGATTCTTCTGCAGCTTTAAGATTTGTTTCATCGGATTCTTTAGTGGCGAACTTTGATTTTAATGTTTCATCAGGATAAGGATTATCTAATAATCCCAGCTTTAATTTTACACGTAAAATTCTTGAAACAGCTTCATTAATACGCTTCATGGGTACTTTGTTCTCTTTTACAAGTTTAAGCAGATAGTCGTAAAAACTATAATCCAAAGGAACCATACTCATATCAACACCAGCCATTACGGCCATTCTTACTGCTTCTTCGGGGGAATCGGCAACCTTATCTCTAGTATATAGTCTTTCAATATCAGCCCAATCAGAAACAACAATGCCTTTAAAATTCAATTGTCCGCGAAGGACTTCAGTTAGTAAATGATAATTAGAATGTCCGGGAATGCCATCAACTTCTGCGGAATTTACCATAATTGTCTGGGCGCCGGATTTAATTGCTTTTTCAAAAGGAGGGAGGAAATATTCCTGCATCATTCTTTCAGAAATAAATGCAGGAGTTCTGTCTTTACCACTAAACGGGAAACCATACCCGACATAATGCTTAAGACATACGGCAACTTTATCATTTTGGCTTATATCATCCCCCTGTGAGCCTAATATATAACTTTCACCCATTTTTGAATCAAGATAAACATCTTCACCGAAAGTTTCCCATAACCTGGGCCAAAGCTGCTGACGGCCTATATCAAGCACCGGGTAAAAGTTCCATGGAATGCCGGATGCCCTGACTTCAAGCGCAGTAATTTCTCCTTCTTTTTTTACAAGATCACTATTAAATGTGGCCGCCATATTTATCGGTTGAGGAAAGAGAGTGGCATCGGTAGTATAATTTGCGCCATGTATAGCATCTATCCCGTAAAGAATGGGGATTTTTAATCTGGTTTCTTTTGTAGCAACATCCTGAATTTCCCTAATCAGTTTCTGCCAGTAGTCAACACTTAATGCGACATCATATACATTCAGTATTGAACCAACATGATATTTGACGATCGCTTCACGCATTTTATTTAGATCAAAATCAAAATGCTGTAAAGGAGTGCCTTGTTTATTTGCCATCACCTGAATAGAAACCTGTGTCATCTGTCCTATTTTTTCTTCAAGTGTCATTTTCGAAAGCAGTTCTTTTACTTTCGAGTCTACAATTTCATCTTTTTTATTTATCTTCATCTTTGCCGGCCAGAGAAATGAAAAACATAACAATAAAAACAAGACTAAATAAACAACTCTTTTCATCTAAAAAACTCTCTTAAATTGGAATATGCTTAGAGACGAAAATTTTTCATCTCTATATGGAATTATTTTATTTCATCAAAATCATTTTCTTAATGGAATTGAACTGTCCGGATTTTAATTGGCAGAGATAAACTCCGCTTGACAAACCAGTTCCATTGAATTTTATCGAATGCGTCCCTGCAGTTTGATTTTCATTTACCAGGGTTTCTATAACCTGGCCTAATGAATTGTATATTTTTATAATAACCAATCCGCTTTGCGGCAATTGATATGTAATGTTTGTTGTGGGATTAAAAGGATTTGGATAATTTTGGTAAAGGTTGAAATTATTCACTATGGTATTCTGATCATGCATTTTGATATCAGTAATAATTTCCGAAATAGGTCTGCTCCAAATTTCTCCATTTAATGAACCGGCAAATAATTTCGAATTGCTTACTGTTAAGCAATAGATATATCCATCCGTCAACCCGGTATCTACAACGGACCAGGATGTGCCGCTATTTGTAGACGCGAAAACACCTTGGCCTGCAGTTCCCACTATAAGATTTGGATAGATAACAGTTAAAGCACGTACGTAAGTATTGGTCAATCCTGAATCCAGCAAATTCCAGCTATAGCCATAATTTGCACTTGAATAAACTCCCTCATCATTACCTAAGTAAACATCGGGACCATCAGCAGCCATTACATAAATATAAAGTTTTTTTATTCCTGAATTGCTTTGTGTCCAGCTAGAACCTTTATCATCAGATAAAAATATTCCATCACCCCAGGTTCCGGCAAAAAGGCGGGGTCCTTTAACGCCGAGTGTACGAACGTTCAAATTTGTTAGTCCGGTATTAACAGCCGTCCAGGATGCACCATTATTGGCAGAAGAAAAAACTCCCCCGCCCCATGTTGCCGCAAAAATATTTGAATCTATAGAAATTAATGAAAAAATATTGTTATTAGATAAGGAGGAGTTTGACGCTTTCCAGGTTCCGCCGTTATTAGTGGAAGTAAAAACACCGCTGCCGTAGGTACCGGCATAAACGATATTATTAATAAATTTAATGGAATTTATATCAGAATAGGTCAAACCGGAGTCTATGTGAGTCCAACTGCCACCATTGTCCGCTGACATATAAATGTTACCACCAAGAGTGCCGGCAAAAACATTTGACCCATTGGCTTCAAGGGCATTTATACGCCCCGGTAAAGCGCCATGTCCGCCCGGTGGATTAGGAAGAACAGTCTTTGTCCACTGGGCAAATAAATTATTAGGAGATAAAGATATAATTCCTATTAAAAAAAACAGTATAAGGTTATTTTTCATTTTATTACCTGAGTATTTTTTCATGTATAAGCCATTCATTTTAAAATGTAACACCGACAGAGAATTTTTGAATGTACGTTAACCTTTTGAAATTTTCATAGGCGTAATCTATTTTCAAGGCAACAGAACCAACCAAAACCTGCTTCAATCCAAAACCAAGAGAGAAAGATTCTTCCGAATTCTGCAGAAATAAAGATTTATAACCGCCACGAAATGCTATAAAATCATTGTAAACATATTCAGCGCCAGCATTAACGCTTTCATAATTATCGCTGGGATGAATGGCGTCGACAGCAAGAGTAACTTTATGGTTTTCTGAATTGATGGGACTGTATGCGAGACCAACTCTAAAATTCAACGGCAGCGACCAATAATCTGTACCCAGGTTTGCCGGAATTTTGCCGTTATTTCCTGTTGTGGTAAGATCTGGGTCATAAATTACCAGAGTAGAATTGCCCTGTAAATGCATCTTAGTTCCAAGATTAGAAATTGACATTCCAAGTATTATTCCGTCAAAGGGAGTTTTATAGAGTACGCCCAGATCCATCGCAAAACCCATTGCCGATGTTTCCCAAATTGACTGATAAATTATCTTCGGGTTAAAACCGATTGAAAAATTATCCGTTAAATTAAGAGCATAACCGACACTAAAGGCAATATCAGTAGCCGTAAATACCTGGCCTGTACCCTCAGGTGCATCTACGGTTGTCACCTTCATATCTCCATAATCGGATGCTGTGAGACTGAAACCTACAGTTCCCATTTCGCCCAGGCTGTAAGAAGCACCTATAAAATTATAAGAAATATCGGCTATCCAATTAGTATGGTCAATCATAAGACCCACGCCATCTAGTTTAGCCAAACCTGCCGGATTCCAATAAAACGCCGTTTCGTCATTGGAGACTGCAACAAATGCACTGCCCATTGCGGTTGCTCTTGCACCCTGGCTTATAGACAGAAAGGGTGCTGCAGTGGTCCCTCTTTTAGAAACATCAGATACAAAAGTTTGGCAAAATGTCATTGAAGAGATTAAGACTAATGCCGATAAAATTTTAAATAAATCAATTTTCATCTTTTTTTCTCAGCTATTTGATTACTGCAAATTTGCCAATATACTCACCAATACCGGGAGCGTCCACATGAAATATGTACAACCCATAGGCGATGTCCATTCCATCGTCTGTAACCAGATCCCATGAAACTGCACCGCCGCTATATAAATCGGATTGATCATTATAAATTGTCTTTACCAGAGCTCCGGCAACTGTATATATTCTAATAGTACATTTTGATGGAAGATTAATGAAATCAATCTTTCTCGTGCCCCGGCCGGTAGCATAAAGGGTCCTCTGCTCCCATGATGCTGTGGCTATATAGGGGTTCGGAACCACAGATATTCTTGCAAGATTTTTATTAGCCAAAGAATTATCAACAATGGAAGATTTCGTAGAGAAACTGAAATAATCATTCTGATAGAATGGCCTATTAGTATAAATCCTGAATTTATCACCTGCCTGCGGGTAAGCAGGTGTCAGGGAAGGATTAAACGGAGGTTGATAATGAATTCGCCATGAATATTTAACCGCAGCACCTATAGGTTGAATAAAAATAATATCGTCTCCGGTAGTCAGCGATTTAGATTTATCAGCATCTATAATTTCTGTTTTTACTGTGTCACCTGTATTTAAATTCGTAACAATATAATTGACCGGAATTTTATTATAAGGAGTGGTAGCGACCGTATGATCAAAGAATTCCATCTGGTAATCTGTCGGCCATTTAACATCCAGACTGAGGGATGTATTATCCGGAATAACTGCTAAATTAAGATTGCTTTTACCGACATACCAACCTGTTAAAGAATAGTCAACAGAGACAGTCGTGTCATTTCGGAAAGAGAAAACCATTCCATCAAAAGGTACACTGTAAACATCATTTCCGAAAGTTTTGGCATCAGCCTGGTTCACCAATGTATCTACAGTTCCATTATAAGATTTAACAATACTATAAGATGAAGTTTTATAATTAGGTATAGTCCCGACAGCATTATACAAGATTTTATATTGTGCGCCTGATAAAATTACCGAAGGATTTAGTATCTGTACATTCACAGAACCTGTACCCAATCCCGTTGAAACTTTAGTTAAATCGCCTAAAATCTGGGGTGAGACATATCCTGCCACAGAGGCGTTTGGAACACAAACCGCACAATTTTGATCAACAAATGTAATGTTGCCTGCTTCATCCTGACGAATTATTTTAGAACATTCTGTTGGCTGTAATCCTGCAGGGCGGCCGAATGCATTGTCGTATGCAGTGTCGCCCATTGAGTAAGAACAAACCGCATAATAGTATGCCTTTCCGTTTGTTACAGTAGTATCAACAAATGAATGCTGCAGCCCAGTGTTACTTCCGCGCCAGAATCTTGCACCATTAATACCGACAGGGTCAGGTCCGGCAATTGTATCAATAAGATCAAACTGAGCAATTGGCTTATAATAAGTCGCCTCACCCTGGGAGTCGGTAATAAGTTTATCATCTTCAAATTGCGGTTCTTCGCTTCTATAAATAGTATATCCTTCGAAAATTTTCTTATAACCCTGTTTGGGATCATTATGTTCGAATCCAAGGAAAGAATCTCTGGAATATTCAGCATTGTTATCCCAGTATAAAAAGACTTTATGATTTCCAGCCACGGCATGAACAATTGGTTTATAAGGTGGTTTGGAAAAATTATAATTTGCATTATATATCTGCTGAACTGTTTGTTTATGGAACAACAATTGAGTCAAATCATTTCCCATTAGCAAAGCGACAGAAAATCTTTCTCTAAGACCTTTACCCAGAATAAACGGACCCGAAGCAAAAACCAGATATATGTTTGCATTTTGAACAAGTGTATCTTTGAAAGCATTATTCATTGCATTCCACATTACATCGTCATTTTTACCCCACAGACCGTTAGGTCCATGAGAATTATCCAGTACTTTAACAGCCATTGATGTTAAACCGATTTGATCTGATTCATCCTTATCGGTTGCATCAAAATGCGGTTCACCGGGAGTAGGCCTACCATCGCCTTCGCCTTCATCCGGTCCTGTATAACCGGGATCCGTAGGTCCTATGCCGTCTTTACCGACATCATCATTTAAAGGTTCACCCGGATCCCATTTACCATTACCATTTAAATCTGTATAAGAAATCCAGTTATGATTGTTATCAATATTATCATCTCTTCTTTCATCAATCATTCCATCCTGGTCGTTATCAATTCCGTCAAAGGGATTACCTGGACTTTCCAGATAAGCAACTCCAAGATAACCTGTAGTCCAGTTACCTGGAGTTCCAAGTCCTGATGGTGCCCAGCAATATGCTATATTTGATAAAGTATTATAATAAGCGCTGTTTGCAGGTTCGGAAGCGTTTGCACCACCTATGCCGGGATCACCATAAAAGCCAAATGCAGTACTATCATAAGTATGATCTGAAAGATTAACAATATCATAATGCCAGAATACACAGTCTTCAGCTAAAACATGAGACCACTGAAAACCGCGAACTTCTACCCTTAAACCGAGTCCCCCCCGATTTGAATCGCTCACAAGAGGATAATAATTGTAGGGGAATCTTGTAAACTTTTTATCCTGCGAATCATCCATGACAAAAAAAGTTTCAAAGTCCGCATTTGATACTCCCTTGCCAAAATATCCGTACCATTTACCATTCCATGTTGGATCCAAACCAAGAGCATAGGGCCATGCCGAAGGAAAAGAAGTTGTGTCAATATTTATAGCAGGCGATTTGGTTTTATTTGTAATATTAGGATTAAAATAACCCGGTACAGGCTCCAATCCCCAATGTACTCCTGTAACAGGATCCTGACTGTCATATTCTCTATACCGGGTAATAAGTGGATTTACTCTGTAACCTGTAGGAGTGGTAACTCTGGCGCTGATAAGAACAGCCGTACCATCCAGATTACTATGTCCGGAACCTGCCGGCCATTCTACAGAAGGAGCAAATTGCCAGTAACCTACTTCTCCATAATTATAATAGAGAGTATTAATCCTATTCCCTACCATAATACCCTGCCTTTCATACTGGGAATTTCCTAAAGAATCCACCCGGTATAGCGGAATTCTTGGATCTTCTTGCCCATAATCAATTTGGGCGAACGTAATTCTGCTAATTAAACCGAAAAAAAATAAAATACTTAAAAAATTACCTTTCATATTCAACTCCAAATTGATTTGTTAAAACCCTACACCTAATCCTATGCGAATCTGTCTTGGCGCTGAATAACTTGTAGGATCATTTAGATATTGCTGAAGAGTATTCAATCCAATAATACTGCCGGCGGCATTTATATCCTGAATTAAAGGATCATTAGCTCTTCCTGTAGCCGAATTAACATTTACTTCGTTCTTTATATCCAAAAGGTTGTAAATAAGAGCATATAAATTTAAATCGAGGCCATACATCTTGAATTTTTTTTGTGCTCTAAGGTCAACATTATATGTGGGGGGTTTTAGGCCGTCGTTCTCGAACATTAATCCTTGTGAAATTCTGACATCTTCAGTATATGGGAAGCCAGAACCATAATTAAATATTATTCCAACATTCCAATCATCTTCAAATCCTATATTAGCAGAAATATTGAGCGTTGACCTTTGATCCCAATTTAACGGCACAAATGTTTTATTAGATTGCACCGGAGGATCGCTTTGGTTATTATAAAATACAGACATAGGATCTGAAGCATCACCTTCGGCTAATTGGTAAGTATAGTCAACTTTCACACTGAAGAAATCGGATAATCTTTTATCAAGTGATACGATAAAACCCCTGACATTTCCATAATCTCTATTAATAAATCTGGCATACTTATTACCATGATAAGTATTAATAATTTCCATACCAAGTAAATTCCGGATGTCCTGGTAATAAATTGTAACATCAAGTGAAAGATCTGAAGCAAGAGCCTGCTGCAGACCAAGTTCATATTTTACAGTTCTTTCGGGTTCCAAATCAGGATTACCCATTATAGTGGACAAGGAACCATTGGGCATAATAATTTCATCTGAGTTAACATAAAGATTTGATAAACTCGGCGTCTGGAAAAAATGGCCGTAGGAAAAATGAATAATCCCTTTATCGGTAATAGGGAAAGAAATTCCTAAACGCGGGCTTATCTGAGTTTTCACTTTAGCCTCTACCATTCGACCTGCATCAGGAAAGTTGTAATCTCTTTCGGGGTTATTTAAATCGTAAAGGTATTGTGAGTTTGGCTTGAAATAATCGAAACGCAAGCCAAAATTAATTATCATAATATCATATTCAGCTTTGTCCTGTACATATGCAGAAAAATTAGTCGGATATTTTGTATATGCCTGATTACCGGGAGAACCCAATTGAGCATAAATAGGAGAGTATTTCATCGTATCAGAAGATGTGCCGGAATTAGGACTTTGTAAATTATATTCGTGATCATATAATTTATACCAATTTGTTTCTAAACCAAGACCGAGCTTATGCTCTCGTGAAATCTGAGCGTTTAACTGCCATTGCAAAATACTTTCAATTGTTTGTCTTTCATATCTTCCGTTCTGCTGGCCACCGTACTGGAATGTATAATTGGAATTCGGTACTCCCTGGGCGGGGTCTTCATACCGGGGGTCAAATGGGTCTGCATATACATAACCCTTATAATCAAATCTGTTAACTAAAAATTTTAATGTCTGGAAAATACTTTGTGACGGGATTTCAGTAATTTGAAAGCTGTGAATCCAGTTGGTGTTATAATAATTCATTGCCCCATCAGGATTCCATGCCCATTGCTGGCTAAAATATTTATTCCAAGATTTGTTCCAGAAGGCACTATAAGAAATTTTAAAATCTGGCGAACCGTAAGTTACCTTACCATTGAAAGTATATCTTTCTGTAGGGTTCATAGGTACATAAGAACTATCGCCGGAATGAAAGATTATTGGATTACCGCTAACGGGGTCTTTAGGTCCATTCAGAGGATTATCAGTGACATTAAATATTCTCGTGCCGTATAAATAACCGGGATCGTTATAATATCTGCCTGTAGTAAAAAATGTGAGGTTATTTGATATTCCGGTTGGTCCACTTAAACTGAACTCATAATCTTTAGTTCTGAACGTGGCAAGTTTACCTACGTTGGGAAACAAACTTGTATGTGCAGTTACATAACCACCTGTATATGCCGAAAGAAAGCCATGAAAATCCTGAGAGCCGTCTTCCGTAACAATATTAACCACACCGGACATTGCCTGTCCATACTCAGCGTTAAATGTACCGCTGATTACTTCCATTTCTCTGATAGAGGAGTTTTCAATCTGCATAGGAAGT